>MDSZ01084770.1_pt1 | contig 11897 bp, 9 predicted proteins | sample 811201 | NCBI WGS metagenome assembly MDSZ01 (sample SAMN05326647, study PRJNA326480) | marine metagenome | isolation source: seawater | place: Indian Ocean: North | collected 2010 | reverse complement strand
TGGTTATATTGGCATATTATTTTTTGCTGAATCTCTTTTTTACTTGCTTTCTTTCAATAGCAATAAATTTTCAAACTTCTTAGTGAAAATTATAGTTTTTTTCCCTTCTTTACATTTTTGGTCTTCAGCAATAGGAAAAGATTCTTTAATGTTCCTTGCAGTTGGTTTAATGGTTTGGTCTGGGATGAAAATGAACTCAAGAAAATTATGTTTTCTATTATCCTTTATAGGGATAACAATTATAAGGCCACATGTAGGATTTCTTTTGTTTGTTTCTATCTACCTTAATACGGTATTTAATTCCAATTTAAATATTAATAAATACTTTAAATTTTTTATATATTTAGCCCCATTATTATTACTTACAACTTTTCCTATCCTTTTAGTTAACTATTTTAAAATTGAAAGTCTTACATTTTCAGGAATTATTAATTATTTGGAGTTAAGAACAGAATATACAACAACAGGAAATTTGGCTTTAGAAATTGAATCTTTAAATCCATTAATGAGACCATTTATTTTTTTATATGGACCAATTTTGTTAAGAGGATTGAGTTTATTTGAAATAATTATTTTTTTTGAAAATATATTTCTACTATTGTTAACTTTTTTTTCTCTAAGGAATCTCTTGAAATATAAATTTGACTTTAAAAATAATCCCAATTTTCTGTTTTTTTACTTTCCAATTTTCACGTTAACCTTATTATCTTTCTCCGTTGGTAACATCGGTATTGCCTTAAGACAGAAATGGATGATAATACCTTTTCTCTATATTTATTTAATAAAGTATATCCATGCAAATAAAAATATAAAAATATTAAATAAAAGCCAATGAAAATTTTTATTTTAGCTAGTTATCCACCAACAATTATTTCATTCAGAGGAGATTTAATAAAATTATTGTTGAACAATGGAAATCAATTAATTATAGGAGCACCTTTTAATAAATATGAAGATAAATTTAGAAGTCAATTAAAAGATATGGATATTACTACTTTAGATTTTCCATTGGCTAGAACAAGTCTTAATCCATATTTTTTTCTTAAAGGTTTATTTTATTCAATATTCACCCTTTTTAGGTATAAACCAGATTGTCTCTTACCATATACGATTACCCCAGTTATTTTATTGGGTTCTATATCCACATTTCTGAATTTTTTTGGTTTTAAAAAGATAAAAATTTTTCCAATAATAACGGGCTTAGGATCTATTTTTACAAATAAGCCCTCTAATCTTAAATCTAAAATAATTTATTATTTTATAATATATTTATATAAATTTGCTTTAAAGAAAGCAAATACTATTATATTTCAGAATCCTGATGATATAGATTTCTTCTTGAAAAAATCAATTATTGATAGCTCTCAAAATGTTAAAAGAGTATATGGATCAGGAGTAAATCTTATTAAATATCCTTTTACAAATGTACCCAAAAAACATATTTTCCTAATGGTAGCGAGAGTACTTAAAGACAAAGGTATATATGAATATGTGAATGCAGCAAAGAAGGTTTTAGCTAAGAGAAAAGACGTTAAATTTATATTAATTGGTGATTTTGATTTAAACCCTTTTTCTATTCCTAGAAAGGAGGTTGAAAATTGGAACAATACTGGAATTATAAAATATCTTGGATTCAAAGAAAACGTTCAACTATATATCAAAAAATGTAGGTATTTTGTTTTGCCATCTTACAGAGAGGGAACTCCTAGATCTTCATTAGAAGCATTATCTTCAGGTAGACCCATAATCACGACAAATGCACCTGGTTGTAAAGAGACAGTAATTGATGGCTATAATGGATTATTAGTTTCACCAAAAGATTCTCATCAACTCTACATAGCAATGATGAAAATGATTTCTTATGAAGAAAAAAAAATACAGAAAATGGGACTTGCTAGTAGGAAAATGGCTGAGGAATTTTATGATTCCCAGAAAGTAAGTTCAGAGTATTATAAAATTTTGTTTCATGGAAAATAGATATATTAAATTTAAAAGTAATTTAGATTTTTTATTTGCTTTATTACTTTTGCCGGCATTGTCACCACTCTTTTTTCTTATCTATTTATTAGTTTATTTGAATTTTGGTAAGCCTGTTTTTTTTATTCAAGAGAGACCTGGTTTAAATAATAAAATTTTTAAATTAATAAAGTTCAGAACTATGTTAAACATATATGATCAATACAACTTTCTTTTGCCAGATAATCAAAGATTAACAAGTTTTGGGAGATTTCTTAGGGCTACTTCTCTTGATGAGCTGCCCAGCATAATAAATGTTTTAAGAGGTCAGATGAGTTTTGTAGGACCAAGACCTCTGCTTGTTGAATATTTAGAATTTTATGATGAAAACCAATTAAAAAGACATATGGTCAAACCAGGGATAACAGGTTTAGCTCAAGTTAATGGAAGGAATAGTATTGATTGGGAAAAAAAATTCAAATATGATATTTTATATATAAAAAAAATATCTTTTTTTACCGATATTCATATATTATTAAAAACTATTTTAAAAGTCTTTCTAATTAGATCTATAAGCTACAGTAAGAACGTCACGATGCCAAAGTTTAAAAAGAAATAACAATTAAAGAATATCAATACTAGAAGGATGTTTTTATCTCTTATTAATAATCAAAAAAATAAATTTAAATGGTCAAAGAAAAAAATGAGAATCCCAGATTGGCCCGTTTATGATAATGAAGAAATTGGTGCAGTAAAAAAAATCCTTGCTGCTGGAAAGGTTAATTATTGGACTGGAGATCAATCTAAAAAATTTGAAAAAGAATTCGCTAATTGGTGTGGAACTAAATATGCAATTGCACTGTCTAATGGAAGTGTAGCTTTAACAACTGCTTATTTATCAGTAGGAATAAAAAAAGGTGATGAAGTTATTACAACATCAAGAACTTTTATTGCCACTTCCTCTACATTGGTTTTACTTGGCGCTGTACCAATCTTTGCTGATGTGGAATTGGATTCTGGATGCATATCTGCAAAAACTATTGAAAATTTAATTACAAATAAAACAAAAGCTATTTCAGTGGTTCATTTGGGAGGTTGGCCTATAGATATGGATTCAATAATGGAATTGGCAAGGAAGCATAATCTTTATGTAATTGAAGATTGTTCTCAGGCACATGGGGCAGAAATTAATAATAGAAAAGTCGGCTCTTTTGGGAATGTTGCCACATGGAGTTTTTGTCAGGATAAAATTATATCTACTGGTGGCGAGGGAGGAATGATTACGACAAATTATAAAAAAATTAAGGATTTTATATGGAGCTATAAAGATCATGGAAAATCCTACGACTTAATGAAAAAAAATATCAATGCTATTGCTTATCAGAAAATATATCAGGGGTTTGGAACCAATTTAAGAATAACCGAAATGCAAAGTGCGATAGGGAGAATACAACTTAGAAAACTTAAAAATTGGACAAATATTAGAAAGAGAAATGCTGAAGTAATTATAAATAAGTTAAAAAACTTGAAAATTGCCAGAATCGAAATTCCTCCCAAAAATTTTGTTCATGCATGGTATAAGCTTTATGTATATTTGGACTTAAAATATATAAAGGATGATTGGAATAGAGATAAAATTATTAAAGAAATAGTAAAAGATGGTTTTCCCGCATTCTCTGGATCTTGTAGTGAGTTGTATATGGAAAATTGTTTTATCGAGGCTGGTTTAAAACCTGATAATAGATTGCCAAATGCCAAACTTTTAGGTTTAACAAGTCTTATGTTTTTAATTCACCCAACAATTTCCAAGGCAATAATGGATAAATATGCAGAAGTTATATATCAAGTATTAAAAAAAGCATCTATTTAATTTGATTAAAATGCCAAAAAAAACTCAAATTAAGTCATATACAAATTTATCAAATATAAAATTATTTATCTTTTCAAATCTTGGATTTATTAAGAATTCAAAATCCAGAAGATTTTTATTGATATTAACTGACTCTATCTTAATAAATTTTGCATTTTACTTAACCTATTACTTTATAGATTACCCGAATAGATCTCTAATCTATTTCAATTCTTATTTTTCCATACTAAACATAGTACCTGTATTAATTGGCATTTTTATTTATATAACTACAGGACAATACAAGGGGATTACAAAATATATTAGATGGTCAAAGTTTTTTTACTTTATCTTTGCAAGGAATTTTTTGATTAGCTTAATATTATTTTTATTTTTTAGAATTTTCAAAATAATATATTTTGGAATAGATCATGGATTTCTTTTTACTCTTATAGTAAGTTTTTTAGTTAGTCTTTGTAGATTAGTTTTAAGGGATTTACTAAACATTTTTTATTTAAACAATAAAGCCAACCATCAAAATGTTGTTATTTATGGAGCAGGATCAGCTGGTTTTCAACTTGCCTCCTCTCTTGAGATTTCAAAAGAAAAATCAATTCAATTTTTTTTAGATGATAATCCAAATCTTTGGGACAGATCAATCAATGGTATCCCAATAATATCACCAGATAATTTAAGTAAATTTAGCAGCAAAATTGATGCGGTACTTATTGCAATTCCTTCTTTAGGCAAAAATAGAAGAAAAGAAATTATTAATAAACTCAAAGAATTCAATTTAAGATGTTTTTTAATACCCTCGATTGACGAGATCACATCAGGGAAAGCTAAGATAGATGATATTAGGCCTGTTGGAATTGAGGAATTAATAGGTAGAAAAACTGTTCATATAAAAAAATCAATGATTAGTGATACTTTTTCTGGAAAAAATTTACTAATTACTGGAGCAGGAGGTTCAATTGGATCTGAAATAATTCGTCAATTAATTCACTTTAAACCAAAAACTCTTATTCTTTTGGATAATAATGAGCCAAGCCTATATAAAATTAATCATGAATTGATTCAGAAATTTAAAAATGAGAATGATTTTTTCCCAATATTGGGCGATGCCTGTGATAAAAATTTTATTTTAAATATTTTAAATAAATATAATATTGATTATATTTTTCATGCGGCAGCTTATAAACATGTCCCTTTGGTTGAGAATAATAAATTACAAGGCATTTATAATAATGTATTTTCAACGTTAAACATTTGTAGGGCTTCACTAGAATCAAATGTTAAAAAAATTATTTTAATCTCAACTGATAAAGCTGTCAGACCAACAAATGTGATGGGAGCATCAAAAAGATTGGCTGAACTGATCATTCAGGCCTTTGAAAATAGGTCTCAAAAACTAGAAACAACTGATTTTATGAATAATAATGTTAAATGTTTTACTTTAGTAAGATTTGGCAATGTATTAGGCTCATCCGGATCAGTACTTCCCCTTTTTAAAAAACAAATTGAAAAAGGAGGGCCTATCACAATTACAGATCCAAAAATGGTCAGATATTTCATGACAATTCCTGAAGCTGCCCAACTTGTTTTGCAAGCATCAGTACTAGCTAAAGGTGGAGATCTTTTTTTACTAGATATGGGAGAACCAGTTTTAATTGAATCTCTCGCAAAACAATTAATTAACTTGAGTGGACTGAAATTAAAAGATCAAAAGCATCCAGATGGTGATATAGAGATTGTTACAACAGGAATTAGAGATGGAGAGAAATTATATGAAGAACTTTTAATTGATGCTAAATCTACAAAGACTGAACATCCTCTCATATACACTGCAATTGAGAAAAGCATTTCTTACGATTTCTTAATGTCAAAACTTGAAACTATGGAAGAATCTATAAAAACACAAAATTTAGAAGTCACTCTTAATATTCTTAAAGAACTAGTCCCTGAATGGAGTATGTTCGATGCAAATTAACAAAAGTTGATATAAGGGATTTAATTTGACAAAAAATGATTAATAAAACATAACTTATTATTAATTTTGTTTTTGCGTTATGCTAGAAATTAATCAGCTTACTCAATAATCTTAAGATATTAATATTTTGGATATAAATCTAGTTTTAATTACAACTACCCTTGCAAGTTTTTTCTCAACATTTTTTACAGTACCTTTAGTTAAATTATTTGGCGTTAAGTTTAATTTCTCAGATATCCCAGATAAAAGGAAAGTTCATAAAATCCCAATGGTCAGAATTGGCGGTGTAGCAATATTTTTAGGTTTCTTTGTTGGTCTTTTTTCTGTATTTTTTACAGGTAATTTAGAAAATATTAGCCTCGAAAACGTAAGTAAATATGGGCGATTTTTGCTTTTAAGTACAACTTTAGTATTTCTTCTGGGGCTTTTTGATGATTTGTTTAAATTATCACCGAAATTTAGGTTAATTTTTCAATTTGTAGTAGCTTCTTTTGCTTGGTTTCAAGATTTAAGAATTAATTCTTTAGATTTAAGTATAATCTCTCAGAACCTTTCGTATATTCAGATACCTGTAATCTTAAGTTACTTTGTAACCGTGATATGGATAGTTGCTCTAATAAATGCTTTTAATTGGATGGATGGCTTAGATGGTTTGGCGACAGGTTTATTAATAATAGCTGCTATTTCCTATCTAATTATTGAATATTCAAATGGTATTTACTATATAAGTGTTATTTTATCCTCTTTAATTGGCTCTGCGTCAGCATTCTTAGTTTATAACTATAATCCTGCAAAAATACTAATGGGAGATTGTGGTTCTTATTTTTTAGGATTTAATCTTGCAGTTTTAAGTTTTTTATCATCTACAGATAACAGCGTTCCTCTAAAGGTAAATACAGTTTTTCTTATAATGCTAATACCTATTTTAGATATGATATATGTTGTAATTAATCGATTTATCAATAAGAGAGTTCTCTTTTACCCGGATCAAACACATTTTCATCATAGACTAATAGCATCAGGTTTAAATCAGAGGCAAACAGTAAAAGTAATTTGGAGTCTCTCTTTAATATTCTCAACTATTGCTCTAGTAATAGACAAAAAAATTAATCCAGTATTTATTTCATATGCATTAGTTATACATTTTTTATTTAATACAAAGATTAGAGATTTTCTAAAAAAGATTTTCTGTTAGTTTGTTTTTAAAAAATAATCTTCAAATTGCTTCGTTATTAAAAAAACTTTTATATTACTAATTAATTCTAATTTCCAACTTTTTCTTTTTTGGGGATTTTATTTTTTAAACCAAAGCAAACACTTCCACCGCTAGTGAAAAGATGAAAGTAACCATTATCCTTAAGTTTTTTTCTCAGAGTTTCTTCACCTCCATAATTCTCATTATCTTCAAAAATTATTAAATCAATTTTAAATCTTTTAAAATCAATTTCATTTATAACTTGAGTATCTATTCCTTCAATATCTACATTAAGAAAGTCGACTTTAGGGAGACTTTCAAGAAGATTGTTTATACCAATAGATTTAATTTTCTCAATTGAATAAGGACCTCTTCCATTTTCTTTAAGCATTTCTGCTGTTTCTAAACTTACAGTATCAACATCAGACCACCCTCTTTTCGAAAAAAACTTATAAACATTAATATATGAATCTTTTCCCTCCTTAGCAGTAATAGCAGCTCTTATTGTATTAACTTTAGATCCTCGGATAAATTTAAATAAATTGAGTTTATACTGATCTAAATCAACGACTGTTCCCTTCCATCCTTTTCTATGTAGAAGGCAAGTATTTGATATCCACCTTGGATGAAAACAACCAATATCTAAATAATAGCCATGATTTCTTCTATTAAAAAAACAATGAACTATTATGTCTTCTCCTTTTTGAGAAAAAGATGGATTCGAAGGTTTCAAAAAACCATATACTGCCATTAGAATTCTTAGAGCGTTAGTAGGTAAGATTTTCTCTAGAAAAATTCTTAATAATCTCTGCTTCCTCAAATTTCTTAAGTTATCTAAATAATATTAAAACATAATTTTATTAAAGATTTATGGTTTCAATATTATTTGAATTGATAGAGTAATTAGATATATTTTTATCGACTCCTTTACTTAAAATGGAGAGATCTTGTTCATTAGATGAAGAAAAATATTCAATTAGGTCAATAAAATAAAATCGAATTTTGTCCTCAAATAATAATTTTAAGGATTTTTGTAACGTTGATCCGAAAGTACATATATGTGATGGAATGTCTACCATTTCACTAAGAACTATTTCCAATGGTTGCTCAAAATTAAGGGTTTTTATTCCATTTTCTTCAAATCTTTCTAACTTTTTTTTAGTTGAAGATCTCTTGCCAACATAGAACATCTCTTTCCCTCTATTATTCCAATAAGAGTTAAGCTTATTTATTATTTCAAATTCTTGTGCAAAAGTTAAAACTCCTCTTTCGACTAATTTGGTGCCAGCAAAATATACTATATCATCGGAAAATTGTAATTCTTTTTTATTAATCTTTTTTTTTAAAAAAGATAATTCATTCATTATTGCGTGCTTATTGTTAATTTCATCTGCATACATTGTGAATAATTTTAAGGGGGTATTTTTAAGTCTATTGAAAGATTTACCGTAGTATAATGTTTTAGCTATGCAGCCATTAAATGACTTATACATTAATTTTGGTAAAAATATATTTTTAGACATGTAATTATTATGTGCTACATAAGTATGGAATCCATCATCAATAAGAATGAAATCATCATTTTTGAAAAATCTTCTTAAAGAATGCATAAAAATATTTCTAAAATCAATTAAAACGAAGCGCTTTTTCTGTTTAAAATATTTTATTTTTAATTTTATTATTAAAGAAAGTTCAAAAAAGAATCTTATTAAGTTTATCTTTGGGATCCAAAGAATAATATAATTTTTTATTTTAAATTTATCCAATGTTATGAACATTTGATTAATGCCATGCTTATGTTCTTTATGTAAAAGTAAAATTAGTTTAAATTTAGAAATATTTTCTTTATGTCTTAGCTCATTTATACAAATTAAATGTAGCGGAGAAGCAGCAAAAAATACATTGAAAACGTCTTTTTTTTTCATACTTTTAATTCTTTAACAACTTTTTGATCTTAATAAATGAAATAAATTATAGTCTTTATTCATGAAAGTTTTGAAAGATTTTTTTTATTGAAAAATATTTTTTTCTTAATTTTAAAAGTTCATCAAAATAATAAGAAGAAATTAATTTTTTATTCCTTTCTAATAACATCTTGTCATCATAACCAGACCTTGACTCATTATTTGTTGTATATCTTTTCCAAAATCCCTCTTCTATATTTGTATTTGATCGAGGAATTTTATTTTTCTTTTTTCTCTTTGTAAATTCTCTTGGGGAATAATCTAAATTTAGAAATTCTTTGATTTTCAAAAAATAAAAATCTGTGTTAATTGTAATGTCTTCAAAAAAAACAAAATGATAATTTTCTTTATTAATATTAGAATTTAATTTTTCTAATAGCATATCTAAACATTTATCTATAAGTACGACACTTCTCTCTATATTATTTATCTCTAGGTATTCATCTTCCCAGCCTTTAGAATACCAAGGTAAATCATGATTTTTATAACTTATTTTCGGTGTAAACTCTCTTGGATCATTACCTATACGATCCAAATATGAACTATATGTTTCAAGAATATAAAGTGGATCTCTTAATGTATATATTATTTTTACTCTATCTTTAAAACATTCTTCAAGTAATGTATTGTTAAATGTTGCCATATGCACCATGTAAGGAAAGTTTTTTGTAGGCGCAATATCTTTTTCTATAGATGAATCCTGTGGAGGAATACTTATAAGTGCTTTTAAATAATTGAATTTATTTGGATGATCTATTGCAAATGTTAGGTCTTTTTTTCTTAGATTAATTTCCCTACCAATAATCATGTAGTAGGTCAACCTATCAAATAGGGTTTTCAAATACGCGTTAGCAGCCGATTTATTTATTTGTCCTAAGCTATAAATTATTGGTAAATAATCAAATGTTAATTCTACTCTTGCTATTTCAGTATTTTTTATTGCTTTAAGTAATTCTGCAATAAGTATCTTCCCACTTCCAGAAAATCCATCAATAAATATTATTTTAGAACCAAAAACACTTTTTTTAGAAAAATTTACTTTATCCAAAAGTTTATTGATTTGCAGTATTATTCTACTTTTTATTGAATGGTTAATAAAAGTAATTGTAATAGAATTTGTTTTTATTAAATTAATAAATCTTTAAAAGATTTTAAATACCTAATATCTCATTAACAAAGTTCATAGTTACATTTTCTTCAGAATAATTTTTTTTGCATAATTTGTATGCAACTTGAGAAAAAGATTTTATAGTACTTTTGTTTTTACATGCAAAATCGAGTGCATTTTTTAGCGAATAGACACTTTTGGGTTTAAATAGTAGACCATTATGCATGTGTTTTATGAAATCTCTTGGACCATTAATATCAGAGCAAATTACGGGAACTTTGCTAGCAGCAGCTTCTATAATTACAGATCCAAAACCTTCTCTATGGCTTGGAAGTACTAAGCAACTAAGTAAAGGTAATATTGTATTAACCCTGTTGGTAAAGTCAATGTAGAAAGAATTTTCAAGAGATTTTAACTGATTAAATATTGTGCTTTCTAATTCATTAGGTCCTATAAATATTAAATATGAATTTGGAAAATCCTTAAGATGCATTTTGAATGCTTTTATTAATTCTATAATTCCCTTATCTTGATGCAGTCGACCAATAAAACCAAATATAGTATTTTCTTTTTTATTATTTTTGATAACTTTCTTTAGATTCTCAGATAAGAGATTATTTGAATTCACATTATCTTCTAGTCTTTTATTGATTAATTTGAATCTTTCTAAATTAACCCCCGATATAGATCCTTTCCCAATAACTTTTGGCTTTTTTACTTTTAAATTATAGGAAATAAACTTAGCCTGAGAATTACTATCACAATAAATTCTACTAGAAAATTTAATTATAAATTTGTCGATAAATTTATAAGCCTTTAATTTAAATCCTCTGAAATTAACCCATCTCTGACCCGTGAAATAATGTATATTTTCCCCTTGGAAAATAAAGGTAAGTGAGTTCATAAAACCTGCTTTAGGGGTGAAAGACAAAGATATATCTGGATTTAAAAAAAGTTTAATAGCAGCTAAGTGAATAAGAGAAAAAATATCAAAAGGTGATGGATTCCTTTTTATTGGGGAGTTAATAAATTTAACTCCAACTATATTGAGTTTTAATTTGTTTTTGTTAGAACAAACTATATATAAGTTTACTTTTTTCTTGAGTTTTTCAATTATTGGAAGTAAATGTTGAACTATAAATAATTTGTCATTTACTATTAAAATTATTTTTTTCTTTTGAGGTTTCATATTATAGAAAAAGTATAAATATTAATATTCTTTTTATAGATCTTAAAAAAGAAATTTCTGGTAGAAAATTTATAATATAAGTTGCTAATTTATCATTCATCGTCATCTTCAAATTATTTATAAATTTATGTTTACCCATGATTTCAGATAATTTGATTCTTGTATATATATTTTTTGACAAAAAACTATCAGTAAAATCTTTATTTAAGTAAGACAAAATTTTTTTATTAAGATAATCTATTGGTGTTAGGGGAATTTTTTTACCTTGCGGAAATTTAAAAGGGAATAAAATTAAAAATATTTTGAGTTTAAAAAGAAAATTAGTTTTTTTAAAAATTAAATTTGATGGCCTTAGTAAAATTGTAGTTATATTGTCTTTATTCTCTAAATTATTTTTAATTATAAATTCTGCTGCGGATTTAGAGAATTCATATAAGTCATAATTTATTTTAGTCTTTTTATTGATATCAAGTTTTATAGGCTTTAAATTAAAAGAGCTATAAGGATCGTTTACGCCTATTGAAGATATATGTATGAATGTAATTTCTTTGCTTAAAAAATTACTTAAATCTGATAGTCTTTTTGATATTAAACCTGGTATATAAAAGTTAGAGACATAAAATGATTTATTGTCTTTATATGAACC
>MDSZ01026330.1_pt1 | contig 11897 bp, 14 predicted proteins | sample 811201 | NCBI WGS metagenome assembly MDSZ01 (sample SAMN05326647, study PRJNA326480) | marine metagenome | isolation source: seawater | place: Indian Ocean: North | collected 2010 | reverse complement strand
TATTAAATCATTTTGGCTCCGCAAGAGCTGTTGAGTCCGCAAGCTTGGATGAAATAAAATCTGTAGAAGGTGTTGAGGAAAAAGTTGCAAAAAAGATATATAACTTCTTTCACGAATAAAAAATATGCTTAAAAAAATACCAAATATTCTAACAATAGGTAGAATTCTACTTGTTCCATTTTTTGTATTAGCATTTTATTTGCCAGGCTTTTATGGAGATTTAACGGCATTAATACTTTTTATAATAGCATCTTTTACTGATTTTTTAGATGGTATGTTAGCGAGATTGCTTGGACAAGAATCAAAATTAGGCGAACTATTAGATCCAATAGCAGACAAAATTATTGTTGCTACAGCTCTAATTTTATTAGTTATGGATGGTACAATAAGAAATTATGAGGTGATTGCAGCTATAATAATTTTAACAAGAGAAATTTTGATATCAGGTTTAAGAGAATTTTTAGCAAAAGGAAAAATTAAATTGCCAGTTTCAAATCTTGCAAAGTTAAAAACTGTTTTACAAATGGTCTCTATTGCTCTTTTACTTTCAGGAGAAACTGGAAATAAAATAATAGATTTCCAAAATTACAATGCACAAACTATCGGAATAATTCTTTTATGGCTTTCTGCTGCTCTAACTCTTTTCACAGGATATGATTATATGCGAAAAGGTATCGATCATGCTATATCTGAAGATAATAAAGATTAGGCGGCCTTTTTCTTTTTTACTAAAGCGATGTAACTCTCATTAAGATCTATGATCATTTCACAAACCTTAAATTTATGTTCAGCTATACATGATACAGGTGTAACTTCTGCAGCAGTACCTGTTAGAAAGCACCCTACGAAATCTTTAAGTTCCTCAGGTTTTATTTTTCTTTCATTAACTTTTATGTTTTTAGATTTAGCTATTCCAATAACTGTTCTTCTAGTTATCCCATCTAAAAAAGAGTCTGGTATTGGAGTATGAAGTTCTCCATTTTTATCTTTGAAAAATATATTAGCTCCCGTAGCTTCTGCTACGTTTCCATCATGATCTAGCATCAGAGAATCTGTGAAACCTTGTTTCTCTGCTTCATGTTTTGATAAAGTGCAAATCATATAAAGCCCAGAGGCTTTTGTATCCCATGGAATAGTATTTGGAGCAGGTCTTCTCCAGCTAGAAATATTTAATTTAATTCCCTCTACCTTCAGCTTAGGATCAAAATATGATCCCCACTCCCAAGTGGCTATGGCAACATGTATTTTTGTTTGCTGGGCTGAAATTGCCATCATTTCGCTTCCCCTCCAAGCCACTGGTCGAACATATCCATTTTCAACTTTTTGAGTTGAAATTATCTTTTCACAAGCATTATTAATTTCAGTTTCACTATAAGGTATTTCAAAACCCATTCTTTTGGCAGAATAAAAAAGTCTTGAAGTATGTTCCTCTAACTTAAATATAGATCCATCATAAACTCTTTCACCCTCAAATACACAACTAGCATAGTGTAAACCGTGGCTAAGGACGTGTACTTTAACATCTGTCCAATCCACTAGATCGCCATTGTACCATATTTTGCCAGATCTTTTATCGTAGGGTATCATTTTATGAAAATTCTTACTGAAAAATATCTTTGTATCTATAATATGTCAATATAACTTACCGACTATGAAAGAGCTTTTATATCTTAAAGATGATCAATTAAAAGACTTAATTGAAAAAATTTTTGTGGGATATAGAGAAACATTTTCAGATTCTAAAAAGATACTAGAAAAATACTCTATAGGTTTAGCACATCAAAAAGTAATCCATTTGTTGTCTATGTATGAAGGTATATCAATAACTGAGCTTATCAAAAAACTAAAAGTTACCAAACAAAGTTTAAATAGAGTGTTAAATGACCTAATTAAATTAAAAGCAATAGATTTTAAAAAGAATGAACAGGACACAAGAATAAAACACATTTTTTTAAATGAAAAAGGAAAAAAAATATTTGATGAAATTTTTGAAATTCAAAAAAAGAGAATTTATAATGCATTATTAAATTCTAAATCAGAAGAAGTTTTAAATTTTGATAGCGTTTTAAGAAAAATTATTAATGAATGATTTTTTAGCTCATATTCTAGTTGTAGATGATGATGAAGGAATAAGATCTTTAGTCAAAAAATATTTAAATGAAAATAACTATCTCGTAACTACAGCGGAAAACGCAGAGGATGCATCAGAAAAAGTTAGTATTATAAAGTTTGATTTGATAATTTTAGATATAATGATGCCAGGAAAAAATGGTTTAGAGTTTATTCAAGATCATAAAAATAAAATTGACACTCCAGTGGTATTATTGACAGCAAAAGGTCAAACTAATGAAAGAGTTGAGGGTTTACAAATCGGAGCTGACGATTACCTTCCTAAACCTTTTGAGCCAAAGGAATTAATTCTAAGGATAAAGAACATTTTGCAAAAAACAAAAAGAAATGATTTAAAGAGAGTTATCGAATTTCAAGGTATAAAAATTGACCTAAATAAGCAATTAATTTTCAAGAATGAAAAGGAGTTTAAGATAAATAATACTGAAAAAATTATTCTAGAAAAAATGATAAATAACCCTGGGAAAACTTTTAAAAGATTAGAAATAGGAACGCTTATTGATTTAGATAAAGAAAGATCAATCGATGTAATAATAACTAGGTTAAGAAAAAAAATAGAAGAAGATCCAAAAAATCCAAAATTTCTTCAAACCATAAGAGGGGCTGGTTATGTTTTATGGATTGAATAAATTCGTCAAGAATTTATTACCAAAAAGACTATTTTATAGAGCTCTACTAATTGTTGCTGTGCCGGTAATTGTTCTTCAATTAGTAGTAACAATAGTTTTTTTCGATAGCTTGTGGATAAAAACTAACAAAGGTATGACTAGAGCTTTAGTCAATGAAATCAAAACTTTTATAGAAGTTCATAATAATGATAATTACGACAGAGATAAAATCACAAATTTATTTTCACTCTATCAAGATTTAAACATTGAATTTATTAAAGATAAAGATTTCAATTTTGAATACATTGAAAGATGGTTCAGCCCAATTGATCGAACACTTCGAAGAGAAATGAAATCTAGATTTGGTTCAGAGAAATTTTGGTTCAACACTACTAATTATAAAGAGTTAGTAGATTTAAGAGTTAAATTCCAAAATGGTTATTTTAAATTTTTAGTTCCTAAAGATAGATTGTCTACCTCTTCTGCAAGAATTTTTGGATTATGGATAACGGTTCCCGCGCTAATCATGGTAATTATATCCTTGATATTTTTAAAAAATCAAACAAGACCAATTACAGCTCTAGCTAAAGCAGCGGAAAGATTTGGTAGAGGAGAGGAAATTGAGGAATTTAAACCATCAGGTGCATTAGAAATAAGACAGGCAGGACTTGAATTTGACAGAATGAGAAGAAGAATAATTCGACATTTAAATCAGAGATCTGAGATGTTATCTGGCATAAGCCATGATCTTAGAACACCATTAACTAGAATGAAATTACAAACGGCTTTTATAAAGGATCATAATATTTCTTCAAAATTAACTGAAGATATAGATGAAATGGAAAAAATGTTAAATGAATATTTGCAATTTACTAGTTCATCATACTTAGAAAAAGATGAATTATTCAATCTTACAGAGTTAATCGAGGAAATTATTAAAAAATATAATAATAAGAATATATCAAAAGATCTGTCATTAAAGGTTTTTTTTAATGGAAGAAAAAACCTAATCAAAAGATGCATCAATAATTTAATAGATAATTCAATAAAGTATGGCAATAAATTAAATATTGAGCTTATTAAAAATGATAAAGATATAATAATCAAAGTTGAAGATGATGGTCCAGGAATTTCAGAGGAGGAATATGACAATGTATTCAAACCATTTTACAAAATAGACAAAGGAAGAGCAGACTCAAAATCGAGTGTTGGATTGGGTCTTTCTATTACTTCAGATATTATTCGTTCACACGGGGGAAATATTAAGTTGGGTAAATCTTCTTTAAGTGGATTAAGCGTTAAGATTTTTTTACCCGTGTAACTTTATTTTTTTTCTTTGATTGAAATTTTTCAATCTTTTTCTCTAAATTTTCAACTCTTTGTGCTAAAATCTCAAATTCATCTTTACTGGTAAGTTTCATTTTGAATACTATTTCATCCCTTTTTGATTTGCATATGTTTATTAGCTCATTGGTCAAATCTTTTGAAGAAATTAACCCTTGTTCAAATAATTTTGTAATTTTTTCAAAGACAAATTTTGAATTTTTCATATATTTATTTAATTACTTTTTATATTTATATCTTATTATAACTAATATTAATGTTTATTAATAATTTTGACCCAGTTGCATTTGAAGTTCTTTCGATGGAAATACGATGGTATTCTTTGGCATACATTGTAGGTATATTAATTGGTTGGTTTTTAAGTAAAAAAACTCTTATCAAAGACACTGAAATTAGAGAAAAATTCGATGATTATGTTACTTATGTAATTTTTGGAATAATAATTGGAGGAAGATTGGGCTATGTATTGTTCTACGACTTAAATTATTACACAAGTAATCTAACTGATATTTTCAAAATTTGGCAAGGAGGTATGTCGTTTCATGGTGGTTTGATAGGTGTTATAATTGCTAGTATATGGTTTAGTAAAAAAAATAATCACAACCCTTTTAAATACCTAGATATTATTGCGATAGTTTCTCCAATAGGAATTTTTTTTGGAAGAATATCAAATTTTATAAACTCTGAATTATATGGTATCGAAACCGATCTTCCATGGGGAGTAAAATTTATTCAAGTAGACAATCTCTATAGACACCCTTCACAATTATACGAGGCATTGCTAGAAGGTATATTATTATTCTTAATATTGATTTTGATATATTCTAAAACAAAATATAAAACTGGAATGTGTTCATTCATTTTTTTAATTTTGTACGGAGCCTTTAGAATTTTTTCTGAATTTTTTAGAGAACCTGATTTACAAATTGGTTACCTGTTCGGGCCAATTACAATGGGAATAATGCTGAGTGTTGTTATGATAGTCTCTGGATTTTTTTTGATTATAAAAAAAAATGACAGATAATTATAAAAAGTTTAAATATAAAATTAATAAATTGATACCAGTTGATGAATTTTTAAATAAAGCTTTATATGAGCCCAAATCAGGTTACTATGCCAACAGAAATCCTTTTGGAAGAAATGGTGATTTTGTAACAGCGCCTTCTATATCAAATTTATTTTCTGAAATAATATCTATTTGGGTTGTTTCAGTTTGGGAAAAATTAGATAAACCAGTAAATTTTAATTTTGTAGAATTAGGACCAGGAGATGGAAGTTTTACAAAAGTTTTATTAAATACATTTCAAAAATTTCCAAAATTAAATAATTCAACAAAAATTTATCTATATGAAAAAAGTGAGCGATTAAAAAAAATTCAAAAAAAAAAAATTCGAAATAGAAAAGTGAAATGGATCAGTAACTTTGATACAATAAAAAAGGGTCCAATAATCTTTTTTGGAAATGAATTTTTTGATGCTATCCCTGTCAAACAATTTTCGTATAAAAAAAAATCCTTGCATGAAAAATTTTTTTATATTGATCCGATTTCTGGAATAAATGAAACATACAGTAAAGCCAAATTAGAAGATAAAAAAAATATTAAATCTTACAAAACTTTAAATAATCTCAGTTTTATCGAATACCCTAAATTGGGATTTGAAGAATTAAAAAATATTAATAAAAAAATTTTAGAGCTTTCTGGGGGTATTTTACTTATTGATTATGGATACTTGAATAATATCAACAAAAGTACTTTACAAGCTGTGAAGCAAAATCAAAAAATTAATTTAGATGTTTTTTTTGACAATATCGGTAAATCAGATATTACTTATTTAGTAAATTTCAAACTTTTAAAAGAATATTTTATTAAAAATAAACTAAAAGTTAAAAATATTGTAACTCAAAAATTTTTTCTTGAAAAGATGGGAATATTAGAACGAGCAAATATTTTAGGGAGAAAAATGAATTTCAAAGAAAAAAAAAGAATGAGCTCAACTCTGATAAGACTTTTAAATAAAGACCTTATGGGAGAATTGTTTAAAGTCTTATTTGCTTTTAAAAGCCATAAAAACAATTTTTTAGGTTTTGAATGATAATATTTTCAAAAAAACTTTTAAAATTTCATTCAATCAAGCATGGATTTTTCAATAAAAATGGAGGAAAATCAAACGGAATATATCATAGTTTAAATTGTGGTATAGGCTCTAATGACAAAATATCTAATATAAAAAAAAATTTAAGAATTGTAAAAAAAAAAATTTGTACAAAAGCTAAAAATATATTTTTCGTACACCAGTTTCACAGTAATAAATTTGTTTATATAGACAAAAATTTTAAATTCAAAAAAAAAAGAATAAAAGCTGATGCGATAATTACTAATCAAAAAAAAATACCCTTAGGAATTTTAACTGCCGATTGTGTGCCAATACTAATTTACGATAAAAAAGAAAAAATAATTGCTGCACTTCATGCTGGATGGAAAGGCGCCTATAAAGGATTAATAGATCAAGTGATTAAATTTATTTGTAAAAAGGGAAGTAAAACAAAAAATATTACTGCAGCTATAGGGCCTTGTATAAGTGTAAAAAACTATAATGTAAAAAATGATTTTAAGAAAAAATTTATCAAAAAAAATAAAAAGAATAAAATTTTTTTTAGGGAAAAAAAAGGTATTATCTATTTTGATTTACCTTATTACGTAAAATCTCAACTCAGAGCTAATAAAATAAGGAATATCGATATGATAAATCATGATACTTTTGATAAAAAAAATAATTTTTTTAGTGCCAGACGATCTTTAGCATTAAATCACGATGATTATGGTAGAAATATTTCTATAATTATGATTAATTAAGGTTTCTCAATGAAATTATTAACTGGCAATAGCAATAAAGTTTTAAGCAAGAGTATAGCAAAATATTTAAAATCTAAACTTGTGAACTCCAGTATTAAAAAATTTGCAGATGGTGAAATATATGTTGAGATAAACGAAAATATTAGAGGAAATAGTATTTTTATAATTCAATCTGTCTCATCACCAGCTAATGATAATTTGATGGAATTATTGTTATGTATCGATGCACTTAAAAGATCATCAGCAAAAAATATTACTGCCGTAATTCCATACTTTGGTTACGCAAGACAAGACAGAAAAGTTGTGCCTAGAACTTCTATATCAGCTAAACTTGTTTCTAACTTAATTACGAAAGCAGGCGCAGATAGAGTGGTTACTGTCGATTTACATGCAGGGCAAATTCAGGGATTCTTTGATATACCTGTAGACAATCTTTTTGCAACACCAATATTTGCTAGGCATATAAAAAAAAGGATTAAGAATAAAAAAATTATTTGCGTCGCTCCAGATGTAGGTGGAACAGAAAGAGCAAGGGCACTCGGAAAATTATTAAATGTTGGGCTAGCTATTGTTGATAAGAGAAGGCCTAAGCCAGGACAATCGCAAGTTATGAATGTTATTGGTGATGTAAGAAATCAAACCTGTATAATAGTCGATGATATAATAGATTCAGGTGGAACAATAGTTAATGCAGCTAAAGCACTCAAAAGTAGAGGTGCTAAAGAAGTGTATGTTTATATTACTCACGGAGTGCTAAGTGGCGACGCTGTAAAAAAAATAAAGAACTCTGTTATCAAAAATTTAGTAATTACTGATACGATTGATAACATTAATAAAACAAAAAATGCTAAAAATATTGAAGTTTTATCAATATCTACCCTAATGGGGGAAGCAATAAAAAGAATTTCTAATTCTACTTCAGTGTCAGATTTGTTTAAATAAATCTCTTGTGTTATTTAAATTCATGAGCTACAAACCTTCTTCTTTATGATTTCTTTAGAAGCAAACACCAGAGATAATAAAACTAAAGGACAGCTAAATTCCATAAGAACTAGTGGAAATGTTCCTGGAATTATTTATGGTGGAAAAGAAAAAAACGAAAAAATTTCAATATCAAAAAAATTATTAAAGGCAACTATTGAAAAAGAAAACTTTCTTTCAAATATAATTACTTTAAAAGTTAATGGCAAAGATCAAAATGTTTTACCAAGAGAGGTGATATACGACATTCTTACTGATGAGCCAATACATGTTGATTTTTTAAGAGTCGTACCAGGAGTAAATATTAGAATAGAAGTGCCAGTAGAATTTATTAATCACGAAAAATCACCTGGTTTAAAAAGAGGGGGCGTATTGAACATAGTCAGAAGAAAAGTAGAACTTAAATGTCCTAGCGAAAAAATTCCAGAAAAATTAACACTTGACCTAGAGGGAATAGATATTGGAGAAAGTTTTAAAATCTCATCAGTAAAATTAGAGAGTGATGTTGTGCCAACTATTCAAGGTAGAGACTTTGTTATAGCTACATTAGCAGCCCCAACTGTTATGAAAGAGCCAGAAAAACCAGCAGAGGCTGAAGCAACTGAAGGTGAGACAGCAGAAGGTGAAGTAGCTGCAGGCGATAAACCTGCTGCAGAGGGATCAGAAGCTGAGAAAAAAGAATCTGAAGAAAAAAAAGCCTCAGAAGATAAAAAAGTTGTAGAAAAAAAATAATCAAAAAATTTGAAACTTAAATTCCAATAATTTTTATGCTTTTATTTGTAGGTCTTGGTAATCCGACACCAGATAGTGAAAACAACCGTCACAATGTTGGTTTTAAAATAATTGATGTAATTAACAAAAAGTTTAGCTTATCAAAACAAAAACCTAAATTTAAAGGATTATTAACGACAGGAAATATCGAAGGGGAAAAAATCTACGCTATCAAACCACTAACTTTTATGAATAATTCAGGCATATGTATTAGAGAATTATTAGAATATTTTAAAATTAGTACTGAAGATGTAATAGTTTTTCACGATGATCTAGATATTGAATTTGGTAAAATTAAAGCAAAGTTTGGTGGTTCAAGTGCAGGTCATAATGGAATTGCCTCTATTGATAAATTTATAGGAAAAGATTATTCGAGAGTAAGAATAGGTATTGGAAAACCTTTATCAACTAAGACTGAAATAAGTGATTATGTCTTACAAAATTTTGAAGAAGATGAAATTAATACAATTAATAAAATTTCAGAAAATATAACTTTATCTATTGGAGACTTAATCAAAAAAAAATTAGATTTATTCTCTAGTACAGTTAATAATAAATAATGAGTTTAAAATGTGGAATTGTTGGTTTACCTAATGTTGGTAAGTCAACTTTATTCAATGCACTAACAAACTCTAATAAAGCTCAGGCTGCTAATTTTCCATTTTGCACTATTGATCCAAATATTGGTATAGTTTCTGTACCCGACATAAGATTAGAAAAGTTAACAAAAATTTCGAATTCAAAAAAAACAATCAATACAAATATTTCTTTTGTGGATATTGCAGGACTTGTGAAGGGTGCTTCTAAAGGAGAGGGATTAGGTAATAAATTTTTATCTCATATTAGAGAGGTCGATGCAATAATACATATGATAAGATGTTTTGACTCAGAAGATATTCAAAATGTAAATTCATCGATTGATCCAATTAGGGACCTTGAGATAATAGAAACCGAGATGATGCTTGCAGATCTTGAGTCTATTCAAAAAAGAATGGACAAAAGTAACAAAAAAAATATTGATGAAGAGCAATTAAAAATTCTTAAATTAGCTTTAGATTATATCAATAATGAAAAGAATATATCTAATTTAAAAAATGAATTTGATAAAAAGACTCTTAAACAAAGTATGTTATTAAGTGTTAAGCCAAAAATTTTCGTTTGTAATGTTGATGAACAAAGTGTTCTAAGTGGTAATAAATATACTCAATCATTTATTAGTAAGTATGGAGCTGAAAATACTTTAATTGTATCTGCAGACATAGAAAATCAAATTAACGAGCTAGACATTGATGAAAGAAAAAATTACATGAAAATGATAGGTTTAAAAGAGACAGGATTAGACCTATTAATTCAAAAAGGTTATGAAATTTTGGAATTGGATACTTTCTTTACTTCTGGACCTGAAGAAACTAGAGCATGGACAATTCAAAAAAATTGTTTAGCTCCGAAAGCTGCTGGAGAAATTCATACTGATTTTGAAAAAGGCTTTATAAGAGCAGAAACAGTTTCTTATGAAGATTTTATTGCAAATGAAGGTTGGGTAAATTCTAAAATCAACGGCAAGATGAGACTTGAAGGGAAAGATTATATTGTAAAAGATGGAGATATTTTAAACTTCCGTTTCAATACGTGACCAAATTTTTTTCATACTAAAGTAAACTAAGATTGTTAATATAATTAAATATATTATTGCCTTGAATCCCATTTGATGTCTTGCTTCTAAATGAGGCTCAGCTGCCCACATCAAAAACGTTGTTACATCTTTAGACATTTGTTCAACTGTAGAATTAGTTCCGTCAGCATATTCAACTAATCCATCAGACAGTTGATTGGACATTTTAATTTTATTACCATACATAAACTTATTATAATAAACTCCATCATCTAATGTTACACCTGGGGGAGGATCTTCATACCCTTGAAGAAGAGAATAAATATAATCTACACCACCACCTCTTGCTTTAACCAAAACTGACATATCTGGAGGATAAGCACCACCATTTGCAGCTTGAGCAGCCTTAACATTTTCATAAGGCATAACAAATTTGTCGGATAACTTACCAGGTCTAGTAAACATTTCTCCATCAGCATTTGGTCCATCTTTCACCTCAAAGGATGCAGCAATAGCTTTCGCTTGCGCTTCAGAAAACTCTGGACCACCTTTTTCTGCTAAATTTCTATAACTTAAATATTTCATTGAATGACATGATGAACACACTTCAGTATATACTTGATATCCTCTTTGTAATGCTCCTCGATCAAACTTGCCAAAAAGGCCTTTAAAGCTCCAATCAGTTTTTAAATATTCAACTTTTTCAGCAGCATAAGAATTATTTTGAAAACTGATAATTAATATAGCTAAGAATGATATTCTAAAAAAATTTTTCACTTATTTGCTATGCTTTCCTTATTTTTTGCAGTGACAAAATTAGGGGATCCACCCAAAACAGACTCTGTGATACTAAGCGGTACAGGAAGAGTTTTCTCTTTAAATCCTAACAAAGGTAAGATAATTAAAAAGTGAATAAAGTAATATGCTGTGGCTACTCTAGCTATTAACAAATATAATCCTTCTGCAGGCATTGCTCCCACGTAACCTAAAATTAGAACATCAGCAACTAAGATCCAATAAAATTGTCTATATAAAGGCCTAAACACTGCAGATCTAATTTTAGAAGTATCTAGCCAAGGAAGAGCCGCCAAAATAAAAATAGCTGACAACATTGCAACTACCCCTAAAAGTTTATCGGGAACTGATCTTAAAATCGCATAGAAAGGTAATAAATACCATTCTGGAACAATATGTGCTGGTGTAACTAATGGATCAGCCTCTATATAATTATCAGCATGACCTAATATATTTGGTGTGTAAAAAACGAAGAACGCAAAAACAATCATAAACATTAACAAAGCAAAACCGTCTTTAATTACAATATACGGATGAAACGGAACTGTGTCTTTAGAAGGTTTTTGTATATCGATACCTACTGGATTATTATTTCCTGGAACATGTAGTGCCCATATATGTAATACAACTAGCCCTAAAATTAAAAAAGGTATTAAATAGTGTAGTGTAAAGAATCTTGTTAATGTAGGATTATCAACTGAGTAACCACCCCATAACCATGTAACAATCCCCTCACCAACTAAAGGAATTGCGCTAAACAAATTTGTGATTACAGTTGCACCCCAAAAACTCATTTGTCCCC
>MDSZ01032898.1_pt1 | contig 11898 bp, 22 predicted proteins | sample 811201 | NCBI WGS metagenome assembly MDSZ01 (sample SAMN05326647, study PRJNA326480) | marine metagenome | isolation source: seawater | place: Indian Ocean: North | collected 2010 | reverse complement strand
TGGGTTTTTTTGTGTCTATTATTTGTATAGTTGACTCTGCACTCACTTGTACTTGAATAGTGAATTTATATCTTTCCATACTTGTGATTCTGTTGCTCCAATTCTTTTGAAGTCTTGTTGTGAACTCAAAAATACTTTTGGTTTGTGAGCCGACTGTTACTTCTCTAATAGATGTCACATTTACACCAGAAACAAGACTCACGCTTGACAAGAAGTTTTCTGTTGGTGTTGATTGAAGATTAGGGTCTGTAATAGCACCTTTGTTTCTATGAAGCCACATATAAAGATTTGATAATTCAGTTTGCGAGTGATTGAAAAAATCAGTTGAAAAAACAATTGGTTTATCTAAAATACCTGCCGTGTCATTTGACCAGTTTTGTTGTTGAATTGCGTCAACTATGTGCATCACTTTCAAAGCTGGTTTGATGTCTGTAAAAGTAAGTCCGCGATTTGTCCCTACGGTAAAACCAGAAGTGGCTAAATTACCGTCATAGTTTACGTTTGCACTTGGGCTTGTATCAAAAAAAAGTCTTTTTGTATGTGTGATGAGCGGATAGATTATTGCGTCTGTATATGTTCTTGAACTGCCAGATATTATTGAATTGTTTGTATAGTCTGGATTTGTGATTGTAAAATCAAGTCCTTCTGTAAGTCCATTATAAACGCTTGGATTTGTACCGTCATAGCTTGTGTAGTTATGGTCAAACTCACTTAGATAATCTAAGTCACTGAGTTTGAAGTCTTTAAGTAAATCTTTCAAAGTGACAGTATTTCCAAAAAATGTAATATTATATGAGAAAGGTCTACCATTTTGTAGTTTCACACTATTTATTTGAACTTTACCAATTTGAAAATGCTGATGATTTATTTCTATTCTTGCATTTAATTTTCTCTTTTGATTTTTAGCGATTATATTGTCAAGTCTATGCCAATGTTTAAACAATTTATTATTTGTTCTGGACGCTGGTACTGAAAAGTTTTTAGTAAAGTTTGTAAATATTTTACTTATGTCTTTTATGTTTTGAATGCTTTCTGTAAAGTTAATTTGTTCATCGTCAAACAAATCTACCTTTGAATAAATTATAGAAGCTAAAAAATCTTCAATTCCCCATACACCAGCGTACTCATTCCATCTTTGAGTGACAAAGTTCCAGATACCAGAATCTTGCACGGATTGCTCAACAGTCGTTTCATTGTCAATAAAAAGTCCAAGTTTATTTGCCATTATGAAACTAAATTTATTTTATCGTAAGCATAGTTAAACTCTATGGTATAATTTGCTAATCTATCATTTAAGCTCGTTCTAAACGTTACATCTTTTGTGATTGGTATTAAAGGGTGTATTGTGCTGTCTTTTGTCATCCAGCATCTTTCCGTAAGCAACAGCTCTTCAATGACTTGGTTGAAGTCATCGTTTACATATCCAGTATTTAGAATTATCTTTTCTCTTCCAATTACGTTTCTGACTTTATATTGATGTTCAAAAGTATTATATGTTGCGGAAGTTGTAAGTGTGTTACTATTATATTCTTCATTTTTTACACTCAAAGATTCTATTGATTTCAAAAAGAAATTTACGGTCTGAATTGCTCCGTGCTTGTTTGCAAAACTTACTGGTATAGGATTGAATTTATTACAATCTTGTTCTTCAATCGTAATTGTTGTTGTACCACTTGAGTCAGTTACATCAACTGAAGTCAAAGTTGCTGTTGTAGATGTGGCGTAAGTAATCGCGTTTGAACTAGCTGTTTGTCCAGTGCTTGCCGAAACAGTGCTTATTGTAGTACTGCCGTTTTTGAAAACTGCCGTTTGACTACCCGTTAATGTGTCGCTTCCAGAATTGACACTGTAATTTGAAAGCAATGGTATTGTAACTGTCTCACCTGCCTTTCTAAATATTGTTGTGTTGCTTTGTAAGAAATTTGTATTTCCTACAACTGCGTTTACGTTGACTGTTGTTAAGCTGTTTGTTTTCGTTTGCGACGTGAATCCTTCATTATAATACCCGTAGCCCACAAAAGCCAACATAATCACGGAAACAACGTCTAAATCAACTCCAAGAGCGTTTTCTGGTGTGATTGTTGCTTCTGCCCAAACTGTTGTTTGAGAAGTATTAATATTACTCGCACTGGATAAAGTATAATTTATATAATCATTTATTAAATCGCTTATTTCAAAAATGACATAATTGTTTGAGCTTATAGCTGATTTTGTCAATGAATAAGTTGCTGTGACTGGTTTATCGGTGCTGAAAGTACCCGTATATATAAACAAGTCAAGTTGTGCGTCTGCTATTGTTGCGTTCTGTACTCTTATATAAATCGGGCTTCTTGTATTTACTTTGAATATTGCCATTATAAGTTTTTTATATCAATTTCTAATGCGTCTCCTAATTTTCTTCTCAATTCTTTAATTCCATCATTGAAAGGTTTTGAGAAAAATAAACTTGGTTTTATACCTTGTTCAAATATTTTTTTTCTTATCAAAAACACTAAAGTTTTTCGTGGGATAAATCTTCCTTTTTTGTCTCTTACTTTAGTTTTTAATTTTTTCTTTTTGATAGACCACTGGTCAAGTGGACTAGCTGGTGGCATACCTTTCAAGCCCCTTATACCACCTTTTGATGTGTATTTGAAAGGGGTTTTATATTTTCTTTTTGTACCGCTAACTCCTAAATCTTGATATTGTCCATAATCAAGCATTTCTAAAATTATTCTTATAACGTTTTTGTCAGTTTTGTCTTTGAACTTAATAGACTCAAATAATTTCTTAGTGACGTTTTTGTCTTGCTTGACTAAATTTTGCTTAGATTGTTTTACAACATTCTCTGCAAAGTTTATTATCGCTTGTTTAGCTTTTTTAAATTCCATTAGCAAATATCTATATCGTTTTGAACTTGAATGTCCATTGTACAAGACCAACCCGCAAGTTGATTTTCAAATCTTTCAAAAAATGGTTCGCAACTTGGGTCTCCTACAAGTTGATATTTATTTAAATATAAAGTCCCTTTTCTTAGTATCATCACCAGTTTATTTAATACACTTAATTGAGTGTTTAAAATATCTTGTTCGTTGTCGTTTCCAAGAAATATATCCGTCTCTTTTTCTTTGTAAACATTAACAATATCCATTGCAAGAATTGTAATGTTGAATGTTAAAACTTGCTCTTGTAGTTGTACGTCATTCACAATGATGTGAGCAAGTGGAAATATTGTTTGTTTACTTAAATCAATGTCAGTAATTTCTCCAGTTGTTACAGTATTGATATTAATATCATTGAGTAGTTGAGTTTTAATATTTTGTGTGATTTGATAAAATCCGCGTATACCTTGATTACTCATCTCATTTTGCTTTTGATATTTTTATTTTCTAATTCTTGCTTCTCTTTCATAAAACTTAGCATTGTAAAACACTTATGAACATTTAATTGAGTGATATTTTCAAATCGTCTAATATCGCCTTGAGCGAGTCCGTAAATGCTAGCATACCATCCCCACTTATGAGAAAATTGTCCGATGGCTGTGAGCTGATTGGCGTCTCCACTGAATAACTCATCATAACCCTTGACAAGTCTATCCCTAAATGATAAAAAAAAAGTATACTTGAGAAAACCACGTCTAAAGGCATCTGCTTCATTTTCTCTTGACCTATGGCAGTATACTCCACAATTTTATATTTGTCTCTTAGCTTTAGCTCTATTGGTCTGTAAAGGACTGCCATAGCTTTCTCCATTTGTTGCCAGTCGCTTATGTATGTGTCTAAGTCTATATACTCACCAAGAGTCATTTCGTCAAGGTTTGGAATAAAACCATAATTTGTTTCATTCATTTTAAACTCTCTTATCAATGTGGGTTTTTCTTCAAATATTTTGTTGATGATTTTACTAACTTTTGCTATGTCTTTCATTTTCATAAAGAAAGTTTCTTTAAGTTCTGCTTCACAAAATATTTCAAGCATTTTACTGGCTAAAAACTTCTCGTCGGTATTTTCTTCTTGTATTTTTAAAAACTTTTGGTATTGCCACAATTTGATTTCTGACAAACTTTCTGGAATCTTTAATTTTATTTTCATATTTATATATCGTTTTTTTTATAAGGTTTTTAAATAAAAAAACCCCTATCATAAAGATAAGGGTTTCACCACTTTAAAACTAACCTATGAAAACATATTAACGTGGTTTTAAAAGCTCATCATACTCTTTACTAAAAATGAAATTGAAATATTCTTTTTTAGAAACGGCGTGTCTTGTTTTCGGGTGGATGTATTTCCGTGTTTGTTCTTTGTTGTTTTGCATAATCTTTATTTTACAGTTTTACAAAAGTAACAAAAAAAAATAGAATAATAAAGAGTAAAAAAAAACCACCTTGATAGGTGGTCTTTGATTTTGATTTTATTGATTTTTATCTTATTTCTAAAAGTTTTTCAGCTTTGCAACCTTGTTTTGATGACTTGATTGTTGTGCCATTTATTGTATTGTAACGATGATTAAAACGTACATATGGGGTTAAATCTTTAAATTCAGGATAGTTAGCTTGTGAAAACCAAAACCAAACTTTGTTGTCTTTTGTAAATCCAAAATGAGATTCGTCTGTTCCCATATTTAAATCGTCATTCAAATTACAATAGTTTGAACATACGTTAGTATATGCTTCAAATTTGTATCCTTTTTTGATTGCGGCTTCAATGTAGTTTTCAATTGTTTTCATATTGTTGTTTTTAAATTTGTACCAAATTTAATTAACATTTGTCAATAAAACAAATATTTTGTAAAAAAAATTTATCTAAGCACATATTTACCAAAATTAACATTGCTTAAAATAGAATAACAAGCGTAGCGCGTTGCGTCAATACAATGGTCGTTTCCTTCTTGTGCTTTGTTTAAAGTTTTTCCAGCTTTGTCCGTCATCCATTTGTAGTTTCTAAATTCTCTAATTGTGTTTGTGCTGTCTTTATGAATGTGGATTTTATAACGTTTAAGCAAATCTATACCCGCGTTGATGCTGTCTTTACCTTTGACGCTTGGTCTGATATTGAATCCAGCTCTACGTATTTCTTCAATTAATCTTGGTTCAGCACTATCAGCGTAAATGGGTGTACGCTCAATATAAAGCGTTTTAAGGAACGATACTATGTCCGACAGTGTCATCATAGTCCGATATAAAAACTCTTTAATAAACAAGCTGTGATTGTCCTTAAACACCGCGATAAGTGTTGTCGGGTCGTTGGTGTAACCAAAATCCATTCCGTAAGAGACTAAACTTGCAGTTTCTGGAATCTTAGAACACTCTGAAAAATTAAATATCACTCCTTTTGTTTTTGTTCTTTGTCCCAATCCGTAAATTTTCCAGTAATCTAAATCAGTTTCTTTGAGTCTTTCAATTTCTTGTATTATACTCTTTTCAAGAAATGGGTTGTCTTTGTATGTGGTGATAAAAAAATCAGAATCTTCACGTGGTATTACTTTCTCATAAATCCAATGGTGTTCTTCTGATGGATTGAAGTCTAAAATGATTCTCCCGTTTGTTCTAAATATTAACTGTTGCCAATCTTCAAAAAACAATTCATTCGCTTCGTTTATAAAAAGTAAATCACGTTTACGTCCACGAATTTTTACTGGCTGGTCTAAAGATATAAATTCAACTAAATTACCAAACAATCTGTACTCGTGATTTGATTTGTTATGATTAAATTCAAAGTACAGTTTTTGAGCTTTGAGTATTTCAAAAAAGTCTCTCATTACTGTCGCTCTCAACGATGGGAAAGTTTTTCTGCAAATAGTTATTATTTTCTTTCTATTTTGTGAACAATAACTTGCAATTATCCAAAGCAAAGAATTGTAAGTTTTACCGCTTCTTGTTCCGCCTTGTTGAATAATTATTTTCTTTTTGGAATTTGCGAGATGTTCAAAAACTACATTAGTTTGAATTTTCATTTTTTATAATCTCAACTTCAATTTTGTTTGGCACACCTTCAGCTCCTGTGATTTCTTGTCTTTCAATATATCCGCGATGTTTACCTTTAGTTTTTAAATAAAATATTGTTGCAGTTGTGTTTCCTTTTTCTATTTGTTTATGCAATTCACTCTCTGCAAAATCTAAAGCAATGTCCTGTATGTCCTTAACGCGATTAGCAAACTTGTCATCGTTTTTTATCCAGTCGTAGAAAGTCGTTCTACCAACACCAACTTGTCTGCACGCGGTAGTAACAACTCCAAGACTTTTCTCTAAAGCGTCTATTAATGCTTTTTTATGGTGTTCGGTTTTGTTCATTTTCTTTGAATCTATTTTGAAGTTTAATTATTTCTTTTCTATAATGCTCAACCAATAAATCATTTCTATTTGTATACGCTTCTTCTAATCTTTCTTTCAAGTAAACGTACGCTTTTAGAAATACTGATTTGTGCATTGTTTTATTTATATATCGTATCAAGAGCAATGTTTTGATTCACCATATCTTGAACTAATTCAGCAAGAGCGGAAACTTGTTTATCTGTCAGTTGATTTATTTGGTCTATTACAAATACTCGTTTGGCTTTGCTGTCAATATGATTCAAGTCCAAAACGATGATACTAAGCCAATCATTTAATCTTTTGCGATATTTTTTATGAACTTCAAAACTTCTAACCGCGTGAATGACTGTTGAATGATTCATTGATTTACCATTCTCTTCATAAAATCTTGCGATGTTTTCAAGTGTGTTTTTTTTGTACTTGTATAACAGTGTGCTTAAAAGAGACCTTGCTTCAACGACTTCTCTTTTTCTTGTATTTTTAAACACATCTACGTTTGTCAATCTCATTACTTCTTTTGCTATTTGTACGTTGTTTTTTTTCATAATGTTTTTGTATTAATAATTTATAATATTCCCGTGATGATGTAGTCATCTAAATTATATTCTTTTTTTTCAAAGAATCTTATGTAATCTTTTAATGCGGTGTTTACTTTTTGCTCACCAGATTTATAAAACTCTTCACTACAATCATAAAGAGCAATGTCTAAACTTCCTTTGTCAATCACTAAGAATTTAAAGTTTTCGTAATCTCTCTTAAATATTTTGCAATAGATATAACATTGCACATCATAGTGATATTTTTTTGCGCTGTATCTAAATGAATTTTTAACGTCATTTGATGTTTTAAGGTCTATGATTCCGTTTTCTGTTAATATGTCGGCTTTGCCGCGAAAAGCATATCCGTTTAACATTTCTATACTTGGGACTTCAAATTTTGTATCTTTTAAAAGACGTAGAGCGTTTTCATTTTTTAAGAATGCATCGGCAACTCTTTCAGCGTTTTCTTTTTCTTTTTTCGTGTATACGACACCATATTCTTGCACTGCTTCTTTATATGCTTTTGTGTTCTTGCTTGCAACGTTTATAAAATTTAAATCATAGAATTTATTTGGTTCAAGCAAAATCATATGAATAAGTCTCCCGTCTCTCAATGGTTGAGTTTCTGGGCTACCATAAAGCATTGTATAATGATAGACTTTTGGACTATCTAAAAGTAATTTAATTATTGAACTACTAAAAGCTAACTTTCCAAGCTCACCATAGTAAAAACTATCGTCGTGCATCTTACTAATTAATTCTTCTTTTTTGTGTTCTTTGTTATTTAACAGTTTTATCATTTTCTAATTTTTCTTCAAGTTTTCTAGCTCTTAAAACAGCTCTATTTTTTGCGGCTCTCCATTCACTAATTTGTCTGTCATACTCTCTTTGTCTTTTTTGCATCTGTATAACATAAGCACTGATATCAGTAAAAGCATTGAACAGCTTTTTCATTTCTGGTGTTTTTTTTCTTGCGTACCATTTTTTTAAAATCTCAACACAAACAAAAAAATTTGTTCTATAAATTACTTCTTCAATGTCGTGTACGTTGTTATCTTTTTCAATCATTTTTATTAATTATGCTTGCTTTTTGTTCGCTAAGTAAATATACATCTTTCAATAGTTTTCTTTTTGTCCATAGTGTTGTGTCTGGACAATACATTTTTTGGACTTGTGGCATATCAAGGTAATTCAACCAAAATAAATAATTCCCTTTTGTGTCTTGAACAAAATACAGTTTTATTATTTCGCTGTCCATTTTCATCAACTTATCATACTTGTATTTTTCAAGCATTTTAGTTTCATAATACTTGTTTCTAAATTTCATTTCTATAACACATTCTTTATTATATTTTGTATAACCACGAGCGTCATAATGTTCAAAAGCATTTCCCGACCATTCTAATTTCCATCCGTCTAAATTCAAACTAAAAACCACCGCTTGCTCAAATTTATGTATCTTTTCTATGTTCATCGTAAAGAGTATTTAAATCAGAAATCCATCTGTTCCAGTCTTTTGGGTTACATCCACACGGCAACCAATACGAGTGATTGAAATATTTTGAATGTAAACCAGCAATTAATTTTTGTTCTTCTTTATTTATAGAGTTACTTTTGACTGATTTGAATTTTGTCCATAACTTAATTTCTTTCTCATCCATTTCTATTTATTTTGAATTTGTTGAGTTTTTCTTTTCGTTCTTCACACTTACAAGACTCATATCCAAACCATTTGGTTGCAATATGATGAGCAATTTTTTTCCCTTGTCCAAGTGTAATTATTTTAATTATTAATTCAGTTATATCCCCTAAGCCCATAATCGTTTTTGTAGTTTATAGTTGTTTATTCTTTTTATAGCTTCATCGTAATATTGCTTATCTATTTCACAACCAGTTAAATGAAAATTTAGGTTGTGACAAGCAATTGCAATAGTTCCAGAACCAATGTGTGTGTCAAGTATTTTATCTCCTTGTTTAGCATAATTAATCAATAACCACTCGTATAAAGCTATTGGTTTTTGGCAGGGATGCCATCTCAACTCATTATTAAAATCAATTTTGTTACCAATTACATTCCCATTACTTACATAGTGAAAAACTTTGATGGTTAGTCCAAAACTGTGAGAAGCAATATCTCCTTCTGATAATGAATTTGGAATAGTTTTTTTTCCACCCCCTGTTTTATCGTGTACAATTCTACCTACACTTTTTATATTTTCTTGATAATAATTTGCACCCCATATGATTTGATTTTTACTTACTCGTACAAGTTCTTTAAAATATTTTTTTGTTGGTATGTTATTATTCCAATTTATTTTTTTGTGATGTTTTTTAGATATTGAACTTCTAAAATCACCAATCCCATAAGGTGGGTCAACAATAGCAAGCTCAAAATAATTATCTTGATACCTTGACATTAAATCCATACAATCTTCGTTAGTAATCATAACAACGATATTAATTTTTGTTTTACTTTATTGTAAGTATTTCGTAGACTGAAATATCCAATTTTGCTTTTTCTCTCAAGCTCCGCAATACTCACACCGCTCTCAATTATTTCAAAGACCTTTTTGTCATACCAGTGTTGTTTGTTCAACTCTTTTTGTATTAGTTGATATTTGTTTTCAATGTCAATTTTTGTTTCGTCTGGTAAGTCTTTAATTGTGTCAAGACTAAATTTTTTTACTTTGCTTTTCTTTCTTATTAAATCAACATATAAACCGCGAAGTAATTTAAAAACATAATAATAATTTATGTCGTCGCCATAAGTAAAATCTACACCTTTTTGTGAGTTTTTTATTAGCAAAACATACATAGTCTGAACAAGGTCTTTACACTCATCTTCTGACAAACCACCAAAAGTTGAAACTATTTCCAACCATCTTTTATGCTTTTTATATGCCAGCTCTACTTGATTCAAAACGGTATGTTTAAAGTTTTTAAAATACTTTGTTCATTACCTTCTAAAGAAAATCCAACATTGTTTTTTATTGATTTAAGTTTTATTGGATTGTCAATCGGTGTTGGTCTCCCACCGCTATCGGTATTTTTTACTTTTCTAATATGAACAAAACTATACATCCAATTTGTTGGGTGTTGAACATATCTATGAATTACAACAAAACAATCACAACGGTTTACGAATTTACCGCCCCCTTCTACGTCAGAAGCCATTGGCGGAATTGGATGACCTGCATATTCATCACTATCTTTGTGTTTCTTTCTCAACGCTTCTGTCGCGGCGTGTGTGCAAAGCCATATGCTGACATTGTGTTTTTTACAAAATACTCTTAGTTCACTTGTCGCTTCATAATCATAATCGTGGCTTGATAGTCCTTTAAGTTTGTTTCGGTCTTTCATCAAAGAGTTGTATGGGTCAACCAGAAACCCGTGATAGTCCCACGCTTTCTTTATTTCTTTTGCAAGTTCTAAAAGACTTGCGTAACTAAAAAGATGATTACAGTCTATAAATTTAAAATGGCTATATACAAACTCTTTGTTGTCTATAAAATCTTTGTTTGATATTTTATTAATTGGTTCGGCTGAAAGCATTTCAATCAATCTTTTTATCAAAGTAAAAGGTTCGTTTTCACTGCTAAAAACCAGCCATCTTAATTTGTGTTTTACGGAATAAAGCAACATTAAAAATAAAGTAAGTGTAGTTTTTCCGCTATTTGCGTGACCGAGAAAAATATCAAATGAAGAAAATTTGAATCTAAAAAATTCGTCTATTTCTTTAACACCAAGAGCTAAACCTTCTTTGACTGTTCCGTTTCGGATGTCTTGAAGTTTGTTTAGCTCTTTTTCAAAGTTTATTAGCATTAGAACGGCATATCGTCGTCTCTGTCTGGACTTTGTTCAACCGATGTGACTTCTTCCGCGTATTTAGCAAGACTCCAACCTTGCAAACTTATAAAGTGTTTAGTGTTGCCATTACTATCTTGCCAGCTTCTACCAGTAATGTTAAAGTGAACTTTTACTTTGTCACCTTCAGAGAAATTGTTAAGTTTTAGAATTTTATCGTCTCTGGTAGTTTTCCAAAAATCAATGATAAGTTCTTGCGGAAATTTTTCATCCGTTTTGATTATTATTGACTTTTTTTCGCTGGTCTTAAATTTTTGAGTTTCCGTGAAACTTTGCAAAGTTCCGATTTTATAGTTATCCATTGTTTATATAGTTTTCAAATATTTTAGCTAAATGTAAGATTTTATTTTGGTTTTCTTCTTTCTCCAAATCAAGCAACTTGTTCTGATATAAAACAGTCGCATTATTAAGACAGTTCATCCGTGCAATCTGTTTTTGTTTATCATCAAAAGTGGATGAATTAGCTGTTGAATCTTTTTCTTGATAAATTAGTTTTGCGGTGTTATACTCTTTGTTTTTTAATTCATATAACGCCACTTCTCCGACTTTCTTTTTAAATTCTCCAAGAGCTAAAAAATTAAGACTTTGACCGTTTGCAAAAGATACTTGAAATTTGTTAAATGTTTTTTCTCCATTGTTCCAAGTACCCTTGTTTTCTATATGGGTGATTTTGCTTTTTATTAAATTTTGATTTTCCATTTTTTATTGTTTTGATTTAAGATATTCTTCACATTCGTTTTCTAAGATAATTTCCATCTTGCCACGCATTATTGAATTTTTTATCTTTAAGTTTTTAACTTCATTTTTTAATTCACCATTTTGTTTTTTAAGCTCACTCACTGCTTTTCTTAGGTGTCTTATTTCAATTGTAAGAGTGTCTACTACTGTCGTCATATTAAATTAAATTTGTGGGTTCAATACCAAAAATTCTTAGCAACTCATCATCACGATTGACTTTTCCAATGACTTCTTTTCGGTCATTTCTGCTTAACTCGTCATAAGATTTGTTAAAAATTTCTTTGGATTTTTTTTCAAGTTTTTGTAAATATTTCATACTTATAATTTTAAAGTTTGCCTAAAATAACTATAAAATCTATTATAAACAAATGTGTATATAAACACACTATTTTTATATGTTTTTTGTTGTTTTTTGGCAATTTTTTGATTTTTGAAAAAAACCGTTTTTTTGTGTTTTTTATACGAAGG
>MDSZ01206270.1_pt1 | contig 11899 bp, 2 predicted proteins | sample 811201 | NCBI WGS metagenome assembly MDSZ01 (sample SAMN05326647, study PRJNA326480) | marine metagenome | isolation source: seawater | place: Indian Ocean: North | collected 2010 | reverse complement strand
CTATTTTGATTTGCAGCTAAAACTGCATCAAAGTTACCATCAACATTGACAATTAATGCTGGTGCAGTTTCAGTTTCAAACCATTCATCTCCAGTTGGCGATAAAGTTATTAGTCCTACCCAAGAGAATTTCATATATGGTTGAACATTTTCTAATGTTGTAGCAAAAGAATTTTCAGTCATAACACTATTTGTATATGGTAATGTAATTAAATCACCAGTCTTTTGATAACCAGCAGTTGTTCTTGCAGTATCAGTTGTTGCTTGTTCTGCTAAAGTTGCAGCCCTCATCACACACTTAGGTCTAAGTTCATGCTCTTGCATATCAATCGCACATTTGTAATCTCTATTTTGCACATCACCAACTCTATGTCCAGCAAAATTATCTACTATAAATCCAGATTTAAAACGATTTAATCCATTAACATCTTGTACCTCAAAACTTTCTGCATCTCTTTCTAATAAACTTAACGCAGTATAGTACTCAACATTTTCAACTCTATCTTGTAATCTTCCAATATCTCTCATAGTATATCTTTGAGTTTTATATCTTTCTACTTGCACATCTTCTGGTGTAAATGTAAATGGTGGTAAGAACAATGTTGCAAGTTTCATTGAATTATCTAAATCTTTTGGTGCAACTGGATTTTCAGCAGAGATACCTTCTACGATTTGGAAATCACCTTCTGCTGTTAAGAATACGTTTACAAATTTGCTTAAATAGAATTCAAAGTCTGCTTGAAGATTACTATCTGGTTGAGGACTATCTACAACCGTAGCACCTGTGCCGTCAAATTGTCTGTGAAAGAAATCAAATGAGTTTCCTGTAATCTCATCAATAGATGTAATCGTTGTAGATGTTCCAGCAATATCTTCTACAGATGGCCTAAAGTCAAAACAATCTGCAAGAGGAAATTCACCACTTGGTTCTGGGTCATCTGGGTCAACTCTTGTTGCTGTGTACGTTGGAATATCATCATAACCCATTCTACCAGCAACATCTGAATAAGAATCTACAGAGAAGTAACTTCCAGCAGAATGTGAGAAGTAATCATATATTATTAATAGTCTACCTCTAGGAGCATTGAAGTTAGGTTTTCTTTCTAGTCTTGCAATGTCATAGTAGTTATCTCTTTGTCCTGTATCTAGTGTAAAGTAGTTTGTTATAACTTTACTTCCAGCTGTTATAGCAGATACAGCTGCACTTGCACCAGAAGATTCTCCTGTAATCGTATCAGAAGTTGTAAAGTCTGTTGCACCAAATCCCTTTGTAAGAACATAAGACATAGGACTCGTTGTATCTACAATCCTTGCCTTTGCACCAGAGGCTGAACCAGTTATAATTTCACCTCTAGTAAATGTTCCTGTAATTGTTCCTAATGTTAATTCTGGAGCAGTTGCATCTGCACTTGTACTCTCTGAATCAAATACACCAACTAATTTAAATACATCTGTACGACCAAGTGAAATAGTTTTATCTGTTGGTCTTGTACCAAATGCGTCTGTTGCTCCTGTTGCAACTTTTAATTGTTTAACAAGATTTGTTGTTTTAACTTTTGATGCAACACTTGTTTTTAAAAGAGTTGCAATTAATTTTACTTTAGCACCATTTGCAAGTTTTGTGTTATCAGTAATCGTAAGAGTTGCAGTACCATTACCAGCCATTGTGTCTGCTATACTTACAATATCTCCTTGTCCAGCTGAACCACCTGAACCAGCAGTTAAAACTGTCATGGTATAATCTTTTTCTGCATGAGAAACAAATGTTTCATTACTACCAGCAGTAAATGCAACCACACCAGAAGCATTTGTTGTACCTATAAATTGTCTACGAATTGTTATTTGTGAATCACTTGCATTATCATTGTCATCTGTTAATAAAGTTTTAATAACTCTCTTAGGTAATTTAAATAATGATTGATTTTTTTCTGGGTCTTTTATTTTAGCTTCTTTAATAACTTCCCTTGCAAGTGTTGTAGAATTATCTTCCTCTAAAACTATATTGTCATTAGCATTTGTTGAACTTGCGTCAGTACCATTTAAAACTATCTGTCCTGTATCACCTAAAAATTCTAATACACAATCAGCAGTAAAATCTTGTCCACCGTCATCATCATCCATAAAGATTTGTCTTACGTCTGCAAATGTGTGTGTTACTATTTCACTAACAGTTAAGTCTGTGTTACCAGAGTTTTCTATAATTGAACTTGTTTCTTCTGAATCAGATGCAATTAATTTTTCTCCAGAGGAAAACTCGCCTGAAACATTTGTAAGAACAAGTTGACTTCCAGATGTAAGCGAACCAAAAACAAATCCAGTTGCACCAGATGTGTTACCTGTAATTTGCACTCCACCATTTGCGTGAGAGGCAATAAGTGTAGGACTTGGTGTATCACTTAAAGTAATATAAGTAAATGGACGAATATCAAATAGATATAACTTGAATATAGCATCTGTTGCATTTGCATCACCAGATTCATATTGCATAGTACGAGCTCTTGCAACACCAACTTGAGTTCCAGATGCACTACCTCTTGTTGCAGTTTCAGTATCAAATAATTGTAAAGTTTTGTATGGTGTTGTTTCACCACTTATAGAAGTAATATCTGGCACACCGTATACGTTTGTTACTTTAACAAAATTACCAGTTTCAAAAACAGATATACCAGCATTAACTGTTTGTATATCTCTTGCTTTGTTTATATCTTTATATGTTGATGCAATTTTTTCTATCTCATAACCTTTTACATAAGCCTTGCCTGGTGTAATTGCAAGAGTTAATAAACTATCTGACGCAGTATTAGAATCATCAGTAGTTGCACCAGAAGAATATACTCCATCAAAATCTACGTTTTGAACAGTAGAGTCTATTGTTTCTCTTACATCAAATTGGAAAGGTCTAACTGTATAATCACCAGACTCATCAAATGTTCTTCTTGCAAGTGTATCACCTAAAACAGAGTACTCTGTATTTCTTGCGTTGTCTACAACATTACCATTTGATATTCTCATTGTTTCTATGAAAGTTGAATCAGCCGTAGAGTCTGTATCTAAACTTGCTAATGTTAATGTAATTTTTAATCTGTGAGCACCTTTGGCTGCATAGTTAGATGAACCAGTTGCATTATCTGTAAGTGTGCTATCTGTTTCTGGTGTAACTAATGTTTCTGTAACAGTAAAACCAACTCTTTGTGAAACGGTTGTTGAACTGTCAGATAATACTAATGTTTGTTCTGCAACTCTTACAAACTGTCCACGAACATAATAGATACCTGTTTCAACTTTTGCAGCTGAACCAGTCTGTGAAGCTGATGTATGAGTTGTTGCAGATGCAATGTTTGAAGCATAAGCAGTTGTATGTGTTATAGATGCATTTGCACTAATGTTTTCCGAATCACTAAATGTTTCCGTTGCATAATCGTTACCAGTTTTAATATATTTTACATATAAAGTTGGTTGTGATGTAGACGTTCCATCTTTATATCCAACCACTTCTGCTTGAACACCAGATGTTGCTCCTGTGATAATTACTGGACTTGATGCATTGTAATATTGTGCTGGTACAACATCTTCTCCACCAAAGGTCGTTGCAAGTTTTACAGAGTCATAAGCATTTGAGAAAGACATTTGGCCAGGCACAATAACTGTACCATCTTTAAATATATTATTACCATGTCTTTCAATTTGATTTTGTAATATAGACTGTAGTTGTGTTAACTCTCTTGCCTGAACAGCAAAGCCAGGACGAAACAAAATTTTATGAAAATTATCCGTACTATCGAAATCATCATAGTACGGTGCTACATTTAGGTCGGTTTTTTGTGCCATGTTTAAAACTCAATTATTAATTTAATGTCTTCCGTTTGGTCAGAAGCACGTTGTATTGGTTTACGATTCTCTATGTAAATAATATCTCCACTATCTGGTTGTAACTCTGGGTTTGCATAACCAGATGTAAATGTGATTGTATTATTATTTGCGAGTGTTACCGTTTCGGTACTAGAACTAGATGGTGTTCCAGTTGCACCAGAAGTACCACCAGTTATTGTTCCTGTACCACTAAATGCAGTATAGGCTCCTGTCGTTGAATTTGTTCCATAATCACCATATCGTTCTTGGTGATAATAAAGAATACTATTTGTAGAATCCCATTCTACTACTTTACCAATTGCACCAGAACTATTTGATATCTTTTCGTCTGCATCAAATGTTCCACTTGCACTTGAGAACTTAACAGCAAATGTCATTCTAGCAGTTGATGCACTTGCAACAGTTGAAGTTCCATATGTAGTTGGGTCTACCACTAATCCTACTTCTCTAAAATCATTTGCAGTAGATACGTCATCACCTTCATCTTGTGTGAGGGTTGTTGCAGTCATTACATAATGACCACCTAATTCGTTGATTGCAGAATGACCATGACCATTCTTCGGACTGATAATAACTCCCACAGCACCACCAGTTCCACTACCCATTGAAGATGAAGAAGATAAGGCTGCGTCAGAGAATGTATAACTTGAACCAAGATTTACAGTTCCGTAAGTGTATGCAGCTCCGCCATCATGGATTGTTGTATCTGAACCAGCAGTTAATCCGAAAGAAGCAATAGAACCAGAGCTAACAGTAATACGAACTATCGCACCTGAAGAAGTGCCAGCACTTGTGCCATCTCCATAGACAGCCGCATAGTATGTTCCGTCTGTATAACCTGAACCAGCAGTAATAGAAAGTGATTCTATCTTACCATCTGTTGCAGCTGTTGTTACAGTAGAGTCATCTGATACGGGCATATAGTCAGTTGTTAAATATTTTGCAGCTTCTGAAGCAGTAAGTGCATACATATATTTCAGAACATAACCACCTAATGCAAAGGGTGAAGTTGAAGTAGATGTTGGTTCTGAACCTGAATATGCTGACCCACCGTTATTATCGAGAACTTTGTATACACGATAATCAGAAGTTATAAAGTAGAAAGAAGAATCAAATAAGTTGGTTGCACCAGACGTTGCTGTATTTGATGAACTAATGTCATCATCATACATATCGTATGTTGTTCCGTTTGACCAATCCCTACGAGGTAATGCATATGTGATATCTGTAGAAGGTATTTTCTTTGCAGCTATCATTGCGTCCCAGTTATAAAATTCTCTGGATACACTATCTGCTGGAGTTGATGGTGATGAATCACTTCCACCACTTGTTCCAGTTGTAAATGGAGTTGCTTTACCTATGAAAAGGTAGTATGTGTTTGGAGAGCTCTCTGTGAACGACTCATAAAAGTTCGTTGCGTTGTGAGACCTGAATTTCTCGGTTATGATTGCTGACATTTTTTGTTACACCCTTTATTAAATCTATTTATCTGTTTTATTTATACAGAATTAAGTCGAACATCATTTAATGTTCCTTTTTCTAAATCAAACATTGACCCAGCATTTGTGCTTGACCCAGACGTTGAATTTAATACCAAAAATCCACCACTATTATCTGTTGCATCTTCTAATGCAATATCACCAGCATCTGTTAATGTTATAATTGCTGATGGTACGACTGGTTGATATCCTTGACTAATACTATTTAGTGTCCAATTACCCAAAGGTATCGTTCCGACACTTGTAATAATATCTGTGGTTTCAAGAGCCATGTATCTTGGATTAACTTTAAATTCATCTACTTCTAATGAAAGTTCAGTTTTAAGTTTAAATCCAGCATTAGACGAATCACTATCTGTACCATTCAGAATAATATTATCTCCTTGATTTTGTCCAGTACCTTCCTCTAACTCAATACCATCTACAATCTTTTCATCTCTTGTTACTGCATCTTCTAAAATTACATGGTCATGTCCAGTTGTTGCTCCAGTTCCACTTTCTAATATAATTAATTCTAATCTAGAATCTGTAGAATAATCCTCTGCAATAATAGCACCATTACTTTCTAAATCAAATTTATTTCTTTTATCTGTTTCTTGTAGTATGTGATTACCAGCATTAGATGAATCACTATCTGTGCCATCCAATTGAAGTTGACCAAAATCTTCTAACATAATACCTTCAGCTTCTACTGCGTTAGCATTACTAGATTCTCCATTGCTACTACTTCCATTCATATACTTACCATCACTTGCAGTAAAATCTTCTAATGATATACTATCTGTGGTAATATTTGAATCATCAAGTGTTCCACTTTCTAATCGTATTGGCACATCTCCACCTACTTCACCCTCTAACATTAGATTACTTGTATAATCTATATGTCTTATACTTGAAAGTTGTTCAAGAATAAGTTTTTCTTTACGCAAGATATCTTGGAATTGGAAATCTGCAAGTTGTGATAATTGTAATGTACTATCATTTGTTTCATCATCAATAATGATAAGGTCATTTTGATTTCTTACATCACCAGCTGCATTAGAAACAACAGAAGTTTCTGTAGTTAATCTTGCAACATCTGTCGCATGAGAATTTTCCATAATAATATTATCACCAGCATCAGATGAATCACTATCCGTACCATTTAATACAAGGAAGTATTGTGTTCTTAATGCTTGTGTTCCGTTAAGAACAATATTATCGTATACAAATCTTTGTGTTTCTTTTTCTGCAACAAGTAAACCACCTGTTTCTAATAATATTGTATTTCTATTTGGGTCATTTAATGCAGAAGCTTCTTCTAATCTTATGAATACAGTATCTTCCATTTGAATACCACCCAATGGATTATCATGTTCAAATGGTTTTGTTGCAAGAGTTAAGAATAAATTCTTTCTGTGTCTTGATGTTGGTCTTGTGCTAATCTTTGAAACAATTGTATGTGTAAGACTTCTTTCAAACTGTCCACTTACAGCATCACGAGCTGTTTCTGCTCTCATAATACCACCATTGTCTTGGTTAGTAACTATGTACGCATCTTCGTAAAGTATACTATCGCCTGTTGCAATAAATCCGTCTTCTAATGAAATAGTATTATCATCTTCTAAAAGTATATTATCATATTCATTTGTAAATGAACCAGACTCTAAATCAAATACATCACCAGCTGATGTACTATCGTCCTCAGTTATTATTTGACTACCAGCATCTCCATCTGAACCAACCGTAGAATTGATAACAATGTTTCCTGGCCCACTAACCATGACAACACCAGCTTCTAATTCTATACCCTCATTGTATGCTGACGTTTGTTCAAACGCTAAAGATTCTGTACCATTATAATCGTATGCTGTACTGTTTGTTATAGTAAATGGTTCTAATAATAAAGATGAACCAGCTGGTGTTGTACTAGTTATTGGAATATGGAAATCTTCCATTCCAATAAATCCACCAGCATCAGAAGTTATAGAGTCCGTACCGTTTAAAACAATCCTATCTTCTGCATTTGAGGAAGAAGAATCAGTTCCATCTAATACTATAAATGGATTAACCTCTGTGGCATTAAGAGTAAGTCTATCAGTATTGACATGACCAGACTCATATAATATTCTATCGTTACTATTTCCTATCGCACTATTATTTGCTTGTAATCGTAACTGGAATACTTGGTCAAATAATGTTTCAAGAGTAGAAGCAAGGATTGGTGAGAATGTTTCCTCTGGTAATCTACCAGTATATCCAGATACACCACTTGCACCCTTTACAGCTGCAGATAAAGCAGTTGCGATTGTAACTTTACCAAACGGTGCAAATCCAGCAGGGTGAACTGCTTTCTTTAATTCGTTTATGTAAGTAGATAATGACGCACCCACTCGTACCTCATAAGAGAACTGTTGATAATAGTAAGAGTCTTGTATACGAATTAAGTCCTCACCAATAATACTGTCAACACCAAAGTATTGTCCGATTGATGTAGATGTAGTTGCAACGGTTATATCTGTTGTAGCAATATCTGCATTAATAATTGTACCACTTGCACCACTTGAATCTGTTATAACAACATTGTTGTTACTAAAGTCAATCGCATCTTCATTAATAATATTAGAACCAGCATCTGTAGATGAACTATCTGTACCATCTAATATGATATCACCATCACCAGTTTGGTCATCTAACAAGAACCCACTCATTATATCACTTTGGTCAGAATCCGTACCATCTAAGATAAGTACATTACCAAAGTCTTCTGATTGTAATACCCCACCAGCATTATCGCCATCTGAATTTATTCCATCTAATAAAATAAATTGTGAACCAGCTGATTTGTTCTCACGATATCTGTCTAGTAATAGATTATCATTTTCTCCTTGAACAAAATTTAAAATACTTTCTTCTGTTTGTATTACACCTTCACCACCCTCAAGTTCTATGAGGTCTGTAGAGTTTCCAAACGTACCAGACTCTATTGCAATACCAAACTCATGTTTACTTTCACCATTTAATACTATAGCAGAACCTTCATTGTCTATAGTTGTAGGTAACTGTGGTGTAATAATACTATTACCCATACCAGAATGATTTGCACAATAGTAATAAAGAGTTGGAGCACCAGCTGCAACGGTAATTTGAACATATGCACCAGCAGTTCCTATATCAATTGTTGAAGCAGAAGTTGTTACTCCTGTGGTATATGCTGTACCACTACCATGTGTACCATCTGGTGTGATAGAAAATTTTAGTTGATGATTTTTTGTGCTTGTTGCATTATATAAAGAAACATTTGACAAGTCAAAGTAATATGTGTTACCCTCATATAAAGTTAGAGCTGGATTTTTTACAGAGTTAATATAGAAAACATTTTGTGAACCTGTACCATCATCTGCAACATATACTGTGTAGTTAATAGTTTGTGTTGATGCAGTTGTTGTTCCTGTACCATCAAGAATAACATTTACGCCATCATCAAAATCTTGTTCATCTTCCAATAGAATACCATCATGTCCTTGTATAGTTGTTCCTTGTTCTAATTGTATTCCGTCTTGGAATGTTCCTGCTTGTTCTTGTTCTACCCTAACCACATTTTCAAATGTTGTATCAAGAATTTGTGTGTCAGCATCCCAACCCTTAACTGTACCTGTATGAGTAGTAAGAGTATTTGCATTTGCAAAAGTTCCTGTTACATCTTTTAAAACAAAGTGAGCTCTAAGTGTGGCCTCTGGTGGATTTGCTATTGTATAATTAAATCCTGTATTTTGTATCTTGACAGATTCAGCTGCACCAATGTCCGTTGTGGTTGCAAGTAACTTAGTACCAGTTCCAGTTGTACTGGTAACAGTAACCGTAGGTAAATCTGTATATGCAGCCCCACCATCTTTTACAAATACTTTTTGTATCGAACCTGACTCAGAAGATACGGAGAGATTTGCAAAGGTATCAAACTCTAAAACTATCTGGTCGGTAGATGTGCTGTAAGTATCTGGTGTTTCTACGACAGTATCAGTAAGTATATTATGACCAGCATCTGTAGATGAGCTGTCTGTACCATCTAATAAAAGACTATCAATATCATTTCCCTGTACAAGTATACGAACACTTGTGTCTGGAGCATCTGTAAATGTAAGTGTTGCACCACTTACTGTCCATACCGTTGAACCCTCAGAGTTAGTAGCATCTGTTTTAATATTATCCAAGTAAACTTTAATATCATCTGTATTTCCATTTGTATTTGTAAGAGTAAATACTTTTGTATCTGCATCTCCTGTGAAAGAATCAGACTGTGTTGTTTCTAATATAATATTAAATGGTTGTAATGCTGTTTGTGTGGCTTCTTCTAATGTGATTGCATCTGTAGTTATATCTGAATCATCTAGTGTTCCTGTTTCCTGTAAGATACCACCACCAACCATACTAACGAAAGCATTTGCAGATTTAGTATCAGACTCAGAAGTTGTAAATGTTAGTACATCACCCACTTCATATAATGAGCCAGCATCATCAACTAGAACTTCACTTACACCACCCTTTGCTATACCATCAACAATAAGTGCTGCCTCATTGTTACCAAGATTTTCTAAGTCAACTACTTCTTGGTCTGAATGTAATATACCATCATTTGTTATAGATGTGCTTGATACGATTGAAGAAACTGTAAAGGATACATCAACATCTCTAGAGGTAGAGTTTCCAGTAATTGTTTCACCATCTGTAAATGTTCCTATAACATTTGCAAGTTCAAATTCTGTTATAGACTGTATTCCTTCTTTAAATGTTATTACATCATTAACCGTTGCAGTTGCACCAGAGGATTGTCCTGTAATAACTTGGTTAACAACCTCATCACCAGTAACACCTTGAAAGGCTGTACATCTTAATGTTGTTTCCGTTCTCCAATCTCCATCTGAAGTTCGTAACATATGAATGTTCGGATAAAAGATTTCTGCTTCTTCACCAAGTAATATTCTAAAGAATAATTCGTGCCCCTCTTTTGTACCCTTTGCAGAATACAAGTCTTTGATGTTTTTGATTAAATCTCTTTTAGATACACTTGATGCAAGTGAGTTTGGAATTGCAGTCATCAAAGATGTACGCATCTGGTCTAGGAAATCATAGATGGTATTATCTACATCTGCGTAATCTAAAAGTTGTTGTATATTTTGTATAGGGTTAGCACGATACTCATTGATAGTTCCAGTTGCACCAGAAGTACCACCTGTGATTGTTTCCCCTGTAATAAATTTTTGTTGAGATGAAACAAATATTTTACCGTTACGAGAATCTTCTACGAGAACTGTAGCCGTTGCACCAGAAGTTGCACCAGTAATAGTTTCATTATTTGTAAATTTACCAGTACTTCCGTTAGAACCACTTTCTGTAACAATTCTATCTCCAGCACTTTCCTCTAATACATATGCAGTTGTGGTTGTTTCTAATGTTACATAGTTAACAGTTGCAGTATAGGTAATCTGTCCTGCTTCCATAAACTGATAATATTGTTTAAGAAAATTAACAAAGACTGGGTGGTCTGCCTGCACAAAATCAGGCACCTGACCTTCAATAAGTGGTGATACCTTATTCAGTAATTTTGACTTTTGGTCTGCCATAGTTTAGTAGCCCGAAGATGTAGTAGTTGATTTAGTTGTGTTTACACTCGTACTTGTTGTTGTTCCTGTAGTTGTTGTTGTATATCCTACACCAGTCGTAGCAGCTGCATCTACATTTCCAGTAATTGTGCTATTTGTAAAATCTATTTCTAGTAGTTGATTACGAACTGGAACAATATCATTTGAATCAGATAATGCAGTAATACGAACTTGCGTAGAAGCAACACCGTCTACATTAGATACACTTGAAATTAATATACCATTAATTGTAACAATTCCATTCGTATAATCAACCGTACCAGCTGTTTCACTATAGTATGTTTTTGTTCCACTTACAATGGAATATATTCTTAAATTACCTGAACCATCATCATCAAAGAAATACTCAGTAGAAGCACTATTAATATAAAATCCAGTAGAAGCAATAATAGCATTTTGATATCCACTAACTGGATTATAAAATGCATTATTAAAATTAATTGTATATGATGTGGACTCTGTAGTTGTCGGAGTAAATAATTTAGCCATTGTTACTGTTGTTGTATTCATAAGAATAGAACTATCCGTATCATCAATCAATCCTGTTAATTGTGAATGTCTAAATGGTGAATTAAATGTATTTAAAAATTTTGTATTATAAGATGTTAGTGTTGTATTAACTAGTGTATTTAAATCAGTTGTAGTTTTTGTTGTTGCAGTAGAATCGTAATTATATGTAATACCCAATATTAAAAATGTTGTTTCTGGGTCAACCACCACAGGAGTTATAGATGCAACCTTGTAAGGTTCAAAGTCTTTTACTAATTGGTCTTTCTGCGTAGTCGTTAAGTTTTCTCCAGTTGTACTTTTGATAGAGATAAAAACTTTTCCATATTCAGCAACTGAACTTACACCACTACTTGTATTATAACTTCCATCTTCTCCACCCCAT
>MDSZ01219152.1_pt1 | contig 11900 bp, 10 predicted proteins | sample 811201 | NCBI WGS metagenome assembly MDSZ01 (sample SAMN05326647, study PRJNA326480) | marine metagenome | isolation source: seawater | place: Indian Ocean: North | collected 2010 | reverse complement strand
CCATCAACTACAATCTTACATTCATTATTACAAATTGAACTTATAGCTGAAGCTGTATAATCTCCAATTCCAGGTAGTTTAACAAGTGATTCATAGCTGACAGGAAAATCACCAGAAAATTCTTTAACGATGATTTTAGAAGATTTATACATATTTCTTACTCTACTGTAATAACCCAACCCTTGCCAAATATTCATCAAATCATCAAGATTTGCCTTGGACAATTCAAATACATTTGGGTATTTATTAATAAATTTTTTAAAATAGGGCAAACCTTGTTCAATCCTTGTTTGTTGAAGTATTATTTCAGAAACCCAGATAATATATGGGTTAATTGAATTTCTCCATGGTAAATCTCTTTTATTTAAATCATACCAAACAAGTAATTTTTTTGTAAAATTTTTAATTGACAACCTATAATTTTTAAATTAAATAAAGAATGATAATAATAATTTTTTAGAATATAAATTTATATATTTGGCAACCGAATATTATAACAAATTAACAAAAAATGACAAAAGCAGAATTAGTAAGTAAAATTTCAATTAATCTTGGTTTAGAAAAAAATGAAGTACTTGCAACAATTGAAAATTTTATGGAAGAAGTTAAAAACTCTCTAAGTGAAGGTGAAAATGTGTATTTAAGAGGTTTTGGAAGTTTCATTGTAAAACATAGAGCTGAAAAAACTGGCAGAAATATTTCTAAAAACACAACAATCAAAATACCAGCTCATTCTGTTCCAGCATTTAAACCTGCAAGGGTATTTGTTGATGATGTAAAAATTAATAATTAAATTTATGCCGAGCGGAAAAAAAAGAAAAAGACACAAGGTCGCTACTCATAAAAGAAAAAAAAGAAGTAGAGCAAACAGACACAAAAAGAAATAATTTCTTTTACAATATAAGTTCATTGACATCGAATCTCTAGATGAGATTCTTAGAAAAACAAAGTATAACATAAAAACAATTAATTGTGAATAAAGAAATAATTATTCGTTCAATTAATTCAGCGGTTGATTTTGCTCTCCTGCATGACGGAAAACTTATTGAATTACATAAAGAGAAAGACAACAATAAGTTTAATGTTGGGGATATATTTATCGCCAGTATAAAAAAAACAATTACTGGACTTAATGCAGCATTTTTAAATGTTGGGTATGAAAAGGATGCTTTTCTGCACTATCATGATTTAGGTCCAAGAGTTAAAACTCTATTAAAATACACAAAATTAGTTAGAGAAGGAAAGATTAAAAACTTCTCACTTGATAAATTCAATTTTGAAAAAGAAATTGATAAAAAAGGTTCAATTGATGATGTGCTTTCTGCAAATCAAACCTTGATTGTTCAAATTATCAAGGAACCAATATCCACAAAAGGACCTAGAATTAGCTCAGAATTATCATTTGCTGGCAGATTCTTAGTATTAGTTCCTTTTTCGAATAGAGTTTCGGTTTCTCAAAAAATCAAAAGTAAAGATGAAAGAAATAGATTAAAATCTTTAATTGAGGAATTTAAACCAAAAGGTTTTGGAGTAATTGTTAGAACTGTTGCTCAGAGCAAAAAAATAGCTGAATTAAAAAAAGATTTACAAAATTTGAATAATCAATGGGTAAATCTTTGTAAAAAAATCAAGGGAGCTAAAACGCCATCAAGAATTTTAAATGAATTAAATAGATCCTCATCAATTTTAAGAGATTTATTTGATGATAAATTTACTGGTGTTTATTCGAACAATAAAAATCTATGTTACCAAGTAAAAGATTATAATGAGCAAATTGCTCCTAAGAAAAAATCTATTGTAAAGTATTACAAATCGGATACACCTATTTTTGAACATTTCAATATTGAACGTCAGATAAAAACGGCTTTTGGAAGAACTGTATCAATGAGTAAGGGTGCTTATCTCATAATTGAACATACTGAAGCATTACATGTAATAGATGTAAATAGCGGAAATAGATCAAATAAAAGTAATAATCAAGAAGAAACAGCCCTTGAAGTTAATTTAATTGCTGCAACAGAAATTGCTAGACAGTTAAGATTAAGAGATATGGGCGGAATTATAGTTATAGATTTTATCGATATGGTTAATTCTGAAAATAGAAAAAAGCTTTTCGATCATTTTAAAACTGTAATGGAATCTGATAAAGCTAAACACAAGATTCTTCCGCCAAGTAAAATTGGTTTAATTCAAATGACTAGACAAAGAGTGCGCCCTGAAATGAACATCAGGACAAAAGAAGAAAACCCAAATGGTTTGGGAAAAATTGAAGCACCAATTGTTATTTTAGATAAAATTCAAAACTCCTTGGAAAAAATATTAAAAAATTCAAACGTTACAAAAAGTAAATTAAGGTTGCATGTTCACCCTTTTATTGCTGCATATTTAACAAAAGGATTGATATCTATAAGATTTAAATGGCTTTATAACTATAATAAATGGATTAAAATAATACCACGAGATTCTTACACATATTTACATTATAGATTTTTTAATGCTAAAGGGAAAATTAATAACTACTAAAAAAAGCGGCTTTATGCCGCTTTTTTTTTATATTATTTAAAATGAAAAATAAATTATCCTATAATGAGCTCAAATTTAAAATGCAATACTATTGTTCATATCAGGATAGATGTCATTTCGAAGTGTTAAATAAAGTTAATTCTTACAATGCAACTTATGATGAAAAAGAAAGTTTAATTGCTGAACTAATTAATGAAGACTATTTAAATGAAACTAGATTTGCAAAATCGTTCAGCAGAGGAAAGTTCAAATTCAAAAATTGGGGAAGAAATAGAATTAAATTAGAGTTAAAAAGAAGAAAATTATCCAATAGAAATATTAAAATAGGGTTAAGTGAATTAGATGAGAATGATTATGAAGAAAAATTTTGCAGTCTTTTTCAAAAAACTAATGATAAATATAAGAGTCTAAATATTATGACAAGAAAAAAGAAAATTTTCGATTATTTAATTTATCGAGGATGGGAAAAAGATAAAATTTTTAAAAAACTGTACGAGCTAAAATAAATTATAATTTTAAATTTAATCGAAGAAAAGCATTATGCCAAATAAAAAATTTCTACCTGGCATAGGAACTAGATTTGTTTCATAATAATTCTGATTAAATAAATTATTTACATTTAAGAAAAAATAATTTTTATTTGACAATTTATAATTCAAACTACTATCTAAAACATTGTGAGAGGATTTATCAGATCTCTCACCATACTTATAAATAAAACTCTGAAAAAGTTTATCTGAATACTTTAATATAATCTTAGAGTTGAGTTGATGTCTTAAAGAATTAATAGAATATTTAGAAAAATTAATATTGTTTACATATGATTTATCAACTAAATATGTATAAGCTAGATTAAAATTACTTTGGTTATTAAAAGAATAGGAAAAATTAAACTCAAAGCCATTAGTATTTAAATTTCTAATATTAGTTGCCTCCCATTTGTCTTCTTCAGCTTGTTTTACATAATCAATTATATTATTAGATTTTCTAATAAAATAGGAGCTGTAAATCTTAACATTATTGAAGTTATATTTAAATCCAATTTCATTAGTAATTGCATGCTCTGGTTCAAGTTCGCTATTACCAATCGTATTTCTATCAGCATAGTATAAATCAGTATAAGTGGGTATTCTGTATGTTTTTCCATAATTGGCATATAAATTAAACTTTTCAGTTAAATCAAAACCAATATCAAAACCTGGAAAAAAATGAAAAGATAAATCTGAGAAATGAGAGATGGAGAAGCCGGGTGAAAATTTAAATTTTTTATTTTTAGATTCAATATTGTAGTCTGCATACAGAGTTGATGTAAACCTTTCATGATCTCCTAAATTGTTACTAGAAATAATGGATTTAGAAAAATTTAATCCAAAATTTACGTTACTAAAGTCGTAAAACTTTGAAAAATCAAAATCAAAATATAATTTATTTGAGATGTGAAGATTTCTATATACCGATGGGTTGTTTCTTATATATATATATTCATCTTGACCTCTTCTCCAGTATAACTTAGGTTTAAATAATAGATTATTTTTTTCAAAAAAAGTCTTAATTCCAAAAAAACTAACCTGAGTTTCTTCATACTGATCGATTGCTGTAGGAATGGCGTAAAAACCATTAGCACCGAATTTTTTTTCACTAAATCCACTAATAATTTGTATAGGATTTTTCGAGGTTTTAATTTCAGATTTTAAAAACATAAAATCATTGACAAAGTCAGTGTTATATCTGTAACCATCAGATTTACTTCTTGAAAAGGTAAATAAAGAACTATGCTTATCTTTAAGTCTTAATAATGAATTAATTGAAAAATTAAAATTTTCTTTTGATCCATATGAAATATCACCAAGAAATATCTCAAACAGATTATTTTCACTTTCTGGCAATTCTTTTGTTACAATATTAATTGCACCATTATATGCATTCTGACCAAAAATTCTAGACGCTGGACCTTTAATTATTTCAATACGATCAATTAATTGTATGGGTAGTAATAAGTTTAAAGTATGATGCCCTGTCTGAACATCATCCATTTTCATACCATCAATCAAAAGTAAAGTTTGATCAAAACCACCTCCTCTAATATAAAGATCGGCTTGAGTCCCGGCTACGCCTTGTCTTCTAATATCTAATCCATTAATATGTTGTAATAAATCAATTAAATTTCTAGCTCCGCTTTCAATTATCATTCGTGAGTCAATTATGTCAACTGATCTATACTTAACTGAAAAAGGAATACTAATTTTTGAGTCTAAAACAACAACCTCATCAAGATTAACAGTTTGACAGGAGACTGAGACTGAAAAAAGTATAAAGAAAAATCTAATAAAGATGTTCAAAAAAATAAAATTTAATCAACTAAAATGATTAGCTTATTATTCTTCATTTCAATAATACCAGACTCAATTTCAAGGGAAGCCTTATTTCCGGCAAGGAGAGAAAGATTTTTAGATGTCTCTTCTTGAAAATCACCTTGCAGTTCAATTATTCCGTTTTTTAATGTTGAAACAATTGGAGCATGATTATCTAAAATCTGAAAAAAACCTTCAGATCCAGGAAGATAAGCACTGGTAATATTTCCAGTAAAGACGGTTTTTTCAGGACTAACAATTTCAATATACATAAAAATTATTTTGCTTCAGCGATCATTTTTTCACCAGCTTCAATTGCTTCTTCGATGGTACCTTTTAAGTTAAAAGCAGCTTCAGGGAGATGATCTAATTCACCGTCCATAATCATATTAAATCCTTTTATAGTATCCTTTATATCAACTAGTACACCAGGAATACCTGTAAATTGCTCAGCAACATGAAAGGGTTGAGATAAAAATCTTTGTACACGTCTAGCACGTGAAACAGTTAATTTATCCTCCTCAGAAAGTTCTTCCATTCCAAGGATTGCGATAATATCTTGAAGTTCTTTATAATTTTGTAACATTTCTTTAACTCGTTGAGCACAATTATAGTGATCGTCACCTAAAATCTCAGGTGTTAGAATTCTTGATGTTGAATCTAATGGATCAACTGCAGGATATATACCAAGCTCTGCAATTTTCCTAGATAGAACTGTAGTGGCATCCAAATGAGCAAATGTTGTAGCAGGTGCAGGGTCTGTTAAATCATCAGCAGGAACATAAACAGCTTGAACAGAAGTAATTGATCCTTTTTTAGTTGAGGTTATTCTTTCCTGCATAGCGCCCATTTCAGTAGCAAGTGTAGGTTGGTAGCCAACGGCAGATGGCATTCTACCTAAAAGCGCTGAAACTTCTGACCCAGCCTGAGTAAATCTAAAAATATTATCAACAAAGAATAAAACATCTTTTCCTTGACCATCCCCACTTCCATCTCGAAAGTATTCTGCTACAGTAAGACCAGAAAGTGCAACCCTGGCTCTAGCTCCAGGTGGTTCATTCATTTGTCCAAAAACAAATGTAGCTTTTGATTCTTCCATTGCTTTTTTATCAACTTTACTTAAATCCCATCCTCCTTCTTCCATGGACTTCATAAAATCATCACCATACTTAATAATACCCGATTCAAGCATTTCTCTTAAAAGATCATTACCTTCTCTAGTTCTCTCACCAACACCAGCAAAAACTGAAAGACCTCCGTGTCCTTTTGCAATATTATTAATGAGCTCCTGTATCAAAACTGTTTTACCAACACCAGCACCACCAAAAAGACCAATTTTACCACCTTTGGCATAAGGCTCAATTAAATCTATAACCTTAATTCCCGTGTATAAAACTTCAGTCGAAGTTGATAGTTGATCAAAGGCAGGTGCTTCCCTGTGAATTGGTAATCCTTTATCTCCTTTTTTAGGTAAATTTTCCATTCCATCAATGGCATCACCCATAACATTAAATAAACGACCATATATATCTTTTCCGACAGGCATTTGAATTGGATTTCCAGTAGAAATTACATCTGCACCCCTCTCAAGTCCATCTGTTGAATCCATTGATATAGTTCTAACCATATCTTCTCCAACATGAGATTGAACTTCTAACACCAATACTGATCCATCTTGTTTATTAACTTCTAATGAATCGTATATCTTAGGAAGATCAGTTGTTGAGGTATCAAATGATACATCAACTACAGGGCCGATAATTTGTGAAACTTTACCTACTTTTTCTGACATTATGATTGTTTTATTATTTTACTAGTATTCGATGTGCAAATATATGTAGAATATTGATTTATTTTTAGCTAAAACTTATAAAAAAAGGCGTCTAATAGACGCCTTTATTAACAATATTATGTTGATATATGTTTATGGATTCAAAGTATATTGTACATAATACGTGCTTCCTATCATACCACCTCCTGCATAAGGCATATAATCATCACCAGATATGTTTACAGCACCAACTTTAATCTTACCTTTTAGATCAGGTACATCAAAATTTAATGATGCATCAAAAGTTAAATTTTCAGGAATATCGTATGATAAAAAAGTTCCCTCCCATTTGAAGTCATTATGATACCTTGCAGAAACATTAAAACCAAATTTATCAGTTAGATTGATAGAACCAAAAGAAAATTTAGCTCTTATTGGTGGTGTGTTGAAATAAGAAATAAAATCAGGATCCTGATCATCACTTTTAAGCTCATTATAACTTATACTAGAACCTATATCAAACTTTCCAAGTCTAGCATCTACACCAGCTGAAATTCCTTTAGTGGTAACTTCATTATTTGTATTGGTATTCCAACTAAATACTCTAAAATCACCAGCGGCTACAGCTGCTGCACCACTTAAATTAGCAACGCTTCCATATAGTGGAGTAACAACTTGAACTTCAGTTATAAAATCTGTGAATTTACTCCAGTATGCAGAAATATCAACAGAAACTTTTTTTCCATTGTATCTATAACCAAATTCTTTAGTATTTACAAATTCTGGCTTAACATTATCAAGCTCTGCTTTTTCAAAAACTCCACCTGCGGCTGCTAATGTGTAAGAGTTGTTTTGAACCATACTTCCAGTTACATTATAACTATTTAATGAAGAGGCGCCAACTAGATCCATATTAAATCTTTCAACAGAATCTGGAGAAGTACCAATAATCACAACTTGAGCTACATCTAAACTTATATATAAATCTTGAGAGGATGGATTTCTAAAACCTGTTTGGTAAGAAGCTCTTATATTATGTCTTGGACTTAAATAAACCAAAGCACCTACTCTTGGAGTAAAGTGTCCCTCAAGAAATTGACTTTTATCATATCTAACAGATCCTGTTAGCTTTACAGCTCCTTCAAATAATTCTTTTTGAGCCTGTGTATAAAAAGCTATCTCATTAAATTTGATAGGGGTATCGTAATCTGTAAATAAGGAACCATTTGATCTTAGGACGTATTCTCTTACAGATCCTCCTATTGATAAATCAAAAGTAGGGACTAAATCACCTAAATTATAATTAAACTCAACACTATTTGCTTTCGATTGATCAAGAATAGCAGCACCACCTTCAGAAATTGGATTGGTGGTCGCATTTAATAAAGCATTATTGAAAGCCTCGCTACCAGGCTTTAGCATATTTTGATTTGCAGCAAGTCTTGCTGACTTGTGAGCTGAAGAATCATTTTTACCATACAATGAAAGTAAAGAATCAAAATCAGTAATCCCTTGCTGAATCCCTCCAAGGATTGTATTTAAGGCTGTTTGAGGATTAGGATTTATCAATGCTGCCGCATCAACAAAATAGGTATTTAAATAGCTATTAAACCATCCGCCTAGTCCACCCGGTTGAGCTAAGGCCATTCTTATTCCCAAAAACTCCATATCATGAGTATTCCCTGAATCCTCAATCGTTGTATAAGCTCTAGCTGTTAGCTTGGGTGTTCTATACTCTAACTTATGTTGTTGAAGCTGAAAGTTTTTTAAATTATTCCTATTAGTTGCATGATAAATTGTACTACCATTTCCAATTTTAGAATTCCAAATTAATTCTTTATTACCATCTATTCTGTAGTGAGCAGACAAGTCAATTTTAAAACTTGAAGTTCCTCCATCATGAAGTTCCATTTCTTTGTAACCTGTATTTCTAACTATTTCTGTCCCAAAATAATCTGGTGCAAAAACTCCAAATATTTGATTGACACCTGCGGCTTGAGCACTACTTAGTAAACCTTGTTGGACAAAAACTGGTAGAACATTTGCTCTAAAAACATTAGTATAATTAATAGTTTGTGGAATTTCACCATAAACATTAACCCCATTATATCCAGGTAAATAAGATTGATCCTCAATAGAAAGGGGTGACTCGCCACCACTCAAAAGGTTTCTATCTCTATAATCTCCGGCAACCCAATCGGTCCCCTCAACTATACTAACTACGGCTTTCAAAGCGAACTTATCATTCCAGTTTTTTGCCAATCTAACAGCTGCATCGTAATATGAATTATCACCACCGTTATCTGAGCTAGTAACTCCACTTTTAATATATGCACTGAAACCTGGAAAATCAAATGGACTTTTACTGTTCATCAGCATAATACCTTTAACTGCATTAGCTCCATATAAAGCAGAAGCTGCGCCTGGTAAAAGCTCAACACTTTGAATATCTATTTCATTTATACCAACCAAGTTACCTGCAGCAAAATTTAATCCTGGAGCAGCATTATCCATTCCGTCTACTAATTGTACAAAACCAGTATTATCAATAGTTGAGAAACCTCTAGTATTTATAATAGGCAATAGCATTGCCCCTTGGTTAATTTGAACACCCTTTAAGTTTTCTAAACTCTGATAAAAGCTAGAACCTGTTGATTGAGCAATATCCTTATAGTCAAACCTTTCAACTGTTACTGGTGATTCAAATAATCTTTCAGGTGTTCTTGAAGCGGATAGTACTACTTCATCTAAAAGATTAGTAGAATCAGATAAGCTAACATCAATAGAAAGATTATCAGCAGTAACATTTATAGTAGAAGCTTCAAATCCTATACTTGAAATTGTTAAATCAAAGGGGGGAGATGCGTTGACAACAATAGTAAAATTACCGTCAAAGTCAGAAACTGCACCTGTAGTTGCATCAAATACAACATTTGCACCTGGAATTGGTGTATTGTCATCAGAAACAATAGTACCAGTTACAGTTGTTTGTGCGTAGATGAATGTGCTTAAAAGTACAGCCATCAAAGACAAAATTCTCTTCATGATATAAAAATTTAGTTTTTTTAAGTTGTTTTTATAATCTGTAAATATAATAGAATTTTAGTAAACTATTATTTTTATACCTATATAAAAGAGAATTTGATAAAAAAAGGCTTAGTATTTTAAAGAATATAAAAAATCAATCCAACTTTAAACTCTTCTAAATCAGTACTTAAATTACTATTTTTTTTATCAAAAAAGGGTCTAATTGCTTTATAAATACCAATGTTCCAAGTATTAAATCCAATATTAAGTGTTAAACCTAATTTATGTGGGTTTAATTGAATGTCATCAATGTGATATTTAATATTTTCAGAATCAAACTTATATTTTGAACTAAGGACTCTAGAATACTTTATACCCGCATAAAGTCTCCAGAACTTGTAGGTATTAATTGATGAGTTTCTAAGCCTAATTTCCATGGGAATTTGAATTTCACTGGAAATGAATTTATTTTTATCATATTCTATTTGATTTTCTAAAAATTCAAAATTTAAATTATTATTTATTTGGTTTATTTTGAGATTATTATTGTAAGAATTGAACCCAAAACCTAATCCAATTCCTAGGGCAAATTTACCAGATTTATTTAATGGGATATCTCTAATAAATCCAAAATTAATACTGCTTGAGAATTTATTTTCTTTAAATTTTTCAAAACCATTTTTTAAAGAATTATAATAAAAACTAATATAAATTTGATCTTCTCTATATCGGTCATCACCAAGTTGTTGTGAAAAAATAGAGTTTAGATTAATTAAAAAAAATAAAAAAAACAATGACCTATTTAACATAAATTTATAGTATAAACTAATATGTTAAAAAGGAAGAATTATTACTGATTTTGAGTATAATCTCCAATTCTGGTAGTATAATTGATTTTTAAGGCATTAACTTTTCTAAGCTCTTGCTTAATATCAGAAATAAGACCCATTTTTGTCTCACCGTCAACTTTTAATGCAGTTGTCAAAACATTTTGTAATTCCTCCCTCTTTGAAGCCCTTTCAGCCAAAACATAAGCACCAACGTCAGAAACAGTTGCAAATTTGTCGTTTAATTGGATTCTTGGTTGATTTCCGTACTTATCCTGATATCTTGCACTAGGTTTACCAGCATAAATGTAAATTACCCTATCTTTCTTGTCAAGTTTTTGTATCTGATCAGCAGCAGGTAGGGTATTTTGAATCATTAAAGTATTATCTCTTAGAACTGTTGCAACCATGAAAAAAAAGAGCAACATAAAAACAATATCTGGTAGGGATGCTGTTGATATTTTTGGGGTTTCTCCGCTATTTTTTTTTTCTAAACTTTGACATTTTGTTAACCTGTTTTATTAGGCTCTGCTTCTGATAACTTCATTGGATATAAAGTTTTAATCACAGAAAGTTTTTCCTTTAATTTATCTTTTACTTTTTTATCAGTTCTAGGATCTGAATATTTCTTATCAGCATCAACATATGACATATTTTCTGAAGGATATAACCTGCTAAACTCTCTATTTCTAAGTTCATTGTACGCTGCTACTAATTCATTTTGTACAGAAATATAAACTTTGTAATCAGTTTCTCTATCATTTTTTAACGAAATAATGGCTTTTTCTGGATTGTCAGAAGAACTTCTATCTTTACTTCCTTGACAATAATCACATGACTCTTCTCCAAGACCACCACCATTATCTAAAAAAGCTACTGCTTCTTTCCTAATATCCCTTAATTCCATCAATTTCTCTTCAACAAGGATTTGATTATTTTTATTTACTACCACAGTAAAGATATTTCTTTCCTTAATTATTGGAGGATCAATAATTTCATCCATAGGAGGCAATTTTCTGTTGATCCCCGAATCAGTTTCAATGGTTGTTGTTACTAGAAAAAATATTAATAGTAAAAAGGCAATATCTGCCATTGAACCTGCGTTTACTTCTGGAGCTGATCTTCTAGCCATAAATAACTAATTATTTTTTAAATTTTTTAATTATTGAATTTGAGATCATTATTCCGCCAGCAATTAAGATAAGAAGGTAAAAAGTTCTAATTCCAGTTTCAACCCATCTTGAACCAGTTGCAGATAAAACCTTGCCATCCTGCATGGGAGTTTCAACACCCTCTGAGAAAAGGTAAGCAATGACTATAACCAGTAAGAAAGATCCGATCGAAATACCAGCTTTTTTTAATTTAGTTTTATCTGATACAAGATTTACAATTGAAAATATT
>MDSZ01184910.1_pt1 | contig 11900 bp, 11 predicted proteins | sample 811201 | NCBI WGS metagenome assembly MDSZ01 (sample SAMN05326647, study PRJNA326480) | marine metagenome | isolation source: seawater | place: Indian Ocean: North | collected 2010 | reverse complement strand
CAAAATCATTGTTTATTTCCTCTAATTCAAAAACTTCATCATAAGGGACATTTGCTTCAGCTAATAAAACATTCATATGTCCAGGCATTCTACCCGCAACAGGGTGAATAGCGTAAGAAACTTTTACACCATTTTTCTTCAATGCATCAACCATTTCTCTTAAAGCATGTTGGGCTTGCGCAACTGCCATTCCATAACCCGGAACAATTATTACAGAGGATGCGTTTTTCATTAAAAATGCAGCATCATCTGCATTTCCGTTTTTTACAGGTTTTTGTTCTTTACTCTGTAAATTTGAAGCTTGTTCACTGGCCCCCCAGCCCCCAAGAATTACATTAAAAAATGATCTATTCATTCCTTTACACATAATATACGAAAGAATAGCTCCTGAAGATCCAACTAAAGCACCTGTTATTATTAATGCTGTATTTTCAAGAGTAAAACCAATTCCTGCTGCTGCCCAACCTGAATACGAGTTTAACATTGAAATGACAACTGGCATATCTGCCCCGCCAATTGGTATTATTAATAGTACACCAACTATAAAAGATATTAATACAATTGACCAAAATATATTCGAAGATTGTGATAGGCACAAATAATAAATCAACCCAAATAATGATAAACCCAAAAGCAAATTTAGATAGTGTTGTCCCTTAAACGTTATTGGAGAACCAGACATAATGCCTCTAAGTTTTAGAAAAGCAATTATTGAACCTGTAAATGTAATTGCTCCTATAGCTGCCCCCAAAGACATCTCAATTAAACTTGCAAGCTTAATATTTCCAATAGTTCCTAAGTTGAAAGCTTCTGGTTTTAAGAAAGCTGATATTGCAACGAAAACGGCTGCAAGTCCAACTAGACTATGGAATCCAGCAACAAGTTCAGGCATTGCAGTCATAGGTATTCTAAACGCTATAAATGCACCTATTGATCCACCTATAAAAAGAAATATTAAGACAAAAATCAGGCCAGTTCCAATATTCCCTATTGATAAAAAGGTTACTAATATAGCTATTGCCATACCCGCAATCCCAAAATAATTACCACGCCTTGAGGTCTCCGGCGACGACAATCCTCTTAATGCTAATATGAAAAGTATGCCTGAGATTAAATAAAATATTGCTGATAAATTGGCACTCATTTTATTTATTTCTTTTTTTTCTTATACATCTGCAACATTCTTTGAGTAACTAAAAATCCCCCAAAAATGTTAATTGCAGCCAAAATTATTGCTAAAAATCCAAATATGTTAGATATTTCAAATATTTCATCTAATGATCCTGCCAATGCAGCAATTATTGCACCAACTATTATTACTGATGAAATAGCATTTGTAACTGACATCAACGGAGTATGCAGAGACGGGGTAACACTCCAAACCACATAATAACCAACAAAAATTGATAGTATAAAAATACTTAGTCTAAATATAAAAGGATCTATTTCCATTATGTAATCATAGTTTGTTTAATTATTTCATCTTCCATGTTTAAATTAAAAGTCTTATTTTTTTCATCAAATAAATTATTCACAAAATTAAACATATTTTTTGCATAAAGATTAGAGGCTGAAACAGGTAATTTATTGAGTATATTTGACTCACCCATTATCTTTACACCATTACTATCAACAATGTCATTGACTTTGGTCAATTCTGAATTTCCACCTTGTGAAGCGGCCAAGTCGTAAATTACTGAACCACTTGACATTAATTCTATCATATCTTTTCTTATAATCACTGGAGCTTTTTTTCCAGGAATTAAAGCAGTACAAATAACTATATCTGTCTTTTTTAATGTTTCTTTTAATAAATTTTCTTGTTTTTGTTTAAAATCGTCTGATGCTTCTTTAGCATATCCACCTTCTGTCTCCAAATTTTCGGCTCCCTCAACTGTTAAAAATTTTCCACCCAAACTCTCCACTTGTTCTTTAGATGCCAATCTGACATCAGTGGCAAAAACTACAGCACCCATTCTTTTTGCGGTAGCTATTGCTTGCAAACCGGCTACTCCTGCACCAACAACTAAAACTTTAGCTGCTGATATTGTTCCAGCAGCAGTCATCATCATTGGTATAGCTTTTTGAAAGTATGCAAATGAGTCAATAACAGCTTTGTAACCAGCTAAATTTGCCTGTGAGGATAAAATATCCATAGATTGTGCTCTGGTAATTCTTGGTAACAACTCAAGAGAAAAACAATTAATACTTTTTGATGTTACTTGATTTAGTTTTTCTTTATTTAAGTAAGGATTTAGAACACCAATTAAAATTTGTTCTTTCTTAAGTTTATTCAAAATTTCATCACTTGGTGTATTAAGTTGAAGAATTGCATTAGATTTAGATACAACTTCATCATGATTTAAAATCTTTGCGCCTTCAGTTTCATATTGAATATCGTTTATACCTAAATGGACAGCATAATTTTTATTTAAATAAACCTCAAAACCTAATGACTTATATTTTTTTATTACATCCGGAGTTACAGCTACTCTCTTTTCAAATTTTATATCTTCAGAAACAGATCCAATTATCATTTTACAAAAGAAATATTGCCATTAATACAAGTACTACCACTACAGCTACCGATCCCCAGAGGACAAATTTAGTAAAATTATTCCATGTATTTTTATGACTTTCGTTGTTCATATTTATTTTTGTCTTGCTTTAAATTTTGGATTTTTTTTATTAATTATATAAACTCTTCCACGTCTACGAACTAGTTTGGAATTTAAGTCACGTTTTTTCAAAGATTTAAGCGAACTTGCGATTTTCATATTATTTTTATTTTGTTTTAATAAACGAAGTTATGTAATCTTTCAAATTTATTTTTCCATAAAACTTAATTACTTTGTTATTATATGACATATTGGTTAATGCTGAGGCATATCTTTCACCACTTCTAGCAGGCAAATATCGTATTTTGGTTCCAAACATATTTGCCACATCTTTTATGGAATATGATTTTTTATTGCTGATGCTATAATGTAAACATTTATTAATTTTCCAAGCCTTATAACAGACACTGATTGTATCAGATATATGAGTAAATCTTCTAGTCTGGTTACCTGGTTTTACAATAGTTAAAGGTTTTTTATTTTTAAATTGATTTTCAAATATTCCTATCACTGTGGCCATACTGCCAGTTTCAATTTGTTTTTGGCCATAAACATTATAAAAATAAATTATCTCAAATTTAAATTTGAACCATCTCTTCAAATTGTCTAGTAGTTCAAGGTTTTTTGATTTTGTAAAAGCGTAAGGGGAAAGATTTTTATCGTTTCCTTTATTTCCTAATGTAGCAGAAGTTGCAGAATAAATTAACTTGATTTTATTTTTTAAACAAAACTTGAAAACCTCTTGTGTTCCAAGTGAATTAGATTCAAAACATTGGTTAAATTTTTTAAAACTTTGATAAATTCTTGAGAACTCACCAAAGTGAAAGATTGCATTAATATTATTTTTTTTATTTTTTAAAATATTTGAGATATTAGAAGTTTCATTTTTTATATATTTTACTCTTTTATTTTTTATATGATTCTTTTTTGAACCTGAAGAGTAGTTATCGATACTTATTAAATTATATTTAGTTTTTTTTAAAAAATATTCTATTAAATTAGAGCCTACAAAACCAGCACCTCCAGTCACAATTATTAGATTTTTCATTTTAGAAAGCCTGGCAACGTCCTACTCTCCCGAGTCTTAAGACTGAGTACCATCGGCGCAGAAAGGCTTGACTTCCGAGTTCGGAATGGGATCGGGTATAACCCTTTCGCAAAAATCACCAGGCGCTTTGTAATAGCATTTTTTTATAATATGTAAAGAATTTAATAAATATAATATAGCAATTGTAAAAAAATCTAATTATTTTTAATATTAATATGAATTATTTATTAAAAAACGGCAAATTACTATTGGTGTCTTTTTTAATTTTTTTTCTATTTTTCATTTTTGATTTATGGAAAATATACCCACTTTATTTATTTGGATCAGACCAATTATTCACTGATTGGAATTATATTTACGATTATTTTAGCTGCAAAAAAAATATTTCAGTTCGAGATTTAAATTGTTCTGAAATTTTGAATTACAATTTTGTCTATCCTAATATTTGGTTTAAAATTGTTGAATTTACATATTTTTATTTTAAATATTTAATAATATTTTTAATACTTGCCTATATATTTATTGTTATTAAAATTTTTGAAAAAATAAATAAAATATTTTTTTTTTTATTTTTATTTTCACCAACTTCTCTCTTGCTAATCCAAAGAGGAAATAACGAGTTATTGATTTTAATAATTATATATTTTTTTTTTAAATTATTAACTAATGAAAAACTTAAATATTTAAGTTTAATACCTTATATTTTTGCATCTATTTTAAAAATTTATCCTCTATCTCTATTTATTTTGTATTTTTTTTCAAACTATAAAAAAGATTTAGTATTGAAGTTAATTTCTGTATTTATTTTTATATCAATATTATTTTTATGTTTTGAACAATTTTTTCAGATTTATAAATCTCACAATCCTGGAAATGTAGTATTAATTTATGGTTCCAGTTCTTTTTTTTTTATTTTTAATCTTATTTTCAAAAATGCTGAATTAAATATTACTTTAATAAGTTCAATATTTTTTTTATTTTTTGTAATTTTTTCGTTATTTATTAAGATAGATGAAGTTCATAAATATGAGTCACCAAGTCAAAATTTATATTTGATTGGATCTATAATTCTTATTTTAAGTTTCTTTTTTAACAGTTCTTTTGACTATAGGTTCATTTATGTTTTATTCACTATTCCCTATTTGTTCGAAATTGGAAAATATAAAAAGTTAAAAATAACAAAATATTTAATAATTTTAATTTATTTAGTAATCTGGTCAGAGTTTTTGATATTTTACTCAATTGAAATTTCAGATTTTAACAAAGTTAGATCTGAGTTAGGGAATGTGGTAAATCATAAAACTATATTTGTGGGCATTTTAATAACCCTAAAAAATTTAATATATTGGATTATCAACTTAATAATGATTGTAATAACTAAAAATATAATAGCTTCAAAATTAATTAAGTTGGTATTTTTTTTGAGATAAATTTATAAGAATACCAATAATTATCCAATAAAAGAAGCCATTCCAAGAAGAGTAAAAACTCCCAGATGTAACTATTGGCCAAATGAGTGAAAATAAAGAACACGAGCATGATATAAGTAAATATGTTTTAATGTCTCTTACATTTTTGAATTTTATATTTTTAAAGATTTTTAAAAAAAAAAATATAAAGAGGTTTATAAAAAATAATAAACCAATAATCCCAGTTTCTGAAAGTAGTTGTATATAAAGGTTGTGAGGATGAGTTGAGCAAGTTTGGTGTTTAGTATTATTTTCATTAGATAGAGTTATATCTTTATCACATACCTTTCCAAAATTCTTTAGACCAACTCCTTTTGTTTTATTTTTATCCCAAACTTTTAAACCTGACGTAAATAAAACGCCATAACTAGATTGTTCAAAATTATTTAGTATAGAATATAATTCTTTATATCTGTGCCTAACATCAGAACTAAATAATGTAGTTATTATAAATAATGGAATTATAAATATTGTTGTAATAAAAATAATCTTAAATTTTTTTAGATAGAAGCTATAAACGAATAAAGAAACTAACATTGTAAAAACAAACATAATAAAACTTGTTCTTTCTCCGGTTACTAATATTGTTAAAGGTATTAGAAAAAAAACAATAAGAAGATAATTAAATACTTTATTTTTTTTTATATATATTTCGTAGATAAAAAAACCTAATACCGGACTGGAAATTTTCCATAAGAAAGACCCTGCAACTAATTCATCACCAAATACGCCAGAATATCTATACGCATGAGATTTATAACCAAATAAATCTACATCAAAAAAATACTGCACCCAAATATCAATACATACAAATATAATTATAAAAAACCATATTGAGAAAATTTTTTTATGTGAATAAAATTTAAAACCAAAATAACCTACTAAGAGTGAGAATAATATAAATCTAAAATAAAAAAAAGATGCTCTTAATGAGCTATAGGGATCTAGCGAGTAAAAACTTATAATTACTAAATATAACCAAAAAGACAGAGCAATTATAACCCAGGTTTCTTTAATCCAAGACCAATAAGTATATTTGTAACAAATATATAAAAAAATTATTGAGGATAATAATAGTATAGCATTAATAAATGGTGATCCTAAAATAATAATTATTGGAAGCATTACAATAATTAAATCAAGAGATTTATAAAAATTTATACTTAATTTAGGAACCATTCATATGCATATTTGACTATTGATTTACAAGTAATTAATTTAAATTGTTATTTCAAGAGATTTAATTTTTAATATTCTAAAATTTTTAGAATTTATTGATAAATTTATAAATATTTATATTTTGTATCAAAAAAATATAAATTATTTCAAAAATTACTTAATAAATATTTCATAGAACTTATTTAAATATGAGCTCTTTCTTAATAGCAATTGTATTATTTTATATATTTATGTAGTAAAAGCACCTAAACAAACACATGAAGTATATAACATTTTCAAAATGAAAAACAAAAAAACATTTTTAATATATGTTTATTATTTTCTTTCATTTTTAGGTTCAATTTCTTTTTTTGTAATAGCCAATTTTTTACAACTTGAAAACTTAGAAAAATATATTTTTATATTATCAATATCTACAATATTTGCTTCGACTATATATTCTTCATCAATCAAATCGAAATTGGAAAATAATATAATAAAAATTAATTTTACGACAAATACTGTAATTGTTGTATCAGTAATATTTATTTTTGTTTGTTTATACTTAATATTAAATGAGGATTATTTTTTAACAATATTTTTTATTTTAACTATTATTTATGAAGTCTGTTTTAATTTATTTTCTATATCTTTTGTCAAAAGAAATAAAACTTTAAATCATTCATTATTGCTACTGATAACATCTTTTTTTAAAAATCTAAGTTTACTTCTTTTTTTAATTTTTCTTGACTTACTTAAAATTATTTCAATTTTTTATATTTTATATTCGTTATTTTTTATGTTTAATTATAAAAAGCTAAATATTGTTTTTAAGCCAAATCAAAAATCCTTTAATATAATCGATTTTTTTTATATTTTGACTGGTACATTAATATTTCAAATAGATAAAATATTTGGTGAAAGCCTATTATCAAAAAATAATTATATAACCTATTTTTTAATTTTTAAGTGTGCTTCAACATTTCAAATAATAGGTTCTTTATTAACACAACCAATTAGAAATGAGATGATTTCAACTGAAAGAGTATCAGGCATAATTAAAAAAAATTTAGGGAGTGTAATATTAATATTGATTTCACTACTAATCCTAGCTAACATTTTACTTTTACCTTTAAGTAAAATAAATTTTTTCAATCAATATATATTTGAAATAGATATTATAAACATTTTAGTTTTTAATTTTATTAGTATGTGCATTATAACACATATTTATAATGGTTTTTATATTGATGCTTTATTTATAAATAATAACGGAAGAATTCTTCTGATGATTAATTCAATAATAATATTTTTTATTGCAACAAGTTTAATTATATTCAAATCTCTTGTGGTTTGGTCTTTAACAATGTTAATTGCTCAAATAATTATGCTTCTAATCTCAATTAGTTTTTATAAAAAATATGTTTGATAGTAACTATAAAAACAATTTTTATTCTTATTATTTTTATTTTTCATTAATTTTTTTTATTTATGCTGTTGTTCCATATATATTACAACTGTCGGGATTATTTGAAAAAACGCTGTTTAATCATTTTCCCAAGAAGAGTCATGAAGAAGAAAGGGAATATATATTACTAATTTTAAGTAAAATAAATTTTAATTATTTGTTTTTATTAAATATTATTTTATTTGCTATTTTAGCATTTATATCGGTTAAAATTTTAGTAAAACAAAATGAAAATATAATCAAAATTGATGAAAAATTTATATTTTTATCTCAAATAATTATTATTTTATGTTTGTTTTTCTTATTAAAAGATCTACTTGATTATTTAATTTATTATAAAAATATAATTAAATCATCGGGATTAGTAAATCCTTTTTTAGATAGGAATAATTTTTATCAATTTTTCTTAGATAGAAGACAAACACATTTTATTGTCGGATCTATATTTAGCATTTTTTGTTTAAAACATAATAAAATACTTATACCTTTAATATTCTTGTCTATTTTATCGTTTATAGAATTTTCATCTCTTTCACGGTTTTATATATTTTTAATTTTTTCAGCGATAATTGTAATCTCAAAGAAAAAATATTTTCCTATTTTATTTTTTGTAATATTTTTAATTATTACTTATAGATTTTTTTTATTAAATGGTATTAATGGTTTTTTTTCAAATTTTACGTTTGAACCTGTATCGCTTGTTTCTAATGAAATAATTAAGATATTAAACGGGTTAAAAGAATTAGAAAAAATTAATTTTTTTTATGACTTTATAAAAGAAAATGTATTAGTTAATTTTCTATTTTTTGATTATAATAAGTCGTACTATATATTTAATGATATTTATTTTAAGCATTTTAGAAGCTTCGCACAATATGGGCTACTAGATATTCTGGCTTATCCAATTCAGATAATTTTATTATGTTCAATTTTGTATATCTTGGGAAAGATTTTGAATAATTTTCACAACCTAAGTGATTTATATCTAATCACAAATGTTTTTTCATTGTTTATGATAGTAAGGGGCTCAGCTATTTATGGACTTTCATTTATCATTAAAATGCAATTAATTTTTTTTGCTATGACAATAATTATATTGGTAATAGAAAAGATTAAAGTTTTAAAAATCTAGCTCTTACAATTCTATAAATTGTCCACCAAGCTGCTTTTAAAGGCTCCAACTTACTTTGTCCAATTCTCTCATTATATTCGATATCCACAAATTTTACTTTTAATCCTAATCTTAACGGCCACAAAATTAGTTCAACAGGCAAAGAAACTCCTTCTACTTTATAGGGTAATTTGTTTAATATACTTTTTCTATAAGCTCTCATTCCACTATGTAGATCTTTAATTCTTACAAAAAAAAGTAAACTTGCTATCAATGCAAAACCATAATTAGCAAAATAATTTATATATGGCATAAATTTTGGTTTTTTTGGCAGTCTATTACCATCTACAACATCAAAATTTTGTTCGAAAATTAATTTAGAAAATTGATCTACTTGGCTCAATGGATAAGTATCGTCACAATCTACTGTAATAATTAATTCCCTATTTGAACATTTCAAAGCATAATCCATAGCAGGTCCATATCCAGATGGAGGAAATTGTCTATAAACATTTGCACCTAATGACTTAGCAATGTCTGGGGTTTTATCTGTACTACTATCGACAATGTTAATTTCTATTCTTTCATCTATATTCTTAATATCATTTATTACTTTTTTTACTGATAACTCTTCATTTAATGTTATCATTGTAAGTGAAATTTTATCTCCATATTTTATCATTTTAGCTTTATAGTACATAAATTAGTTTTTAAAAGTTATTGTTTATTATAATTAAAAATGATTAAAAAAAAAAAATATAAAAATCTTAAAGACTATCACAATGATTATTTTATTGAGCTAAATAAGTCCTTTGATAACAAAGCAAAAAATGATTTAAAAAAAATAATTAAATTTCTTGAAAAAAAATACAAAAGTAAAAGCAGTATTTTTGTTTGTGGAAATGGTGGCTCTGCTGCGATAGCAAATCACTTTGAATGCGATCACAAAAAAATATTAGCAGATACATTAAAAATCAAACCTAAAATTCTTAGTCTTTGTGCAAATAATGCTTTGATAACAGCTATAGCAAATGACTATTCTTATGATCAAATTTTTAAAAAGCAATTAGAGTATCTATCTATAAAAAATGATGTTTTAATAACTATAAGCTCATCAGGGAATTCAGAAAATATAATTGAAGCAATAAAATATGCAAAAAAAAAGTCTATAAAAGTAATTTCATTTACAGGATTTAACGGAGGAAGATCAAAAAAAATGTGCGATCTCAATTTACATGTAAAATCAAAAAATTATGGAATTATAGAAAATTTACATCATGCGTACATGAACATAATTTCACAATTTATTAAATTTGGTGTTTTGTCAAATTCACAGATTCGAAAATATAAATTTTAAAAAATTTTGGAAATTTTATTTATTAATCTTTTGGAAATCGGTGTATGGAAGCTATTTTGAATTTTTTTTAATATTTTATCATCAATTTTCACATTATGAAACTTGGCTATTGAAAAATTTGAATTATAATTTGAAAAAACTTCATCATTTTTTTTACAATGAATTCCTGATCCATCCATTCCAATATTAAAAATCAAAGATTTTTTTGGACACAAACAATATTTATTTTCTAAAAAACAATTTAAATTATAAATTATAGCCCAAGAATCTATTTTTTTTTGACTTTGTAAATTTAACATATGATACATATCTTCACCAGATTTATTAAATTTGATTCTAAAATTTTTTTTATACAAATGATTTCTTATCCAATTATTACTCCACTTCATATTAACCCAATTAGTTTTCCATGTTCCCCAACCCCAACTTGAATGCCTTTGACTTAGATAAACATTGTCTTTAATATTTTTATCTAGATTTATATAACTATAAGCAGAAACAGTCCCTATTGATGGATTATTTTTATAAAAATCTAATGATTTGGTCATATAATCTAAAAAATATTTATTGGTAACAATATCGTCTTCTAGGACAATTATACTCTCATTTTTTTTAAATGCATAGTTTACTCCATTTATAATAGATTTTTTTAAACCTTTATTTTTCCTATCCTTAAATATTTTGATAGTTTTAAATTTTTTATTATTTTTTATTAAATTAAAAATTTGCAAATTTTTTTTTAAGTCAATTTTATTTTTTGGTCCATCAATAAAAATTAATAAATCATGTTTTTTTGCAAATTTATTTTTTCCAAGAGATACAATTGTTTTTTTAAAATGTTCGGGACGGTTATAAGCAAATAATAATATTGGTGGATATTTCATGTTAATTTAGATGAGATATTATTTTTTTTTAAAAGTTTTTGACAAATTAAAATCCATTTTTTTGATTGATGTGCCCAACTTCTTTTTTTAATAAGATTATAATTAAAATCTGTTATGGATTTTAATTTTTTATGTGAATATTTATCCAAACTGAGAAATTTTTCTTCTAAATCCTTCGCAGAATTTGTTTTAAAATTTATAACTTTGAATTTTTTTGACTCTTCTAGATGTTGTTTTATGTCACTTATCATTACATTGGTTTTCATAGAAAAACTTTCAAGCATTGGAAGAGCAGATGCCTCATAAATTGCAGGACATAGAGTACATATAGCAGAATTATACATATTAAGAAGAGAACTATGATCTATTGGACCTAAAAACTTTATGTAATTATTATCAATAGTTTCTATATTATTTAAAATTTTTTGTGACTTTTGACCAAAGTTTTTTCCACTCATGTATAATTTATTTTTTTTTTTACTCTTTTTTAAATAATTTCTAAAGGCATTGATAACTAAAAGATGATTTTTGTGTGGCCAAAGTTGAGCAGGAAAAAAAATATAATTTTTAGTTTTTGCTTTTTTATTGTACCTATATTTTTTTAAATCAACACCAGCATATATAACCTCAATTTTATTTGATTTTAAAAATCTGAATTGATTTCTCAAATCTTTTTTTATAAAATTTAAACTAGCAATTATTTTAGAAGAATATTTAGCGGTATTTGAATAAGAAAAATCCCTACGACACTTTTCTGAAAAAGAAAAAAGCTCAGGATAGTGTATGT
>MDSZ01200208.1_pt1 | contig 11901 bp, 7 predicted proteins | sample 811201 | NCBI WGS metagenome assembly MDSZ01 (sample SAMN05326647, study PRJNA326480) | marine metagenome | isolation source: seawater | place: Indian Ocean: North | collected 2010 | reverse complement strand
ATTTATTATTTATTGATTTATTATTTAATAGATTATTATTTTTGGTAATAGATGGAATTTCGTATTTATTTATAATCTTAATAAGATCCTTCTTTAAATTTCTCAAAATAATCTCATCTTTCTCATTAAACATAAATTGATTAATACTTTGATCTATAACTATAGATTTATTTTCAAAATAGTTTTTCAAAAATATTGAAATTTTTGAAACCTTATATATACCTAATCCAGTGAAAGAATTATTAGTTTCTTTTTCAATAGAATAATCAGGAGAGATGTAGTTTATATGAGGTAAAGTTTTATGCTTTAAATTTATCAGTTCTCTTGGATCATTTTTAAAAATGAAAACATATATACCCCAATTTAATGGCGCATTAAAAAAATTATATTTTGATTTAAAAAAATCTAGAGGACATTCGCTAAATACAACTCTACCTTTTTGTTTATTATTAAAAATTTGATTATCATTTTTATTTATAGTAATGTTTTTATATTTTTTACCATCAAATAAATCCAACATTATTAAATTTGCTATATATTCAAAGTCATATTTATTAAAACCATAAAGCATTATATGAATATTATCTTTTTTAGAAAAAGTTAATTTAATTAAAATTACTCTGTAAATATATTTAAAGAAACAAACTAAAAAAAATATCTTATTATTTTTAAAAATAAAATAAAAATTTTTTAAATTATAGTTTTCTAATAATTGAAACTTTAAAATCTTTAATAATCTTTTTAAAGAAAGCATTTAAAATAAATTAATAATTACTTATTTATATAAAGTGATTTTTCAATAATAATTTTAACTTAATTTTAAGCGATTAAAAAGTTTTTAATTTTTATCATAAAATATTAGAGTAAATATTTAAAAAGATTTTAAAATCATTATGAGTTGATTAAGCAAAGAATATAAATATAAAAAAATTATTCATAGAGATCTAAGACTTATTTCAAAAAAACTCATTTCTCATTTAGGGTATTCGAATTTAAAGTTTTAAAAATTAAGGATTAAGAACAACTTTGGTATATAATTCTATGAATTCTATGAAATCTATGAATGCAGGAATACTCTTAGACGATATAAAAAAATGCTCTTTTGAGACATTTGAAATTTGCAGAACTTGTATAAATAATAATAATCTTAAGACACTTTATATTTTTAAATTAACTGGAGAGAAACTTTATAAAAAGGATAGGATTTTACTTTATTTCAAAAGAGGTTTTACTTGGATATTAAGAGCAATATTTATGTCCATAATATCTAAAATTGAGTCTAATATCGCAAAAAGAATATCAATATATAATTATTTTCTAAAAGAATATGACTTAACCCTAATTAAAACTAATAAGATAAAATTTATTGATTTGAAAATAAATTTCAGTCCATCTGGATATGTAACTTGGATCGATATTAAGGATTCTGAATTTATAAAAAGTTTAAATCTTGAATTTTTATTTAATTCTGGAGGAGGCATTTGGAAGGGTGACATTCTAAATTGTTCTAAACAAGGTCTTTTTTCATTTCATCATGGTGACAATAGTATTAATAGAGGAGGTCCACCTGGATTTTGGGAAGTTTATTATAAAGAGGATTTTACTGGGTTTATAATACAAACATTGAATGAAAAATTAGATGATGGCCAGATAATTTCAAAAGGTAAAACAACTACTAGTAGATTTTGGATCAATAATTATCTCTCAGTTAGAAACGGTGCATTAAGAGAGGCCAAAAGAATTTGTACAGATACAATTAATGGCAAAAAACGAAAATTAGAGCAATTAGAATTTGGAATTTATTCAAGAAGACTTTATCAAAATCCAATGCTCCATGAAATATTTATTTATATTCTAAGCAGATCTAATTTTCTAATAAAAAAAATTATTTTAGTTTTATTTAAAAAGAAACCTATCTGGGAAACTTTATTCTTGGAAACAAATAATTGGAAAAAATTTGAACTAAGAAAAGGTATTAAAATTAAATCCAATAAAAATCGTTTTCTCGCAGATCCAAATCTTGTAAAAATAAAGAATAAACATTTTATTTTTGTAGAAGACTGTGATCTAAGATCTGCAAAAGCTGAAATTGCATGTTATGAAATTCTAAAAAATCAAAAATGTGTCAAAAGATATGGATGCGCAATTAAAGAAAAGTATCATTTATCTTTCCCTTTTACATTTAAATTTGAGAATAAGTTATATATTTCCGTAGAGAGTTCATCTAATCAGAGTATTAATATATATCGAAATGGCGAAAGCCCTTTAAGTTGGGAAATTGTTGCTCAGCATAGATTTAAGGATCTAATACCAATTGATCCAATAATTTTTTACAGAAATGGAAAGTGGTGGCTGATATTTAGTGAATTAAATTCTGAAAATGAAATGTATATTTTTTATTCAGAAGATCCAATAAATGGTTTGTGGGAAAGTCATGAAAATAATCCAGTAATTATTTCTTCAGAATATTCAAGAAATGGTGGCTTTATTAAAGAAGGAGAAATTTGTTACAGAATTGCCCAAAAAAGTGGTTTTAATAACTATGGAAAATCTATGACATTAATGAGGATTGAGAATATTTCAGAAAAGACCTTTGTTGAAATACAAGTAGAATCTATTTCTCCAAATTTCAATAGAATAGCAAAAGGAACTCACAGTCTTACAAAGTATGATGAATTCGTAAGTTTTGATTATTGGCACTAAATAATCAACTTTTAGTAAAAATAATTTAGACCAAAGAGGACTAGAAAAGAATAACCTACTTACTAAATAGGGAATAAAAGGCTACAAACGAATTAATCATTTATTTTTTAAATTTTGCCAGTTATTTTTCTTGTTAAGAAGAAAATATATATACTAAAATTTAACCTTTTTTATCCTTTATTATTAAGAATTAATCTTACTAATATTAGAAAAAATTTAAATTAAATCAGTACATAAACAAATATTATATTAAAGTCAGCAAATAAAATATTAGAAAGTGTTCACTTATAATTTGCTAATGGATAAAATATTTATTTAGAAATAAATATACCTTTAAGGTTAGAGAATCAAACTCAATTTCTGATTAAAAGTTTATTTCTATTTGAGATAAAAATTATAGTACCTCAAAGCTATATAAAAGTTTAGCTAAGGATGTATTAAGAATTATTTATTAATTGAATAACAATTATAGTTTTTAAATATTGAATTAATTTTTTAAACTTACAATCTCATAATTAATACTTAATTTACCACCAAAACCTTTTTTAAAATAAGAGATATTCTTTTCTTTTTCTGTATTAGACAAATTGAAACTTTCTAAATAAGTTTCTCCAAGATCAAAAATCAAAGCCCCAATTTTTTTTGCATGCAAGATCGCATTCCATATCAAGGCATGAGAAATAGGAAATTTAAATAAATCTCTTCTAGATACTGAAGAACCATAATAGCAATATCTATCTGCACAAAGAAAAAAGGCAGCAGAAACAAATTCATTTTCTAATTCAGAGGTTATACAGAAAGCATTATTATTTAATATCGCTTCATATTGTTTTTCCCATGTTTCAATACAACGGGTATCTCTTCCTGCTTCTTTAATATGTAATTTACGAAATTCTAAAATTGTTTCCCATTTAATATTTGATTTGTCATGCAAAGTAATCTGCATTTCTTTTAATCCCCAATTTATGTGAGAGTGATACCTTTTTCTAATAGACTTTTTAAGAGAAGAAATATCTTGAGAAAGATCTATAAGTCTTGAAGTTTTAGTGATTAATTTAGTATTTTTTCTATTCAAAATAACCTCACCTATGATAGGTATATTTATATTTGATTTGGGACCAATAATGGAAAATTTTTTATAGTCTACACTTAATAATTGGTTAACATATTTGCATATTTGTTTTTTTTTCTTTAAGGAGATATCAACTGAATCTATTGCTAAGGAGGGTATTTCAAAACAATTAAGGAATTTTTCTTCATCTTTAATAAATAATGATCCTAAAAAAACAAAAAATGGCTTTCCCTCAAAAGTTAAAATAAAAGACTTTTGTTCAATAGAAAAACCAAAGCCCTCAGCTTTATGTATAAAATGTTCATAATATTCTTTACAGTAAAGTGGATTAAGATATAAAAGTTCACTTTTAATTATTTCAAATAAGTCCCAGAAAGTATCTTTTTTTTCTTTAATAAAAATAACTTGATAAGTATTAATCATTTTTAATTTTAAAAACTTAATTATAAATTAAATCAGATATTTAAAAATAAAAACATATATAATTCAACTAAATATTGAAAAAAGTCATTTAAACAAATTTTTTTCAAATTTCCAAATTTGTGAATATTTTCCTAATGCGGTATTAAAACACTCCGTTTTGAAGTTTTTAATAACATAATTACTTTCTCTAGAAATATAATCTAAATCGTTATTATTCAATTGCGGGAGCAAAATATCTTGCCAGAAAAAATCTTTTAATAGTCTATTCTTCACTTTAGGAATCAATCCATAGTCTTCTAATTCTCTTGCTATTTTTATATAGCTTTCAAAACTATTTTTTAAATCAGGCCTTATTGCAGCAACTACAATATGTTGTGATTTTTTTTCATTATTAAATTCAATAAACTGTGAAATTTGATGAACATATTTTATGATTGAACCTTTGGGAAATAATGCTTGAGAGAATTTAAATGGGATAGATACTTTTTTTATTTCTTCATTTGATAAAGTATTTATGTGCAAAGATGGTCTTGGATATTTTTGTAAATTAATGAGAATTTTCTTATTATTTATAAAAAATTCATTTGGAGGAATAAAACCATGGGATATAAACATATTTTGGGCAACGTATTTTTTAATATTAGTTTCTAAAAAAACTTTATTTTCGAAAGTATTTATTCTTATAATCTCTTCATTAAGAGATATCTTAATAGAAGAATTTAATACAACTTTTTTTATTTTTTCTACAATCTCAGAGATGCCATTTTTAGGATACTTCGTACTGTAAACATGACTTTTTGAAATACAATTTTTCAAAAACATTAAAAAATTGAAATAATCTCTATGATCGCCTCCATTAATCGAATATAGGATTCTTCCAATTATATTTCTCACCGAAATTAAAAATTTTTTTCCAAAAAAACTTATCGCATAATATTTTCTTCTATTATCTTCTAATTCAATATTAAATGTTTTCTCAAGAAACTCATATCCTGTTTTATTTGGAAGAAGATAGTGAACCGCATTCTCAAGGTTTTTGCAACCAAAAATATCTAAATTTTTCCATGCACCTCCTAGAACCTTATCTTTATCAATAATCAAAACTTTTTGACTTTTAAAGTTACTATTCAATGCATCAAGCATCATTATAGGGCCACTCCCAACATAGATTTTGTCATATACTTCTTGTTCCATTATTGAATAATAAAAAAATAATTAGTTTTTTATTTTCATTATATATATCCCTAATCTCTCTGTATTAAAAAAATTGTTCATAAGATATTAACATCAAAGTTCTATTAATAGTTATTAATGAATAAAAAAGATTATATGTATATTCTTTCAAAGTTGCCCGCAGAATAGCCCTCATAAGATTAGGTCAATATTTATAGATAAGACAGTCCATTTAAGATTTAGTTAAAAAATTCAGAATTTAAAATATAAAAATATAAAAACTAATGGAGCCAAGCGGATTTGAACCGCTGACCCCCTGCATGCCATGCAGGTGCTCTACCAACTGAGCTATGGCCCCAATTTATTTATTATAACAATTTTTAAAAACCTCAATTAAATATTTACTGGATTAATCTTTAATAATAAATTTATATATAGTGTATTTAGCAATTTATATTAGCTTAAACAAAAATATTTTTATAACCTTAGACTAAAAAAAGTTAGTAAAAAAAAATTAAATAAATTTTTCTTATAACTTTTTAGAACAAATACTAGAGAAATTTCCTAATTTATAAGCAGCAAAATGTTGGCATTTCTTTTAATTTGAAAACATATTTATTTATATTAATATTTATAAGTAAATTCTCTCATCTTGAGATCTTATTAGCTTTAAATCATGAGTTATACATAATACGAATTTTTCTTTAGAGATATTAAATATATTTTGAAGTACTAATTCTTTTAGTTCGTTATTCAAATCTGATGTTGGTTCATCAAGAAGGTACAAATAAACATTTTTTTTATACAAAGCTCTTGCGAAAGCTAATAATTTAGCCTGGCCTCCGCTTGGCGCATATCCTCTTGGTCCTATTATTGTATCTAAAATATTTTCTTCATTCATTCCAAAGGAATCAGTAATCCTTAATTTCTTAAGAATTGTTTTTATTCTAGTAAGATTTAAATTAGTATCTCCATCACTTATAAAATCAATTATTTTTGTTGAATGAAAAATTGGATTCTGAGGCATATAGGCAATATTATTTTGTATGAATTCATTTTTGATATTTTTGTTATTAACTAATAATTTTATTGCACCTTTCTCAAGAGGCCTAATCCCAGCAACCATAGAAAGAAATGTTGATTTACCGCATCCAGATCTTCCTGTAATCCAAATAAGTTTTTTATCTGATATTCTCATTGATAAACTATTTTTACTATATTTAGGGATTCTTTTACTAATTAAATTTTCAAAAAGTAATTCATATTTTTTACCTCTTATTAATTTTGAATATTCAAAACTATTTGAATATAAACTATATTTATCACTTCCAAATAATATATTCTTATAGTTTTTAATTAATTCATACTGACTATTGAACGAAATAAATACTGATGTGAGCCCTGATAAAATAGGAGTTAATTTAAATAATGATAATAATATTGCAGCTGATGAACTAATAAAAATTTCTATAGGTAAATTAAGTACATATAGTGAATAAAAAATATATAAACCAATTAGTAAAATAAGCATTAACTCTAATAATGATCTTAAAACTTTAGGAATAGTTGCTGTGAACGCCTCAAGATTTCTTAATTTATTTGTATTTTTATTAAATAGATTTTTATAAGCTTTATCTGAAGGTGGAAATTTGACATCTAAATAGTTATCAATAATCCTTGACAAAATATCTGTTTGAATAGATCTCAAGTCAAAGATTTCAGCACCTTTTGTCGCTACCGACTTAAATAGTACATTCGAAATCAAGAAATAAAAAAGGCAAATTATTGGTAATATTAATAATAAAGAGAGGCTATATTTGACAATGATAGTAACCAAAGCAATTATTACTGTGATTTGCATTGGCAGCATAATTAAAGACATTATTGAGCCTTTAATAAGCATTGTATTTTCTGATGTTAGTAAATTAAAAAGAGTTTTTTCTGATATATTTTCGAAAAAAATTGAATTTGATTTTATTGATAAACTCAAGGTTTTATTACTTAAACTTTTTCCTAATGAGTAGGCTAACTTATTTAAGGCAAAGGAAGAGATGATTGCAGATGAATAAGTAATTATTGAAGAAAATATCCAAAAAAGTACTACATAGTAAAAGTTATCATTTTGTAATTGTATTTTATTCCAAAATAAAAAATCTAATTCTAAAAATTCTTTATTAGAATAACTTATTGACGAAATAAAAGAAAAGGTGAGCGCTGTAAGAATAATATTAATATACTGAAGAAAAGAAGATAATATAGTAAAACTTAAAACAATTAAAACCTGAATTTTTTTCTTTTTTGATGAAATATACCAAAGAATTTTTAATAATATACTAATAGATTGTAATGTTAATAACATAGAAAGATCATCCGTATATTTATCTTATTTTTACTTTATTTTATAGACTTAATTTTTTTAAATAATATCATATTCAATGTAGATAAAATTTAATTTGCGAGTAATTTTATTTAATAATTTTTGTTAGTTATTTAGTTATATTTATATTTTTTGATGGAATTACTTCATTCTTTTTTCCTAAATTCTCTCGAAGATGACAAAAGACTGCATAGATTTTCTTTTCAAATCTGGAGTTTTATTGTCAATTGAATGTTTGATTATTCTAAAGTTCATTTTTTGCAACATTAATTCCATTTTTTCTTTTGTAATAAATAAAGAACATTCCCTTTCGCGAAATTGAGAAGGAGGTACCTCATAATATTCGCCAAATAATTTAGTTTTTAATTTCCCATACCAAAGTATAACCTTTCCATTTGAATTAAGTTTTTTAGATATAAAAGCTAGGTATAGTTCTAAGATTTTAATATTTGAAAAATGCTGAATTACTATAAAAGAATAAACTAAGTCAAATTTGGGTATTTTTTTTAATTCACTTAAATTAAACATTTTAAAATTACTGACCCCATTACTATTTAAGAAATTTTTAGTTTCTTCGAAATTATCGTGGATGTCTATACCCAAATAAAATTTTGCTTTTTTGCAAGCTTGAAGTGCTAGCCTTCCTCCACCAAAACCAATTTCCAATATTGTTTTTGTTTTATCAATTGGTAAATAAGGATTAATAGCGTAATTGAAATCTCTTTCAGCTAGTTTTAAAACTTGTTTGATATTTTCTGCTGAATCGAACCAATTAAAAAAATCTATTCCACTTGCGCCCTTTGGCTTATCTATCCAAGATTTATCGATATTTTTTATTTTAGAAAATCTTCTAAATTTAGTTTTTAAAATATGAATATCATTTATATAATTTGAATTATGAACTATATATCTAAAAAATCTTTTTATAAAATTTAGTTTATTCAAAATCATAAATTGAATTATCAGATAGCTCAAATATAAGTGATTGGCTCATTAAAAAATTTAAATTATAAATATTTAATAAAAGCAATCACTTTCTTTAAAGTTGAATTTAGTTAGTTTAGTTTTAACATTGTGGTAAAATTAAATAATTATTTTTTAAATAATGCTAAGTCCTGAAAATGATTTAGAAATAAGAAATCAGCAATATTTTAATAATGAAATTAATTTAAAAGAAATTTCATATCTAATTCTAAGAAACAAAAAGATAATTATATTATTTTCTATTATTGGTTTTTTATTTGGAGTAATTAATGCATTATCAACTCCAAGGCAATGGCAAGGACAATTTCAGATAGCTATTGATAATAAATCGGATTCTCTGAATGTGCCCTCCCTTGATTTAAATTCCCGATTATCAAATTTGTTACCGATAACTGGAAGACAATCTTCCTTAGAAACAGAAGTTGAGATTTTAAGCAGTCCATCTGTACTGATTGAGGTTTTTAATTATGTCAAAAGTCAAAAAAATAAAGATAAATCCAAGGCAGGTCAAGTATTTAGATTTGATAGTTGGAAAAAGAATCTTTCTATTGAACTTGTAAAAAAAACATCTATCCTAAATCTAGAATATATCGATCAGGATAAAGAACTTATAATTCCTGTTTTAAATAAAATATCTAACAAATATCAAAAGTATTCTGGGAAAAAAAGAGAAAAAAATCTTACTAGAGGAATAAATTATTATAAAAATCAAATAGAACTTTATAGAGAAAAGAGTAATAATTCAATTAAAGAGGCTGAAGAATATGCAATAAGTAATGATCTTATGATGATCCCTAAATTTAAAGATTCTAAGGACAAAGGATCTTCAGTTGTTAGTCCACTTGCCTTGAACGTAGAGTTATTAAGAGTAGAGGCTGCTAGTGAAATTAGATTCTTTAGTGAAATGTTAAAACAACTTGATTTGTATGAAAGTAATCCAGATGAAATTGTTTCATTTGCAAATTCATTAGGGATAAAAGATTCTTTTTTAATAAATGATATAAAAAAGAATGAATCTGAGCTCACAAGATTGAGAGAAACATATTTAGATAATGATATTTTGGTTCAATCAGCTTTAAGTAGAAAGAAAGTTCTTTTAAATGCATTACTTAAACTATTAAGAGATGATTTAAATGCAAAAAGAAATCTTGCTAAAGCAAAATTAAATTCTTCTGAAAGACCTGAAGGTGTTTTAAATAAATTTAGACTATTACAAGGAAATGTTATTAAAGATCAAAATACATTAGCAATATTAGAGGCAGAATATAGAGGTTTAGAGTTAGAGTTTGCAAAAATAAAAGAACCTTGGGAATTAATTACAGAGCCAACTCTTACTCCTAATCCAGTAGGACAAAGTAGGAAAAGTATAACTGCTTTAGGATTAATTACAGGATTACTAACGGGGTTATCAATTGCCTTTATTAAGGAGAAAAGAACAGGAGCAATTTTTAAATTATCCGAATTTGAAGCAGCTTTTGATGATAAGAATACTGAATTAATTAAATACAATAAAAATCAAAACTGGGAAAACTTTTTTCAGGCCATATCATTAATTAATTTAGCTAAATTAGAAAATGATTTTTGTTTGTTTTTTATTGGAAATTTTATAGATAATGCAGAGGATGAAATATATAAGCAAATATGTAAATATAAAAATTCCAAAAATGTTAAAAAAACTAATATTTTGGTAGAAGCTATTAATTACGATAATATTTTAGTTATAGGCTCTCTTGGCAGAATCAAAAGAGATTATTTCGAATTTATCAACAAGAAATTCAAAAAGATTAATAAGAAGCCTATTGGGTTAATTGTTGTTGATCAAATTAATAAATAATATAAATATAATGAAAAGTTATAACCTGATTTTAATGATTATTTTAAAAAAAATAAAGAAGTTAAATATTTTATTCCTTACAAATATTTTTTTATTGACTTACTTAACTTTTGATAAAAATGTAATTGCACAAGATATAGATAACACACCTTCTGTAAATTACCTTAATAAAAGTTCAAAGGAAAATTTTTATATATTAGGCCCAGGAGATTCTATTTATATGAAAGTATCTGACAAAGCAATTGATTTAAATCATACTTGGACTATTGATGGACAAGGTTATGCATATTTAAAAAGATTAAACAAAATTTATGTATCTGGTTTAACTTTAGAAGAACTTAAAAATTTGCTCAATAAAAAATATTCTCAATTTGTAAGAAATCCTAATGTTGAATTGAAAGTCCAAATATATAGACCGGTAAGATTTTATATAGATGGCGAAGTTGAAAATCCAGGTACTCATATTATTGAAGGTTCAAGTTTTCTACCCCTTAATATGAAAGGGAGTGCAAGTTCAGAAGAAAATTTAAAAAAGATTTATAATTTAGATGCCAATTTAGATAACATTGGCTTTTATGGTAAAGAAAAAAAATCTTTGTCTGAACCTAAAGAAGCTTTAAGACCATTAATTTTTCCAACTTTAATTGATGTTATTAGAAAAAGTGGGGGAATTTTAGCATATTCCGATTTAGAAAAAGTACAAATCACAAGAATTAATTCTCAAACTAATGGAGGAGGCAGAATTAAAACTGAAGTTAATTTAATGGATACCTTGAATTTGCAAAACAATCAAAATAATATGCGCATTCTTGATGGAGATAATATTTTTATTCCAAAAAGTTCTTTATCAATTCCTGAGAATATAACCAAAGCAAATAGATCCAATATTAATCCTAAATTTATAAATATATATATTACTGGAGCCATACAATTGCCAGGAAGCTTTAAGGTCTCTAAAAGAACAGCGTTGATGGACGCTGTCATGTTAGCTGGTTCAAAAAAGATATTAAGCGGGCGAATCCAACTTTTAAGATTAAATAAAGATGGAGTATTTGTTAAAAAGTCTTTTTCTTTTAGTAAAAAGGCACGTAAAGGAGGGGAACAAAATCCTTTCTTAATAGAAGGAGATATGGTTTTCGTGCAAGAAGGAGCATTGAGGCAAACATCTGAAGCAATTAGCGTTATCACAAATCCTCTTCAAGGAATTTATTCTACTTTCAGGTTGATTGATTTAATAAGTGACCTCTAATGAAAAATATAGAGAATATCAAAACCTTTAAATATTTATATAAATTATGGCACAACATAAGTATTAAAAAACGTAAGAGAATATTT
>MDSZ01103995.1_pt1 | contig 11902 bp, 7 predicted proteins | sample 811201 | NCBI WGS metagenome assembly MDSZ01 (sample SAMN05326647, study PRJNA326480) | marine metagenome | isolation source: seawater | place: Indian Ocean: North | collected 2010 | reverse complement strand
TCTCTCTCTCTCTTTCTTTTTCTTTTGTGGGGAAAAACAAAAAGCGAGAGAAAAATGAAGGCGATTTTTTTGTTAGTTTTTTTCTCCTCTTTTTTCCCCAAACCAAAAAAAAAAAAAGTGGGTCGTCATGGTGTTTTGGGGCCCCCCCACCGGGCAAAAAGCGACGAGTGGACCGATGATGAGAGGAGGCGGCGGCGGCTGGGGATTGCCGCCTTCGTTCGGCGGCAAAGGACGCTCGCCGGAAGAACGCGCCTCGAGGGATAGTCGTCGTCGTCGCGAACATCATCATCATCGTTTTCCCTCAAAACGGTTTCTTTGGGGAACGAAAACAGTTGGAGCGATGATGGCGAAAAGGTCGACCGCGTTGTTTCCTTTGGCGGCGCGAGCGACGGCGACGGTCGCGTCGATGAGTGTAGCGGGCGAGCAACGGAGACAGTTGAGACGATACGAACGACGGAGCGAGAGAAAGGGTACCAACGAACCGTTCTCGAACGATCCGACTCGACGCGCGACCGATGTGCTTCTTCTCTCTTTGCTCTCTGGATACTGTTTGCAACTGTTGACGCGACAGAAAGCCACCGCGGCGTTCGCGAAAGTGAATTCAGACGTCGCTAACGGACAATATTATCGACTCCTCACGTCTGCGTTTTTACACGGTGGTTTGTTGCATCTGTTTGTGAACGCGTACAGTTTGGACGCGATCGGAAGCACGGTGGAACGGATATTCGGGAGGAAGCACGTGTACGCCGCGTTCGCCGCGAGCGCGGTGTGCGGAAACGTTATGAGTTATAGAATGAGTCAGTATCCCGCGGTTGGAGCATCGGGGGCAATTTTTGGGTTAGCGGGCGCGTTTGGGGTGTATTTGTATAGGCATAAGAAGGTTTTAGGGGTCGGTGCGGAGGAACAGTTGAACACGTTGGGGACGAGTCTGGCTATCAACGCTCTGTACGGGGCGACGAGTGCAAGGATCGATAACTGGGCGCATTTTGGAGGGTTAGCCGGAGGATGCGCGTACGCTTATTTGTTCGGACCGAATTTTAAGAGAGATAACTTAGGTAGAATGAAGAATAAACCAATAATTGATTTGCGATAGATACACCAATTTTACAACTCTGCCAAGAAGGCTTCGAATAACGCGGCGTTTTCAGCGCCAACTAAAGATTTCGCCGAATTGTGTAACTCATTCAGTAGCTCGCACACGCGTTTGGCGGTATTTAACCCACCGTAAACTTCGGGGTTTTCGGAGGATGTGTTACTAATCACGCGAGAAAACTCTTTGCCGAAGGATTTGGATCCCATGAAAGGCGCGGCTTGTGCAGATGAGATGGTTCCGTAAATGAACATCCACGCTAGCTTTACCGTTTCAGTTGCTTTTTGCGTGACTCCTCGAGTGCGCACGTCTTCAAATATGGAAAAGAATGTACCCTGTGGCTCCACGTCGATCTTTGTGCTCATGTCACCGCTTCGTCCGCGAACGATGTTGGACATAAATTTTGCCAACGGAACGATGAGTGCCGATATAACCGCATCTCTAACCTCGGAGTCTTCACAAAGTACTTCGCAACATCTCGCTAAACTTGCAAAAACTCGCCATTTCATGGAATCGCCGCTCCCAATCATAGTAAAGCTTCCAAAAAACGCAGGTGCGTTGTATTTCGGATACATGGAATCCAGCGCTTGCACAAACGCCACAGCAGCACACTCCGTTGCGAGTTTTAAGCTGTCGCGGGCAACTATATTGGCTGCCATCTCAAAATCATCGGATGATTTCTGGGCAGCATCGTGTAAATACTTGTCGTACAACGTCTCGCCGCTTCCGTTACATAAATCTGCGGTACAAATCATCCTCAAACAAACACTGCCTTTGGCGGCGAACCATAATCTCCCCCAAAGTGCGGTGTCGCCATAGTCGTTATTATCACTTGGTGTGTATTGTAACAACACTAAGGCCAATCGAACCATTCTCATCGTTTTCTCTTTCCCACCACACTGGTGTGCGTACTCCACGATCTCCCTATTGAATGCAAACGACGCAAAAATATCCAAAAATGCGCGAAACTCCTTTGTCTCGTTTTTCCAATTTTTATCGTCGATGTTCGCGTACACTTCTCTCGCCATCGAGTACGCCGCGTCGTAAAATGACATCAACATACTTTCTTCACCTTTTTCTCTTCCTTTTTTGTTATTTTTTTTGTGTGTCATCGCCATTGGATACGTCGCCAACTCCGCCGCGCACTTAACGAGATCCTGTTCCCAAATCTCAGTCACGATTTCCGCGCACGTTTTCATAATCTCGCACTTTAACTTCAAATTATCATTACTATCGCTACTTTTCCCTAAAAAAGAAGTCGTCTCCGTCATCGACACCCTCCGAACCGTGCACAACACTACATCCAGCACCGCCGGCGTCGGGTCGTACCCGATCTTCTCGAAATAGTGCTTCACGTTCCTCAACGACCGCATCGACACGACTCTTTTCACCACATCGAGACCATTCGCGATGTACTGTCTGAAATCGAACGAACTCTCGTCGTTCTCCCCGTTGTTGTTCCTTGCCATCACGGTTTGTTTCTGCCACTGTCTCGCCTCTGTCTCTTCGTCCGCCATCAAAAGTGCAATCAAATGCGTCGGCAACTCTTTCAAAATCAGCGCCACGTTCACTTCGTCTTTCGTGTTCACGCCTCCTCCTTCTCCTCGCGTCGTGTTCACCAGCACCGACTCGCCATCGATGATTCGCACGATCGCATTTTGGCCTCTTTGCGTCGTCGTCGTCGTCGTCGTCTCTGGGGTCGTCGTCGTTCGCGCGGAGTTGTTCCATCGCGTCAACAGCGCTCCAATCAGGCGAGCGGATGTCGACGGCGTCGCTGGAACTCGAGTGGCCGCGATGGCGTCCGCCGGCGTCGTCGGGGTGGTCGAACACCCCCCGTCGATGGTGGTGAGTTTGATGGCCTTCTTCGTCGTCGTCGTCGTCGTTGCTCTTCTGTTGTCCTCCTCCTCCTCGTGGTTTTCGACGTCAAAGGCCTCGCGTGGTCGCATTGTTGTTTTGTGTCTTCGTTTTAAAGTATGGACGAAAAAAAAATGAATTTTTGGAAAAAAAATAATGTCTCGATTTTTCCAAAAATGTACACACAATTCTTCTTCGTTCAATGGCATTCGGCATTATTCGGCATTCAAAGGCATTCGGGAGAATTTTTGTGTCAATTGTTGCATTGAAGAAGAAGAAGAAGAAGAAGAAGAAGAAGAAGAATTTTAGAAGAAGAAGAAGAAGATTACTCCCTTCTTCTTTTCCCGGAGAGAGAGTCCTGTCCAAAACCACCAGAGAGAGAGAGAGAGAGAATTTGACGAACGAACACGCAAAAGGAAAAGAACGACGACGACGACGACGACGACGAGATAAATGACGAATAGGGTCGCGGACGCGTACGACGGGCGGAAGCCTCAGTCGCTCGTCGACGAAGAAAACAACATGAAAACGTTCTCTCCAATGTCGGAATCATCATCTTCATCGATATTCGACGCGTATCGGAACAACCCGGCGACGACGGTGAGAAACGTCGCCGCGGTTGTGGTGTACACCGTGGTCGTGTTGTGCATCGGGGCGCTCGCGTTCAGCCCTCCGGAGGGGAAAGAAATGACGAGCAGAGGCGCGTCGAGGTTTAGCGATGGCATCACGAAAGTGTGGACCTCTGATTTGATGGGCAACCGGTTTGCGGGCGTGCGCGGGGAAAAGAACGAATGCTCGCGAGACCTCGCGCTGCACATGCTGAGAGAGGCATATTTCAAACGGCAAGAAGCGGACAGGCGGTTACCGCTCGTATCCATGAACGATAAAGGGAGATGGGGCTCTCTGAAAGAGAAACAGAAGAAAGCGCACGCGGAGTTGAAAGGGAAGCAGGACTGCGTGGCGTATTTGATGCCGGACGTAAACGACGTGTTTGGGGCAGAATTGGAAGCTGGATTGACGATCGATGCGAAGCAGATGAAAAGAGAACAGGAGAAAATGCAACCGATTAGGGACGCGTTGAGAACGGATGGGAGAGAAGGGTTTGAGGATCAGAGGTACACGCAGAGCATTAGGAACGCATTGATTAAAGAAAAGACGTGGGATCCATTTGGGAGAGACTTAAAAACCGGGGAAGATTTGTTTCAAGGCGAGTTTGATAACGATAACGTTCCCGGGAATCATTGATGAGATTACTTTTTTAATGCTACTTACACATATACTGCTACTATTATTATTACTATTGTTGTTACTAAGTACTTCATTTCAAAAGTTTCTTGGTCGCTCGGTAGATTTTTGCCGCTTGGACGGCAACCAGAGGCGGCGAGGCACCAACGAACGCTCGCCAACCGCCGATTTCGATAGCGTCGAAGAGCATTTCCGATGCCAATGATAGAGATTCGTCCACTTTTTTCCCATCACCGCTCGAGATGCTTTCTTCCAGCATGAGCCACGCGGAGTTGTATAAAGCGTGCGCGACAAGTGAGCCAGCATGTAACGCCTCTTGGTCAAGTTCATCTTCGTCGTCGTGGCCGCGATCTGGGCGTCCACGCTCGAGTTCTCTTCGCTCGCGTTCTTCGTGCGTCCATTCGCGTTCTTTCTTCTCGTACATTTCGAGTTTGGTATCTTCATCTTCGTCGTTATGATGCCCATTGGAGTTTTCATCATGCTCTTGATCTTGTTGCGTAAGGAACGCATTGAAACGTTTCATCAACGCGCCACTCTTTTGCCTTAAACGAGACTGGCGCTTAGATGTTCTCCCTGGAATCTTTTTCCGCGGAGCTTCGTTGTTCTCAGCAACGTTGTCAATTATCCATTGTTTCTTCTTTTTATTATATTGTGTCGCTCTTTTCCACGTCTCAATGGCTTCTTCGTATGCCAATTTTGCCAAATCTCGATGCTCCCATGCAGAGTACTCGTATAACGCATCCCCTAATTTTAGGTAAGCCCACGTTCGTTCGTTTGTCGTCGCAGATGGGTCGTGAGCTAGCCTTCTCGCGTGTGTGACTAATTCTCTCCGCAATCGTTCGTGCGTGCCTATAAACCCACCCATCGCGCGCAATTTTTTGTTCTTGGATGCTTGTTTGAGATAGTTTGCCACGAACGGAGGCATGCGAACGCTCCGAGAGCTGCGACTACTTTTTACGTCGCTAAAGATCAATTTATTGGTGAGTGCGTTTGTCTTACTTTCTTTGTGTAACTTCTGGAACGCTTTCTCATACAACCATACTGAATTGTGCACGGAAGATGAAACGCCGTAATCGCTGGCAACGTCGTACTTGAATCTCGCTTCGCTGAAATTTCCGGCGTAAAAGCTCTTCAAGGCGGATTCCGCGATTTGATTAAATGTGCTCGTCTCTGCAACTTTTCTTAAGCGACGGGCAGCCATCATGCACCGAGAGGCATCTTTATCCGCGCCATTACTCGTATGGTGGTCATGACTGGTGACATCGCTCAATTCTAGAGATCCAGCATTGTATTGACACGATATGTGTTCTGGAAACATATCTGCGCATCGACGAAAGTAAACGTACGCGAGCGAAGTGTTTGGTTTGTTACCTTCGACGCCAATACCGCCTCGAAACATTAATCCAGCGTTGACCATACCGTCGGGCGAGCCTAAGGCAGCTGCTTTACGAAAATGTATTAAAGCGAGAGTTTTGTTCGCTTCAAATTCACCCTCTGACCCGTAAAATGCCGCGAATCCTAATCCATTGTACGCATCTGCGATACCCTTCTCTGCCGCTTCTTCGTATAATTCCATCGCTTTGGTTAAATTCTTGTCCACGCCTTCTCCTTTTAACATCAATTTTGCCAAACCAACGGTACCTTGCACGTTCCCAGCGTTGTGCGCTTGCCGATACATGTTCGCCGCGGCTTCGTAGTTCCTCTGTAAACCTCGATGACCCCAATAATGCGCGTTGGCTAAGTGTACCATCGCGTTCGCATCGCCGCCTTGCGCGTTGTTCATGAGCCACAACGCTCTTTCATCCGGTCGATCGATACCATCCGTGTTGGCGGCACCGATATCACTATCTACTGCAACGACTTCATTGTCATTGGAGTCTGCATCAAAATTTATTTTCAAACGATCGTGTAGTCGCTGTTTCTCAATACGGACTTGTCCGGACGGTTTGTTGTACTCCTCGTAAGCCTTCGTCGCGGCGAGGAAAAGATATTGCGAAGCGAATAAACATGATTTTTCACCCCAATTTTTTCTTCGCATTGCGTCCACAGCGACGGAAAGTTGCATGGCGTTGTCACCCAAGTATGCGCCCCGCAATCTGTGATACGCCGCTCGAGAAGAACTTTCATCGCGAGAGGTGACTTCGTTGCGCTTGTTGGATGGATCGTTTGTGTCGATTGATCGTTGGCCCCCGTACACGAATCCACCGCCGGCGTGGTAGACATACTCATGCGAAAGCAACGCAGCCGCAGCTCTTCGAGCTTTGTCGCTTCCAGCGGCCGCGGCTAATCGATACAAATCCAACGCTTCTCGTAATAATTTGTTCCTGTTGACTTTTATCTTTTCTTGCCGTTTCCAGGAATTGGACAATGCGAGCGCGAGTTTCTCGTCCGCGCGCTTTCGAGTCGCTTCGGCATATTTCTTTTTCGTATTGAGGGAGTTAAAATACTCTTCGCGATCTTCCGATTCGGAAGTTGCTGCGAGAGTAGATGTGGTGTCATCTGACGACGTAGTTACATCCTCATTTTTGCTTCTCAGCGATTTCATCTCTTCTTGTTGGGCGCTGCTCGCGTCAGTACTTCCGCTGCCGTCGTGCGGTATCGGTTCCGGATCGAACGACATCATCTCTAAAATTTCTAAGTTTCGAGATTCTAATATTGCTTCTCTCTCGAACCCGGACGTTTCTACTTTTCCATCAGAAAACAGGAAATCCGGGTCTTCGTTTTCCGTTCCACCTGAACCTACGCGTCTGGCCTCGTATTTCGACCACTGCGCTTCGTAATACCACGCGACCGGATCGTTGATGGAGGAGGGTTTTTTGCTACCGTTGTCATTATTGATTCGTTGTTGAGGTTGGTGTTCATCTCTCTCGCCACAACGATGTGTTGTTGTTGTTCTTTTACTACTGTCACATTGTTGCTCTTCGATATCATAATCGTCCTCATCCTCCTCGTCGTCGATCTCCTCGTCGTAGCAGCACTCCTCTGCGTTCGCTTCTTCCTCGTCGTCATCGTTGTCAAACACCATCCTTAACCTCGGACCATATACTAACCCTTTCAAACCACTTGGCGGTTCAAATCTCGCTTTCAATGTTGACATTCTCCACCTTCGTCTCTCTCTGCTTTCTCCGCCAATCGACAACGCGTCGTCTAACGAGTTTGAAGACAACGCGTGCGGCGATAAGAACAACCCGCCTCGTTGCGTCAAACCTTTATTCGGCGGCAACTTATGTTCCACGTCTAAAATACCATCCATATAAAACGAAACCACGTCTTCATCAACGACTAATGCGACGTGATGCCATCTGTTCGCCACCAACCGTCTTTTCGATTTCCCGCTCAATGTAAAACTCGCCGCCGCTTCGCCCGGCGAACCGCCGTTCGTCGTCGCTTTGCGAACCGCGTACGTTTTCCGAAACGTCACCGCAAACGACACCGCCGAGCCTTTCTCTTCAACTCGTATCCCGTCGTCGTCAGTGCCGTCGTTTTCTCTCTCGACGTTCTCCTCCTCCTCGAGAATCTTTCCATCGCTCGACCTCTTCTTCGCCCGCGGTTCGATGGTTATCGCCACCGCCGGATGATCCGGATGCGACATTTTCGACACGAGTGCCCCTCCGCTTTCGACGTTGTCCCTGTCGTCGAACAGGAACACCGCGCACGAAAAACTGAACCCTTTCGCCGTCGATAACGGTCCGACGACGTCGAAAAACGGCGTCACGTGCGCGCCGGTCAGCGTTAACGTGCCTTCCGCCAGCCGCTCGGACGACAAAGACGCGTTCGTCGACGGTCGATTGGACGCGTACGGAACTCCGTACGCCATCGCGCTCGATGATGATGATGATGATGATGATGATGTAAAGCACGCGCTCAGGACCAAAGCGACGACGACGTACATGACGACGACGCGTTCCAGGAACGGACGACGTAAACGACGACGTAAACGACGACCTGTCCCGCCGTCGCGTGTTGTCATTGTCTTCTTTCCGTCTTTTGAATAATAACAACAACAACAACAACAACAACAACAAAGTCTTCTTCTTCTTCTTCTTCTTCTTTTGGACTGGGGAAAAATGTGGAACAAAAATTGGAACAAAAAAATTGGAACAAAAAAATTGGAACAAAAAGGCCACACTTTTTATATACACACATCATATGTATCCAAAATGGGAGGAGAAAGAGAAGAAGAAGGAGGAGGAGGACGCGTAAAAGTCATCATCGACACCGACCCCGGCATCGACGACGCGTTTGCCGTGCTCGCGTCGCTCTCGTGCATGCCGGAATTGGACGTCGTCGCGCTCGCGTCGTCGTTCGGGAACGTGAGGACGGAGAAAGCGACGGAGAACTGCAAAAAGCTGCTCAGGATATCGAAGAAAACGAAAGGGGAGGTGCTGGTCGCGGAAGGGTCGAAGAAAGCGCTGAATGGGAAACAGAAGGAACACGTCGCGGACTTTGTGCACGGGAAGGACGGGTTTGGAGATTTTACGGAGGATGCCACGGAAGAGACGGACGATGACGAGATACAGTTATATCCAGGAGGAAGCGGAAAATTAATGTACGATGTGGCTAAGAAATACCCAAACGAAGTGACCATTATATGTTTAGCCACGGCGACGAACGTTGTCAACGCGTTTCGAGAGTATAAAGAGTTACCGAAGATGTTACGTTCCGTGGTGCATTTAGGAGGCGCGTATAACGTGTGCGGGAACGTCAATCCGGCGGCAGAGGCGAACGTGTACGCGGACGCCGAGGCGGCGGATGAGTTGTACGGGACACATGGAGTGGATATTTATGCAGTTGGGTTGGATGTGACAATGGAAGTGAGGATGTCGGAAGAGAACTTGATTAAAATGCGAGACGTGAAATGTGAGAAAGAACGGGAGGCGTTCACGGATGAAGAGAGACAGTTTTTGTTCAACGCCAGTCAGTTTTACATGAATTATCATATTAAATCGATGAATTTTAGAGGGATATTACAACATGACAGCGTATGTGTGATGGCCGTGATCCACCCTGAGATGTTCGAGTGGACGAGAGCGAGAGTGCGCGTTGCGACGGAATCGTTCGCGAGAGGGATGGTAATTATGGATAAAGGCGAAAAGAATTGGTCGTTTGAAAACGCGTGGACGGAGAGACCGTTGATTAACGTCGCGTTGACGGCAGATTTCGAGGCGATTGAGAAGGTCCTCATGGAAAGATTTATTTAGTAATAGAAGTAATACTTACAGTATGTATTTGCCAGCACTACCTAGTTACCATGTATTTGTTACAACTAAATTTTTCTAAACAAGCTACAGTCCTATGTTTCTTTAAACGCACGATCCAAGGTGCGAGTCGCAGACGCGTTGCGCGCACGATTTCGCATCGACTCCGCATTCGGCAATCATCGTACAACTATGATCGGTGTTTTCATCCAAGACGTGACAAGATGAATCCGTTCCTTTCGTTTTCTTAAATCTCTTTCGAATATCGTCGCGGTACAAAAATTGGTGCGAATACGGCACGCTCTTTTGAAACGCCTCCAACTCCAATTTCGCTTTTTCCTCCTGCAGTTGTTGGTCTTCTAAACGCTTTTGCTCGTCCTTCCGCTTTTTAAGAATTCGTTGCTGTTGCTCTTGAATGTGATTTAAGACGGCCTCGCGAATTTTACGAGCTTTTTCGCGCTCTTCTGGCGTTTTATCTCGTTTATCGTCCTCGTTTGCTTCGATTATTTGAACTTCTGGTTCGTCAAAATTTGACAAGAGGCTTTCTCCTTCCTCTCTTTCGTCTTCGTTGTTATCGGACCCCCGAGACAATTCGTGCTCCCCTTCAATGTCTTCTTTTGCAAAGAATCCCAGACGAATGCCAACTTCTCGCAGTCGTTTCTCAACCACGTTTTCGATGTTATTCGCCTCGTCGCGTATGTACGGACAAGTTCGATACGCCGGTAACAGGTGCCCTTCCGTGGTAAACACGACCTCTTTGCTCGTCGCCTGATTATCTCCGCTCGACCCGTCGACTTTAAAAAACTGAAAATCAGTAAACAACAAGTACAAATACTTCAACGTTTCGCTGAGAAAATACGACGGCATGTGATCGCCTTTCTTTTTTGTCAGCGCGTCGGTAACACTTGTGAATCCACCCGGGACTTTCGAGTGCTTGATTAAATCTTCGACGATAATCCTTCCGTCTCTCAAATATCGCTTGTCGCGCGTTGCTTTATACAAAAACGATGTCGATTCCGACAATTCCGGTCGAAGATGGTATCCTCGCTCGGTCGAGTGCAAAATATCCTCTGTGATCATGTATCTTTCCGGAGACATGCCATATTTAACCCACACGTTCATCATCAACGTTTGAGAAGATCGAGCGCGATCGACATCACCGATCACGGCTTGTAATCCTGGCCAAAATTTTTGCAACGCCGTCAATTGATGGTGTCGATCGTTGCCGGTGTTCATTTCGGCGTCGGTAAACCATCCGCTCGATTTATGGTAATATTTCATCACCGCTTTATACGCCGGTAAGAAAATTTCGAGGTACTCTGCGTCGCCAAACATGACGTAACTCTTCAACGCGTATTCGTAAAACGAATCGCCATTCGCGCCAATGCCGCCAACGGAATCGATCCACTCCCCCGTCTCTACGTTAATAATAGACCCTAAAAGGTTCGTCCGAACATTTCTGCGACTCCACAAATCTATCATTGCCTCTTTCGCCTTCTCTTCAAATCTTTTATCTCCAGTCAATCGACTCAACGTCCCAAATTCCAGCGCCAACGTCCCAATCGCCGCGACGTTCGTGTTCGGCTTGTCTGTCACCGGTCCGTGCTCTAGATTCACCCATCCATACGGCAAGTTTGTTTTCTTCTCTTTCCTATTAATCTTATTCGCACTGTCTTCATCGAAGGATTTCAAAAGCATCTCCCCAAACGTCCTTGCCATTTGTAACAACGAACCGTCGTACTCTCTCTTCTCGCCGTTTTTATACATGCCTTCCTCTCCGACGTTACCGACGCAAACAGAATCGAACGATGGAGACGTCGAGATTTCTTCGTGCATTATTTTACTCCATTTCCTCACTCCTACATTACCACCGGCTAAAACGTGCCCGGATAAAAGGCCACCTAAAATTCGAATGTTCGCCTCGAACACGTTCACCCGCATGTTTCGATGGTTCCTCTCCAGACGCTCCGGCCAATGTTTAGACAACCAATCGACACTCTTCGTAAACTCCGTCGTGTTCCCGACCACTGCTAACGTGCTTAAACTCTCGATCAAACTCATCGCTACTCCGTCGTACTCTTCGTCAAAATATTTCCTATCTCCCGCGTTCGCGCCGAGCTCTTGCAACGAATTCGTTTTCGATTTCGAGACTGGTTTCAATTCGTCCCCAGGAAAGGCGAATGTTTTATACCCATCGAACGCGTGTTCGAACATAGATTTGACTTTCTCCGCGTAGATTTTCGATCGCTTCGCATCTCTCGTCGTCGCCCCTATATCGTCGTCGTTGTTCTCGACCGTTGTTGTTTCACCATTATTTCCTTTTGTCGCGGTCGCGTCTCCGAACAGAAGAAGAAGCGCACAGAAGAAACACGCGACGCGACAGAGTTGCTTTTTTGAGACGATGAAAACAATTCTTCTTCTTCTTCTTCTTCTTCTCGATGATGATGATGATGATGATGATGATGATGATGATGATGATGATGATGATGATGATGATGTCGACACCCCTTTCCCC
>MDSZ01020485.1_pt1 | contig 11902 bp, 11 predicted proteins | sample 811201 | NCBI WGS metagenome assembly MDSZ01 (sample SAMN05326647, study PRJNA326480) | marine metagenome | isolation source: seawater | place: Indian Ocean: North | collected 2010 | reverse complement strand
CTTTTAATCTTTTAAGAGATTTAGGTAAAGATAATAAAATAGGCATGTTAGACATAACTCAATTTTTGCCGTTGGAATGGAGTAAAATTAAAAAGATAATAGTTAAGTATAAGAAAATAATTTTTTTAGATGAGAGCCCCTTATGTTCATCAATTAATAAAGATCTTCATTATTTGTGTTTAAAAGAACTCAAAAAATATCCAATTAGTTATTACTTATATAACACTAAATTTCAGTTTTGGAAAATTGCAGGAAAAAGAGAATATCTATTAAAACTAAATTCTTTAGATCCCATAAGTTTATTAAAAAATATTAAAAAAATTATTAAAAAGTAAAATCGTTAAAGTGAATAATGATAATATAAATAATGTAGAACTTTCAATTCTAATGCCTTTGTATGAAGGTGAAGAATACTTAAAGGAAACACTGCAGTGTATATTGTCCCAAAGCTTTAATAATTTTGAATTAATAATTCTTGATAATCAATCCAGGGATAATTCAGCTAAGATAGTAGAGTCGTTTTCATTAAAAGATAAAAGAATAAATTATATATATGATAATAAAATGAGAAACGGTAACGATTGTTTTAATGAACTAATTAAACATTGCAATGGCGAATATGTAATTGTGGTAAATGATGATAATTATTTGCATAAAGATTTTTTCTTAAATTTGCTAAATAATATAAAATTAAAAAATAGTGATTTAACAATCTGTAATGGATGGTACATTGATAGAGATAAAAATAAAAAAAAAATTTTCTTTAAAAAAAATTCATATCTTGACGACCAACCAAGTTTATTTAAAGTTTTAAATTTTTTTATACGTGGTGATGTTATACCACTATTATTACCTACTATATATTTGACAAAAACATTTTCTAAATTATTGCCCTATAAAAATTTAAGCAAATTTGAGAATGATGCAGACACTCTAATGGGAATTAAAATTTTAAGTAATCTAAAAGTAAATTTTTTAAATAATGAACTCTTTTATTGCAGAATATATGATGATCATAAAAGATTTCATAATAGCAAGATACCAACAAATAAAATTTTATACTTAATTGAAAAAATAAGACATAATCTATGTTTAATTAAAGAGATATTTTATGAAATCAAAAAATCAAAACTAAATATGATTTCAAAATTTATGGTTTTCTTGATTTTACCATTTCTGTTATTAATAAAAAGAATAAAAATCACTATGTTAATTATCTTAAAATATTTTAAATCTTAATATGATAGATTTAACAATCGTATGTATAAATAAAAACTCTGGCGAATATATAGGTCAGTCTATAAAATCTTTTTTATCCCAAGATTATGAAAATTTTGAGATTTTAATTTTGGATAGTAATTCGACTGATAATTCAACAGAAATTATAAAAAGTTTTTCATCAAACAAAATTAAACTTATTAATCTTGGTGAAAAGGTAAACCATCACAATGCATATTTGAAAGGTATAGAGAATGTTAATACGGAATTTATTACATTTATGACATCTACAGATGGATATATCGATAATGAGTGGTTCACAAAGTCTATTCAAAAATTAAAAAATGACGATAGTCTATCTTATGTTTATGCAAATAGTATTGCAAGGGATGCAAAAAGTAATTTAACATTTATAAATCAGCCATTTAGTCAAAATAATCAAATTCCAGCTAAGGAAGATTTTCTACCTTTTTACTTAGCTACTCAATATCATATTAATGAATTAAACTGCGTTTGGAGTACTAAAGTTGTAAAAAAATTAATTGAAAAAATAGATGTTAAAAATCTTGATGTTATTACTTTTGACTTATTTGAATACTTAGAATTTTCAGCAAATTATGAAGGGTATCTTGGCGAATATATTAATACTGTAGCAAATTATGGAAGGATTCATCAAAATAGTTTGACTCAAATGAATCAAACAATAAATCTAGAGAAAGTAAAAAAAAGGCAAAATCTTCATAACAATAGAAGAGTAAAAATTTTTGAAAAACTCAGAAGTGATGAAATGTGTTTCTACAATAGAAATTATCAAAAAATATCTCAAGTGAATAAAATCAACTTTTCAAATTTCTATATAATTTATTACTTTTATAAATTATTATATCCTCCATATAAGATTGAAAAACCTCTTTATTCATCATTTTATATATTCAATAAATTCAAATCATATTTGTTAAATCCAATATTTAAATTAATATTAAATAAAATTCCAGAACTGCTTAAAAAAAATTCCTTTTTTCAAAAGACTATAAAATGAACATAATACAATCATATAAATTTTTTTTAAGTACACTGACAGGCAATGAAAAAATAAAGTTAATTATTCTTACAATCTCATCATTATTTTTATCAATAATAGAATTTTTGAGTATAATCTTAATTTACCCTTTCATTTTAAGTCTTCAAAATCTTTCGGGTAATGATCAAGTGATAAATGATAGAATTGAAAAAATTAGATTATATTTTAATTATGAAATGGATGATTTTGTAAAGATTTTGTTTTTTTTAATTATAGTTTTTTTTATTTTATTTAATCTTTTGAATTTAATATTACTTTATAATTTTGCATATTTTTGGAGCAAGATAATTGGCAAATTACAATACAAAGTTTTTAAATACTATACAGAATTAGAGTATTTAAATTTATTAAATATTAATAATGCTTCAATTTTAAAAGATATAATTTTTGAGGTCAAAAGATTTATATCTATGTTTATATCTCCTATTTCAACTATAGCCAATAAAATGTTTACAATAATAATAATGATTGCTGGAGTAAGTTATATAGAGCCAAAAATTTCAATCATTATGTTTGGAATTTTATTTATATATTATTTTTCAACTTATAAAATTTTAAAAAGAATCGCAAAAAAAAATTCAATTGGTTTATCTTCTCAATTTCAAAAAATTGTCAAAAGTGTAGAGGAGACAATAAATAATTTTACATTTTTTAAAATTTCAAATTTAATAAATAAGCAAAGTAATAATATTTTAAATTATACTTCGGGTATGAATAAATTAGAAGCTAAGAATGATATTATTTCTATTTTACCCAAGTATATATTAGAAATAGTTTTTTTTATATTTGGAATGGTGTTGATTTTCTATTTATTTAGGGAAAATTTATTTTTTCTTTATCTAGCAAAGATAGCCTTAATATTTATTGTGTTTCTAAAAATAGCTCCGTCATTTCAACTCGTTTATAGCCTATTTATTTCTGTAAAGGGTCATTATTCCTCAGCTGAAGTTTTATTGAAACCACTTACTAATAACACTTTAGATTCTAGTGAAGATAAAAATATTAAAATTTCTGATAATTTAGAGCAAATAAAACAAATAGAATTAAAGAATTTATCATTTAACTATGAAAACAAAAAAAATTTATTTGATAATTTTTCATATAAATTCGAAAAAGATAAAATATATGCAATTAAAGGAGAATCTGGGATAGGTAAATCAACCTTACTTAACATCTTATGCGGATTAATCGATAATTATAGAGGCGAGATATATTTTAATGGTGTAAATTTCAGAAATATCAACAAAGCAAAATGGTTTAACAAAATTACCATAGTTCCACAAAATATCTTTATAAATGAAGATACTTTGATAAATAACATTATTTTGGATAGTGAAATGCAATCAAATAAAACTGAAATTAAAAAAGCAGAAAAGGCAATTTTAAAGTCAGGCCTTCAGGACTTCATATTAAAATTAAACAATGGAATTCATACTACTATTAAGAATAATGCAAAGCTTATTTCTGGAGGGGAAAAACAAAGACTAGCTATAGCAAGAGCTATATACAAGAACTCAGATGTCTTATTTTTTGATGAACCAGTGAATAATTTAGATCTAGAAAATATAAATAATTTCAAAAAAACACTTAACGAGATAAAAAAAGATAAGATAATTATTATAATTGCGCACCAAAAAGAATTATATAGTTTTTGTGATGAAATTATTTACATAAATAGGAGTGAATTAAATTAATATGGATAGCAATATGAGAGATTTTTTTAAAAATAAAAAAATTGTAATAACAGGTGGAACCGGGTTAATTGGAAGATCTGTAGTTAAAAAACTTTGCGATTATAAAGCTATAGTAAAAATAATATCTTTAGACAAATTAAAAGTAGATGATAGAGCAGAACATGTATTTGGGGATCTCACAGATTTTAATTTTTGCAAAGATATATGTAAAGATCAAGATTACGCATTTCATATGTCTGGAATTAAAGGATCAGTTAAAGTGACAATAGAAAAACCTGCAAGTTTTTTTGTTCCTTTAATAATGATGAATACAAATTTTCTAGAAGCATGTCGATTACAAAACATAAAGAGATTAGTTTATACTAGTTCTATTGGCGCTTACTCAAGTAGAGAAATTTTTAAAGAAGAAGAAGCCAATGTATCAGAGCCACCAATGGATATGTACCCAGGTTGGGCAAAAAGAATGGCAGAATTACAGATTCAATCTTATAAAAAACAATATAATTTAAACAATTTTTTTACTGTTAGACCTTGCAACGTATACGGGCCAGGAGATAATTTTGATCCAAACAATGCAATGGTAATTCCAACACTTATGAATAGAATTTATAACAAAGAGGACCCGGTAACAATTTGGGGAGATGGATCATCAATAAGAGATTTTGCTTATGCAGATGATGTAGCAGATGGAATTATTTTAACAATGATTCATGGAACTGGAAATTTTGACTTTTTAAATTTAGGAAGTGGTCTTGGTTATACAATCAAAGAACTTGTAGAAACGTTATCTGAAATAATTAAGTTTAATTATGAATTTGATGTGTCAAAAAATTCAGGTTTTCCTAGGAGGATAATGAATATAGATAACGCAAAAAAAATTATAGGATACCAGCCTAAAACAAGTTTAAAACAGGGTCTTTTGAATACATGGGAATGGTATATTAAAAACAAAGATGAAAATGAATTACGGCATAATTATTTTAGATAAAAATGACTAAAAGTTACAGTGGATGGAAAATATCTGACACTAAATTAAATGGTGTAAAAAAAATTGCTTTAACATCCTTTAAAGATCATAGAGGAAGCTATACTGAAACTTACAATGAGCAGTTTTTTTTAGAAAATGGAATAAATGTTAAATTTTTACAAGACGATATTTCAATTTCAAAAAAAAATGTATTAAGAGGACTTCATGGGGATTTTCAAACAACTAAATTGATTACATGTCTTAAAGGTTCATTCCAGCTTATTGTTGTAAATAATGACGAAAGTTCAGACCAATTTAAAATGTGGGAAAGTTTTGAGCTTAGTTTTGAAAACAAATTGCAGATTTTAGTACCTCCAAAATTTGGAAATGGACATTTAGTTTTATCAGAAGACTGTATATTTCATTATAAACAAAATTCTCAATATGATAGATCATCTCAATTTACTATCAAATGGAATGATCCAAAATATAATTTTAAATGGAAAATAAATAATCCAATTTTAAGTGAAAGAGATAAATGAAACAGAATATATTAATTGCTGGAGGTTCTGGCTTTGTTGGTACAAATTTAATTAATGCCTTAAAAAAAAACGATAAATTTAAAATTTATTCTAATTATTTTAAAAATAAAAATCTAGATTCAATGACTAACGTTGAGTTTAAAAAAGCAAATTTAGAAAATTTAGACGATTGTATAGAATTATGTAAAGATAAAAACATAGTTGTTATGTGTGCAGCCAATTCATCAGGTGCCGCTGTTATGGAAAAAACTCCATTGGTTCATTTATCACCAAACATTAGAATGAATATCAATATGCTCGAAGCAAGCTATCAATGTGGTGTTAAAAAATTTATTTTTATAAGTAGCAACACTGTATATCCGCATGTTGAATTTCCTGTTAAAGAAGAAGATGCATCATTTGATTTTTTTGAAAAGTATTATGTTGTTGGATGGATGAAAAGATTTTCAGAGGTTGTCACAGAAATTTATTCAAAAAAAATCAAGAACAATAGTATGAAAACAATTATTATTAGACCAGGAAATTTATATGGACCTTACGATAAATTTGACCCAGAAAAATCTAAGGTAATACCTTCTCTAATTAGAAAAGTAGTTCAAAAAAATAATCCACTTCAAGTCTGGGGTGACGGAAAAGATCTTAAAGATTTTTTATATATAGATGATTTTATCGATGCATTGATAGAGATTATTAATAATATTGAAAGTTTTGAGACAATTAATATTGCATCTGGAAAAGGAATAACTATTAGAGAAATTCTATCTTTAATTTTGAAAATTGAAAAGGCTGAACATTTTAAAGTAAATTATGATTTATCTATGCCTACAATGATACCAAAAAGATTAATTAATATTGATAAAGCAAAAAATTTGATAAATTTTAATCCAAAAGTTGATATTTATGAAGGACTTAAAAGAACAATAGATTGGTATAAAAATATAAATGATTATAACTAGAACGCCTTTTAGAATATCCTTTTTTGGAGGTGGAACAGATTATCCTGAGTGGTTTTCAAAAAATTCAGGATCAGTGATTAGCACAACAATTGACAAATATTGTTATATAAACTTGAGGAGATTACCACCTTTTTTTAATTATAAATTTAGATTAAGATATTTTAAAAAAGAAGAAGTAAAAAAAATTTCTGAAATTAAACATCCCTCTATACGTGAATGTTTAAAATTTTTAGAGTTCACTAACGACGAAGGTCTAGAAATTGTTCATAATGCTGACTTGCCAGCTCTTTCCGGTTTAGGATCAAGCTCAACATTTACAGTTTCGTTCTTACATGCCTTGTATGCTTTAAGAAATGAAATTGTAACAAAGAAAAAATTAGCTATGGATGCAATTAATATAGAAAGAAGTAAAATTAGAGAAAAAGTTGGCTCACAAGATCAAACTGCAGCAGCATTTGGTGGTATAAACCATATTATATTTGAGCAAAACGGTAATTTAAAAGTTAATAACTTACTTGTTTCATCTGAGCAAATAGTGGAACTCGAAAGAAATTCGGTATTATTATTTACTGGATTACAAAGAAAAGCTAATTTAATAGCAAAAGATAAAGTAAATAATATTAAAAAAGAAAAAAGTTTTGATTATTTAAATGAAATGGCAAGCTTAACAAATCAAGTTTTAAATGAAATATTTTTGAAAAAAAAAATTGATTTTAAATCTTTTGGAGAAGCTCTAAAATATCAGTGGAGTTTAAAAAAAAAATTATCTAATCAAGTTACAAATTATCAAATCAATTCGATATTTAATCAAGCTTACAGCCAAGGTGCTTATGGTGGAAAATTATTAGGTGCAGGTGGAGGAGGCTTTGTGTTATTTTTAGTCCCACCAAACAAAAAAAAAAAATTTCTTAAATTTTTTTCTAAATATTTACATGTACCATTTAGAGTTGACAATTCTGGAAGTCAAATAGTTTATTATAGTAAAAACTAATGAGATCATTAGTTAAATTTATCATTTTTTTAATAAAGCTTCCTCACTTTATTTTACAATTATTAAAATTTTCAAAAATGAATTTAAAAATTCTTAGCAGGTTAAGACTAATGCCAAAATTATTTGACAATAGAAATAAAGAGCCTTTCGATCATCACTATCTTTATCATACAGCCTGGGCTACAAGAATACTAAAAAAAATTAATCCTAAAATGCATTACGATTTTGCATCTGATTTAAGATTTATAACTCAAATCTCTTCTTTCATAAAAACTACTCAGTATAACTTAGGCATACCAACAATAAAATTAGATGGACTAGAATTTAAAAGTACAGATCTAACAAATATGAATAATATAGAAAGTTCAAGTTTAGATAGTATTAGTTGTATGCATGTTATTGAACATGTAGGTTTAGGTAGATATGGTGATCCAATTAATCAAAATGGGGATTGGTTAGCAATAAAAGAAATCAAAAGAGTTTTAGCAAATAATGGTAACTTACTGTTTGTAACTCCAGTTGGAAAAAAAAAAATCTATTTTAATGCACATAGAGTTTACAGTTATGATGATATTTTGCAATTTTTTAGTGATTTTAAGCTTGAAGAATTTTCTCTCATTGAAGATGATGGATTTGAAAAAGGCATAATTAAAAATCCAAACCCATCTATTGTTAAAAATAATAATTATGCGTGTGGTTGTTTCTGGTTCAAAAAAATTTAGTATTAATTAATTTTATTTTTATATTATAAAGTAAATTTTTTAATTTATGAGTTTTTAACAAGTCTTTAAAAATTTTAAAATATATTTTCATAAAAAAATTGTGGTAAATTATATTATTAAATTTCCATCTACCCCTGGGTCCTTGAGGTTCATCTAGTTTATCTGTTTCAAATTTATCCAATGGCATACTTCTTGTCTTTAAAATTTTATATTTTTTTGATCTTTCAGATTTTTTATAAAGCTTTTTGTCTGTCCATAAATTATCAATAGTTCTTCTATCTAACGTATTATAGTCAAAGTTTAGGGAGTAAGATGTTTTGTATTTTTCTATTATTTTTATATCCGTAAAAAAAACATCATAACCTATTGAAAATAGTCTCATATACAAATCTATATCACTAAATGTTGCTATGAAGTTTTTATCTAAAGTACCAACTTTTTTTAACATCTCCCTGCTAATTGGAGGGGAAAGAGGAATTAATGGAGTATCAAAATTTGTAGTATCATATCTATAAGAGTTTATGTCTTTGTTAAGATCATTCTCTAATCTAGTCGAAATCAAAGTTTTATTTTTAGTTTTTGCTAATTCAATAATTGAAGTAAGATTGTCATTGTTTTTATCTAAAAAAAACATATCGTCTGCCCAGAAAATTATCCATTTGCCCCTTGAATAATTTAATGCAATTTCTAAGCATTGTACTGGTTTGCAATAGCTTAATATTGAATGAAAATTTGCTAATTGAGAATTAATTTTTTTTGGTCCAACGACGATTATTTCAAATTTTAATTTACTATCTTTGAAATTATCATATTGTTTTTCTATATCATCATAGTTTTTTGTACTAATTAATATTGAAACATCAATAACCATCTATCGAATATCATCTTCGATTAATTCCATCAAAATATGTCCAATACAAATATGTGCTTCTTGGATTCTTGCTGTAGATTTTGAATTAACAATAATATTATGATTTGAGAGTTTTTTTGCCTTGCCTCCTTTATTTCCCAATAAGGAAATAGATTTAATACCTAATTTTTTTGACTTTTTTAAAACATTTAAAATATTAATAGAATTTCCACTTGTAGATATTGCAATTAATATATCCTCTTTTTTACCAAGAGCTTCTAGCATCCTAGACAAGTAAATATTGTAACTGTAGTCATTTGAGCAAGCTGAAATAGATGTAGTATCTAAATTTAATGAGAGTGCAGCAATAGGTTCTCTGTTTACTTTAGGTCTTAACCTGACTAATAATTCTGTTGCAAGATGATGTGCATCACTTGCAGAACCCCCATTACCACATAAAATAATCTTACCTTTATTTTTTAAGGCATTTAAACATAATTCTTTAGCGTAGAGAATGTCATCTATATTTTCTTTAAGCAAACTTTTCTTTACTGCAATACTTTGATTAATACTTTTAGTAACTAAATTTCTTGAAATTAAATTATTATTTTTCACTTCTGAGTAATCTCTTGTAGTATTGATATGTCTTTTGCAAGCCTTCTTCAAGCCTAACTTTTGGTTTCCAATTTATTCTATAAACTCTTTTATTGTCTAACATTTTTAATTTCATTCCATCCGGTTTTGATAAATCAAATTCAATTTTCCCTTTAAATTTAACTATTTTTTTTATTTCTTCTGCAATCTTTTTTATAGTTATTTGTTTTCCCGAACCTACATTGATATGACTTACATTTTTGGTAAGAAATAGAAACTTTTTCATAGGTAAATTATAAATTTTATAAATTGCTTTTGCTAAATCATCTACATATAAAAAATCTCGGTAAACTTTTCCAGACCCCCAAACAATCGTTTCTGTTGATTTTTTTTCTTTTGAATGATGAAATTTTTTTATTAAGGCAGGAATTACATGAGAATTATAAAGATCAAAGTTATCATTAACACCATATAAATTTGTTGGCATTATGCATCTATAATCTCTCTTATGTTGGAATCTAATAGCTTCACAAAGTTTAATCCCGGCAATTTTAGCAATAGAATACGGTTCATTAGTTGGTTCCAAATACCCAGACAACAAATCTTCTTCCTTCATTGGTTGTTTAGTCACTTTTGGATATATACACGAGGATCCCAAAAAAATTAATTTTTTGACATTACTTAAATGAGATCCATATATTAAGTTATTTTGAATTTGTAAATTCTCATATATAAAATTTGTCCTATAAGTATTATTTGCCATTATACCACCAGCCCTTGCTGCACATATAATCACTGAATCAAATTTCATTTTTTTTAGAAATTTAAAAACTTTATTTTGATTTAGTAAGTTTAATTTACTTTTATCAACTTTATATAATTTTATTTTTTTACTTTTTGAGAAAACATTCCAAACAGACTTACCCACCATACCTTTATGTCCTGCTATAAAGACTCGTTCTTTTTTTTTCATTATTAATAGCTTTAATATAGTTTGATATTTGTTTTTATGATAATAAATAAATTTAATTTTTTAAAAATCAATTAGTAAATGGATAATAGACTCTATAAATTATTATCAAATAATAAATACTTCCTATTAGGATTTTTTACAATTATATCTATTTACTTATTTATAGATAAAATTCTTGGTTTAACAAATTGGGGTGTCATTCAAAAGGTATTACTATTTGATAATAGCGTGACCTCAAGAGAACTAATACTTAATTCTGTTTTTCCCTTGTTTTCATTCTATCAAAACCTCGGATTTCCATTATTAGCGGAGAGCCAAGCTGGTATATTTGAACCATTCAAGCTAATTTTTAATATATTTTTTGGTTCATTGAATCACATAAATCTTACGTTTTTCTTTCGATTAGTTGTCTTATATTCTTCGCTTTATATTCTTCTCAATCACGTCTATAAAATTAGTCATCAAACTTCATTTTTAACATCTCTTTTAGCAATTTTTTCTCCAATAATTTGGAATGACTCAGTTCATCATTTTCATTTAGGTTCTTTTTACTTATTGCCCTTATCAATTTATTTTGTTGAAAAATATTTATGCAATTCAGAATACAAAAAATACGTAATTGCTGGAAGTTTAGTAGTACTATTACAATTATTGTCTGGTCATTTCCATTATCAATTAATATGTTTAGTTATTTTATCAATTTATTGTTTTGTTACTGTAATTTTTTTAAAGCCAATAAAAATAAATAGTATTTTTTTAAAATTATTTTTTTTTTCAATATCAATTTTTTTAGGCTTTAGTTTAGCTGCTTTTCAAATTATCCCTACCTTTGAATTGATGTTAGAGGGCGATAGATCAGATTTTAAAACAACATTTCAAAGCTCAATGTCGGTATCAGGCATTGCAATTTTTTATAAAACGCTTGCAAAAATATTTAATAATATGGATGGGAGTTTAAGTACGTTAGGTTATATGACAATATTTATTTATACAGTCAGTCACTTTTTAAAAACTATTAAATTAAAAAAACTCCAATATGAAATTAATTATATAAAATACGTACTAATATTTATTATAATTTATTTGTTTAGCTTAGGTGAATATTTTTCATTTAACAATTTTATATATAAATTAGTCCCTTTTTTAGAAAGTTTCAGGGCACCGTCCAGGTTTATGATGGTAAATTCATTTTGCACATTGATGCTGTTTGCTCTTTCATTTGATGAATTAAAAAAAAGAGAATTCCAAGTGCAAAATATAAATTTTGTTTTTATTATAATGTTAATAACTTTCTCTTTTGTGTTCTTATACTTT
>MDSZ01256407.1_pt1 | contig 11903 bp, 20 predicted proteins | sample 811201 | NCBI WGS metagenome assembly MDSZ01 (sample SAMN05326647, study PRJNA326480) | marine metagenome | isolation source: seawater | place: Indian Ocean: North | collected 2010 | reverse complement strand
CAAACCTGGACCTAATTGCCAAGCCCACCATTTCCATCCTTCTAATCCTAATGCCCATTCACGTATTGAAGACTTTCTTGCTTTATTATATAAACCAGACCTTTCACCAATCTTACTAGCCCAATAATTTGGGTCTATTATATCTTTTATTTTTTTTAATAATTTAAGCATCCTTAGTTTTTTTCTTTAGTTTTTCTAGGTGTGCAGACCAAATTTTGTATGCTGCGTTTAGATTTTTCTTTTTTTCTGGGTCTTTAGTTCTTTCTTTTGCAACCTTTGCTCTTTGTTTCATAACCAATGTAGCTTGTACTTTATGAGCGTGTTTACGACTAGCTTTATTTATTATTCCTACACCCTTTCTGGCGGTTGCAGCATCTTTGAATCCTAGTCCATGTATTGTTCCTTTTGGATCTTCATCAGTATATAGGTCTGAATGTTTTGAAGAACCCTTTTTCTGTCCCTTTTTTCTAGCAGTTCTTGAGGCCTCGTATATGTCTTTTAACTTTATCATACGTATTTTTTCCAGTTTTTCTCTGCTCTCCTAGCTTCTTTTTCTGTAGGATTATTCTTATATCCTTTTTCCCTTCCTGCCTTTATCTTTTTTGGGTCTTGTTTTGCATGAGTGTATTCATGTAATATAGACCTAACAACGTCCTCTTCTGAATTTAATGCTGAACTATAAAGGTATATCGTATTGTCTTCATGTACAAATTCAGCCTTTTCTCTTTCTCCTCCTGGGTGATCCTCAATTCCACTATATCTCGCATAGATATTACTGGCAATTTTAATTTTTGGTATACCCTTTCTAGCCTTTCCAAGGTCCTTTACTATTTTAGGATATACACTAGATACAATTTTGCTTATATCATTTTTAGACATTCCTTCCAAAAGTATGTCTTTTAATCGTATCACTTTTTCTTCTTTTTAGCTTTTCTTGCTTTTGCAGCTAAATCTTTATCTGCCTTACCCCATGTTCCTGAACCTTTAGTTGCAAAACTATTAACTCTGGCCATACCCCACTGTTGTTGAGATGCTCCAGGTCTGTGTCCAGTTTTCCAAGCAGCCATTCCTCTATTATATACTTGTCTAAGAATTCCTTTTGGTATACCAGTTTTTTTAGCCTTATTTGCCAAAGCTTTGTCTGCCGGAGCCTCTTTTATGGTTTTAGTTTCATTCCAAACCTCTTTTAAGGCTTTCCAACCTGCTTCACCAAACATTTTTTTGAATTTATTTGTGTGTTTTGATGGTTTTGTTTTTTCACCCTTGTCTGTATCAAAATCTTTATACGCATCTGGGTCGTCGTCATCCATCTTACTTCTTCTAGCTATAACCCTTTCCCTCTCTTTTTTCTCTTCTGGAGATAATCCTTTGAAATAAGCAGGATTACTTTTAGCTGTCGCTGTAGCCTCATCTAAACCGAATCTCATTGCTCTAAGTTGGAACTCAATAATTCCTTCACCTCTTCTTCTGTTTTGATTTCCTATAAGTTTTGCAAATACAAGTTTGTCAAATATAATTTTTGCAGCCTTTTTAGGGCTGAGTCCTTCATTTATCTTCATAATATATCTCCTATCTTGGTGGTGCCTCTATAGCTGCTATTTGTCCTTTAGCTCTTTTCTTTGAAGTATGACAAGCACTTCTCTTTTTACCTTTTTTATCTGTATAATATAGTACAGTATTTCCTCTATCCCCATCAGATTGCTTACAACTCTGACTTCTTATATTATATTTTTCTTCTAGTTCTTCATCATCTGGGTTTAGAAGATAATCTCTACACTTATTTAGGGAGTTAGCTGCAATTGCTATTTTACTCATCCACCAACTAGGCAAATCTCCTTCAGAATCCATTCCTTCTAATTTTTCTAGCATTTGCTTTGCGTCTTCTATGGATAATTTCATTTTTCTCTTTGCAGATGCTACATCAGTATGTCCATCTTCATTCAACTCGTCATCCTTTTTAGGACCACCCTTTATTGTTCCGTCAGGATCAACTAGGGCTGGGTTTTGTTCGCTTAATATATTTTTTAATTTAATCATCTCATTCTCCTATTAAAAAAGTCAAACAATGCATCACCAATCTCTAATCCAAACGCTGAGTCTGAAGGATAGTGCACCTTTGCAACTAATCTTGCATTAGATATTTCATCAGCTAATTTCATTATTTCATTAGAATGTTTGGGATATTTTGTTGCTAAAAATTTTCCAATCAACCTTCCTTGAGTAGAGTGGCCACTTGGGTATGCTGGAGTTTTTGCAGTTTCTAAAGGTTCTTCGTGAAATTTTAGACCCATTGCTGAAGCCAATTGCGCTGGCCTAGGCCTGTTATAGTGGTATTTTAGCTTGTATAATATTCCTTTTGTATCCTTTATCAGTGATTCTACCTCTTCCTTTGGATAATCTAATCCAGCACTCTTAAAATATTCTTCAAAATATTTTGTAATATCATCTGCTTTTTTTACATCGATAGTACTTACTATAGTTTCTAACTCTCTCATTTCAGCTAAAGTTTTTTGGCTGCTATTAGAGAAAGGCGGATTTGACATAAATTGAGATATATCAAAGTCTTCAAATGAACCACCATTTTTGTCCATATGTTTCTGGTGAGATTTTTTAACTGTGTCAGTATATTTTAGAGAATCTATATCTGATACCATTTCTTTTAGTTTAATAGATTCTTTTTTAGGCATAAGTTTTTTTATTCTAAAAGACAGCATTTTTTTACCATTTATAGTTGGTTGTCCATGCTCATCTGTTCCAAACTCTTTTACTACAACAGGTTTGTTCTTAAATTTTCCACGTAAAATAGTATCGCCTACTTCCAGGTCAATTTCAAACTTTTCAGATAATATGTCTCTTAATTTTATTCCCATTTTCTTTGATATTTTTCTCTTTGGTCTATAAGTACGTATTCAACAGAATCATTTTTTCCACAGTGAGGACAGTTTAATTTTTCAATTTCACTGGCCTCATTTATCTTCCATTCACCTCCGCACTTATTATTACTGCACTTGTAAATATACGTGTGTCTGATGAATACCTTATGTCCCATTAGATTACTCCGTCTGGGTACCAACCATCCCAGTCATCTGGTTCTACCAATTTTTACAGCTCCAGTATCTTGCCTTATGTCTTGGTCCTGGACTGTCACAATTATGTCTTGCTCTAAAACTTGCTCTTGCTCCTGGATCAGATCTTTTAATTCTATTCTTTTTACCTTTAGCCCCAAAGTTTACTTTAACAACATTTCCCTTTGGATTTTTTACATAAACCTTAAACTTACCGCTATCACCTCTAGTAGGCTTTCCAAGTTTTACCTTTCTTCCCTGGTACTCTGCTTCAGTTATATTCTGCATTTGGTTTGTTAGGTATTCCATAAAGCAGTCATAATCCTCTGTCCTAACTTCATATTCTTGTATAGACTCTGAAGCGGCCTTCCAATTCTTCTCTGAAGGTGCACCCTTATCGCCCTTCTTCCTCATCTTCTTTCCAGATTTTCTTCTTTTATGTATATTTGCCCATAATCCAGGGTTCTTTTTTTCCTCGAGTGTCTCTAAAATTTTTCTCAAGTATTTCATACTATGCCTCTATGTCTTTTGATTCTATTAACGTATATGAAAATGAATTTCCATGAATTTCTCTAGCTGCTTGACAAATATCTAAGAATTCATGCCAATCATCATTAGCTGCAATTACTTGACATCCTGCTGACCATTTATCTACTCTTGTTGATTTACCATGAGCTCTAGCAGTTGCTCTATGAATATTGATTCCTATAAGCTCTTCTCTTACAGACTCTTCTATTAAATCATATTTTCCGTCTAAATTTGCATCTCTATATATTTTCATAGGCTTCTTTTGGCCTAAAGCTAAATATTTTCCTTGATGAAGTCTTAAGCAATGAGAGCCCCTATACTGACCAGGCTTTAATATTGCAACACCTCTGTCATTTAGTATATTTTCAACCCAATGAGTTCCTGGATCTGTTGTACATGCATATTCATGATACATCCAATCACCATCTTCATTTTTATATGAGATAGTTATTAGATCGTCAAATGCATTTGTAACCCTGCCCTTTGTTTTTGAATTTCTAATTCCTATAATATTTACATCATAAGATTTGTTGCTGTTGTCGTGAAAGTATTTGTAACCTTTTCCTTCGACAGTTGATTGAATCTGTTCTCTTGTATACATTTAATAGCTCTCCCTTTATCTTTCAAAGTGTATTATTCTTATATAAATATAAAGTTTGAACTATAAAATATCATCAAATTAGCTTAATATCTGCTTCAGAGAACCAATACATTCTTCCTCCTAAATCAGTAACCCTTATACCTTTAGAAGTAATTTCTTTAACTATTACCTTGTCGCCCTTATATATAGCTCCATTATGGCCGTAATAATCTTTTTTTAGAATTGCATATCTAAGATTTGTTGTGTTTTTCATATTTTATACCCTCAATAGACATACTAACAGCTATTTCAGCTGCCCTTTCTCTGCTGTTAATACCAGCCTTTATTACGTTTTTAGCATGCACTATTCTATATTCAGAAGACTGTACTTTTCCCTTTCTATCTTTATTGAATTTTTGATACAGGTCAAAGTATTTAATCTTCGTTACATAGTTTCCAAGAGTTTCTTTTTTTGTTTTTCTGGCCATATATATAAATATATCCTACTTTTGCCTACTAATATTTTTTTGCTGAGGATTTTCTTGTTTTTCCTTCCTTTTTCTTATTTTTTTCTTTTTTGGGTAGTCATCCATATACTTGTCCAACCTTCTAATGTCTATCTTAGCCATTTTGTACCCTCACCTTTAATTTATCTATCTTTTCTAAAAACTGTGTAATATCTAATGATTGATTCTGATCAGTTTTTATTTGCACTTCTGTTAATTTATATGGCTCCTTATCTACAATATTCATTAGAGCTGACATTCCTTGGTCTGCCCAAAAAACACCGAAACCATTATCTGTTCCTATAAGTAATCTAGCTTCTGGTTGTGATTTATTTATTAAGTAGTAATCCATTTATGTATCCATTCGCTTAATTCTTTTTTAGGTCTAAAGTCTAAATCTAAGTCAATCTTTGCCGTGCAAGCTAAAGTTTCTTTAGGTTCTATAACTCCTTCGGTGTATACCTTAGAACCTCCAAATATATCTGCTATTTCATTAACAGAATAATTTTTACCAGAGCCTATGTTGTAGCATTCTCCTTTTAATTTTGTTTGGTGTTCAGCTGCAATAATATTTGCTCTAACAACGTCATCCACATGTATAAAATCTCTTCTCTGTTCTCCATTATTATTTATAGTTAGTGGTAATCCTTTATTTTTCAAATCCTTAAATATTGGAAATAATAATCTGTATCCTCCTTCATTATTCATTCTATCGCCATACACGTTAAAGTACCTCAGGCAAACAGTATCTAAACCGTACACTTCACTAAAAAGTTTACAATATTGTTCACCGATCAGTTTGGTTAAAGCATATGGAGATACTGGCCTTTTTTCAGCTGATTCTGAAGTTGGAAGTTCAGTTGTTTCTCCGTAAACAGAGCTGGAAGAACTAAAAACAAATCTTTTAACACCAACACGAGAGCTAGCCTTAATAATATTTAGTAACCCTGAACAGTTTATTATTTCATAAATTTCTGGGTTAAGTAAAGATTCTTGAACTGCTGTTTTTGCAGCCAAATGAAAGACATATTCTGATCCTTCAATTATTGATTCTAGTCTGTGTGAATTGGCTGATGATATGTCTAACTTGAAGTGGGTAGCTTTTGAATTTATATTTTCTACTTTTCCAGTAGACAAGTCATCTATTATATAAACCTCATAGTTATATTCTACTAGTCTGTCTACTAAGTTAGAACCTATAAAGCCAGCACCACCAACAACTACAGCTTTTTTCATTACTTATTATCCGTTGTTTCCCAGTTATTTTCTATTTCAAAAATTACTTTGAAAATGTGCTCTAACTGAGGTTGAATAGCGTTTAGTACGCCTTTGCTTTCTGCAGTTTCAGCTAGTGATTCAAGAGCAGATTTTATCTGTGTACTGATGATGTGTTTTCCATCTTTATCTATTTTTGCCATCTTTTTTCTCCTTTTAATTAGTTATTAAATTATTTTCATATGTTTCCATATTTTTTATACTTACCTCTAAGGTACCTAAATTAAATGTACCTATCTCTCCGCTATCTGATATTATTTCAGATAACTTTTGAATGTATCCAAATTCACTGTTTGCAAACCTGTTTCCATCAACTCTTACCTCTACATTAGTATTTACTTGACTATGTATTCCGTAAACTCTATCTTTCATATTAAATTTTGTATTTTTTTGCTCACTTTCTATATAATAATCATAATCCATATCTACAAATATTTGGTCACACCAAGGTTCTAAGGCGTGTAATATTTGAGAAGTACAATTTTTTACAACAATCCCAACCCCATATTTTTTAGGAACTATTGGTTTCAAAAAATCATCGTGCTTTACAAAATGGCCCCACTTACGAATAAAGTTTCTAGAAGCCTTTTCATTTTGTGCCAACCATTCATCTGTTTCTCTGTTTTTCATAAATACTTTACCATCTGGATTTCTAACAGCTCCACCTGCAAATCTACTGCCTCTACACGTCATGTGGTATACACAACCTCCCCATGTTTGAACAAACTTAATACCATTCAAATGAAACCTATTAAATATATCTGAATCTTCTTTTGATTGAGGAGCATATAATTCATCATGACCTCCTATCTCCTGAAAATCCTTTTTATAGAATGCCCATGGAGCAAATATACCTTCAGTTATTTTAGTTAATTGTTGTAATCGAATATCCTTAAACCAATTCAGCAATTCTTCTTCTTTGAACTCTTCAGGCTCTATTCCAAAATCCATTAACATTTTTTCAGGACCTGGTGGATGTAAAGGTGGTTCAATTCTTGTTAAGGAAACAATAGTTTTATCTTTCATTTTATGTTCTATCTGATCAATTGCTCCTGGCATTAAATACATATCAGCATGATAAATCATACAAATATCATGTTTTGCTACTTCATTTACAAGTTTATCGTATAGAATAGTATGGCCTAATCTATGTTCACTAAAATTACATATTGCGTCAAAGTTTTCATCCTTTTCCATCATCTCAAGACACCATTCCCATGTACCATCAGTAGAAGCATCTGAAGCAACGCATATCTGTACTTCATGGTCTCCTTGATTTTTTCTAATTGAATCATAAGACCATTTTAGATACTTAAGATTATTTCTACTAGGTTGTATTAAACTAATTTTCATTGTAAATCCTCCTTTACTGATTCTATAACTTCCTCATAACTTTTTGCGTGAACCATCTGTGCACAGGAAAATAAAGGGAAGTAAGTTTCATAAACAGACCATTTTACCTCCATTCCTTTTACTGCATAAACTATGTTTTTTCCTCCAAAATAACTACAAAGAACTGAATTACCTCCCTGTACAGATATAAAATTAGAGCAATTTGCGTAAAGATACATCTGTAGTTCATTGAATGATAATTGTGGAGCCATACCCTGTAATTCTTGTATCAAGGTCACTCTTCCTTTATATTTGTTTTCGATTAAATCAAAATCTCCAAAGTCCATTAGTGTGCTATGGTCTTCAACAATGTTTGAAGGTTTAGGCCTATTATATATTACCTTAAAGTTTGGAGACAGCAACTCAAATATTTTATCCAAGGTTTCTAAATCAATAAAATTTACCGGTCCACCATCCCATTCTGATTGATACTTATTAGATATTATGTATAACGGCTTTTCAAATCTAAAAAAATTATTTTTGTAATAGGCAGAATATGGGGGTGGAGTCCACTGATCATGCCAAAATAATTTATCTGGTAAATGGTCTAAGTCTTCATGCAGATTTTTATCATGAGATAGAGTTTTCCAATGTAGACCAACTGAGTGATTATGCCTTTTAACTCTATATTTACCATCAACCTTCATTTCATAGCACATGTCTCTCTTCATATCCAATTCTATATGGTTTTCTGAAAAGAAATAAAATGGTTTAGTATCTTTAACATTTATTGTTTCAAAGTCTACTCCATTTATGTACTGGTGATATGCAAAGGGAGCCCCTAAGGTTAAATCGTATCCAAATTCTCCTAACATTTCTATTTTCATAACTATTTTTTCTCTACCTTGCTATACTTTGACCAAGCTGAACCTATTATCTGATGCATATCGTAATATTTATACTCTGCTAATCTTCCGCCAAAAATAACCTTTTCTTGTTGTTTTGATAACGTTTTATATTTACTATAAATATCATTATTGATTGTATTATTTACAGGATAGTATGGAATTTTTTCCTTTGTAAACTCCACTGGATATTCATATGTTATTACAGTCTTGTCCTGTTTACCAAACTGGAAATGCTTGTGCTCGCATATTCTAGTATATGGAACGTCTTCAGAAGTATAATTTACAACTGCATTGCCTTGGAAATCTTTTTTGTCTAATACCTTGCTGTGAAATCTTAAAGTTTTATATTCTAGTTCTCCAAATCTATAGTCATAAAATTCATCTATCTTACCAGTGAATACCACCTTTTCAGCCAAATTATCAAAATACTCTTTATCACTAAAATAATCAGTTTCTAACTTTACCTCTATATCACCCAACATTTTTTTCATCATTTTAGTATAACCCCCTATTGGAATTCCCTGGTATTTATCATTAAAATAATTATCGTCAAATGTTAACCTTATAGGAAGTCTTCTTATTATTGCTGAAGGCAAATCTTTTGGGTCCATCATCCACTGCTTTTTAGTATATCCTTTAATGAAAGTCTCATATATTTCTCTACCAACTTGCGAAAGAGCCCATTCCTCTAAATTTTTAGGATTGTCTATTTTTTCTCTAGAAGATTCTATCTTAGCTATAGCATCTTCAGGAGTCGTTACTCCCCACAGCTGATATAGAGTCATTAAGTTTATAGGAAAAGAATATATTTTTCCATTGTAATTTACTTTTGGCCTGTTTACATAATGATTAAATTCTGCATATTCATTAACGTAATCCCAAATCCTTTTATCGCTTGTATGAAATATGTGTGGTCCATAAACATGTACATCTATTTCCTCTATTTTTTCAGTATAACAGTTTCCTCCTATATGGTGTCTTTTGTCTATTATTAGACATTTTTTACCATCCTCAATTGCCTTTTTGGCAAAAGTTATACCGAATAAGCCACAACCAACTATTAAATAATCATATTTTTTCAACTATCTTTCTCCATTTTTGCAAAAAAGCTTTTTCTGTATAACACTCTTCATAAATCATTTTTGATACTTCTACATTCATATCATAGAATTCCTTATCGGTTTGTAATCTAGAAGCCAATTGTCTAGCAGAAAATACATCTCCTCTTTCAACACTCAATTCAGGGAATAAATCTTTTTGAGTATTTATATCATTATACCCTATACATGGAATTCCTAAATAAGCACAATTTAACGGAAATTGGCCAGCTGAAGACTGATAAGTTTGTATTCCATATTTACATTTAGATAACTCAAACATAAACTCGTACCAATCCATCCATGGAAGATAATTTATTCCATTTATTTCCTCTCCATCTTTATATTTTCCAGACTTAAAACCATACTTTGGTAAATCAAATTCGTTGGATATTACCCATGCATCAAAACCTCTATATGTAAGGTGCCAGTTTCCTGCAACAAATACCCTATCTTCTTTTTTAGCAGTTTTTATGTTGTCTTCTATCATCAAAGTAGGTAGTACCATAGAAGTCTTATCAGTTATTCCTCTAAAATACTTTACATCAGCGTCGTTATGACACAATAATAAATCAGCCTCCAACAATTGATTATAGAACCATACCATTACTTCCACAGAATCCTCTTGCCAATCCCAATGACAGCTTTCCTGCATAATCAATACTTTATCACAATGTTTTCTAATGTTTGATATTAAGGGATAATCTGCTTTAGCTAAATCTTGTCTATTTTTTTCTTTAGGAATAATCACTACGCCTATATCATACGAAGCGTTTAACTTATCTAGCATGAATACACAATGATGTGTTGCTCCTAGTGCGCACATCCAGGCTTGGTCTGTCCTCATTGGAACGTCTCTAGGTATTTTTCCTTCATAACCTCCTTCAGTAAAAAATGCTATACTATTCTTTATCATATTCTATTTCTCCTAACATTTCTTTTGATTTTGGCCCATAGTTGAATAATAAATCTATAAATGACATATGCGATTCAAAACCTTCATACCTTTGTTTATATTCAGGGTGAGAAAATTTTTGAAAGACATAATTTATGTTCTCATTATCAAATTTATCTTTTTCAATGTATGTTTTTCCATCTTGCCCAAAAACAAAAGTTTTAGCATTTGCAGATTTACACATTTTGATAATTAAATCTGATTTTTTACCTGAAATATCTTTTCCATTTTCTATTAGTTTAGAGGTTCTATAAACAGGAATGTTAATATCAAACTTTTTGAAAGCATACCTTATTATCTCTTCTGAAAAGTCTATTAGGTATTCGTAGTCCTTTGAGTATATTTCTTCTAGTTCTGTAAATATCTCTTCAAAATACTTTGCTCTGGAATAGCACATCCTTATAGAATTTAATTGCTTTCTTTTCCAATTTTTAGAATTATCTATCCTAGCTTCTGGCCACATCAATAATTTACTTTTAGACTGTAAAACAGGCGTACTAATCCATATCCAACCATCCTTTTTTCGTATTTTATTTCTGCTATGCCAATGTTCTTTCATAAACTGTACTGTGTCTAATATATAGTAAACATCTCCCATCCTTGCTTTAGATATAAAACCTAACCAAGGGAAAAATTCTGGCTGATGCGCCACTAATATTGGAGATTTCATATCATGCATTTGGAAAAACTGATACCCATTCTAAATTATTTTTAATAGAATCTACCGTTGGGCAGTCAAAATTAACATCGGTATACTTATCATGTAAAGGGGTATATGGAACCCTTTTTTGATTTTGAGTAAAATACATTGCTCTAAGCCAAGAATTTGGTTGATTGTCTCCAATAAATCTTAATCCAGTATTTCTTATCTCTTCAACCCTTTCTTTTCTGCTATTATATATTTTTTCTATATCTCTAAACATTACGTTTGTTCTATGTATTGCAGTAGGATTATCATGCCATTTAATATCATTACCATTATACGCTATTACAGCACCACCTTTCTCTTTGTCTACTCCAGAAGGTAACCATTTTGTTGGACCTAAAGAAGCTATAACTATATCAGAATATTTGCCTAATCCTTCTAAACCTAAGCACTGAGAACAGTCTTCAATAATCATGTATCCTTTTTCTTTTAGGTACTTTATTTGTTTTTGAGCCTGTATGCCAAACATATGCGGAACTATTACTGTGTCTACATCCTTAAAATTTTCAACTAGTTTTTCATTTATCTGTAAATCATATTCACAATCAACTATTATAGGTTTACAATTGGTATTTATTGTTGCTTCATATACTCTATGGCAGGTATAAGAAGGCATTGCTACACAACAAGAACCAAGATGCTCAAGAGCCTTTTCAATAGCAGTTTTACCATTTATTAAATAAGCAGCATTTGTTTTACCAAAGTAATTTGACCAGTTATCCTTAAAAATTTTAGTCGCCATTAGTTGTCCATTTCTTTATTTTGTATATATCATAGTATTCAGATTTATACTTTGCGCAGTTTTCCATAACATATGCCATCCCAATATTCCAATGTTTACTTAAATAATATCCAACCTTTGAATAAGATTGGTCCTTTTTTATATCATAACATTCTATTGCGTCAGTTTTTATCTTATATTGTTCTTCTGATAATTCTATAAAATAATTT
>MDSZ01122227.1_pt1 | contig 11903 bp, 12 predicted proteins | sample 811201 | NCBI WGS metagenome assembly MDSZ01 (sample SAMN05326647, study PRJNA326480) | marine metagenome | isolation source: seawater | place: Indian Ocean: North | collected 2010 | reverse complement strand
AATTTTAAAGATGCCTATTTCCTTTTTTGCAAACTTTTCGCCCATTAGTTTATTTACAAAAATCATCCAATAAGATACTAATTCATAACTATTTTTTACACTATCATTATATTGTTGTGTAAATTTCATCAGTTTCTTGTATGTTTCATTTCTTAAAAGCTCCTTACTTTCATAGTAAAAATTATTCAATACTTTTATTAATTTGTTCTTTATTTGTACTTCAACAATTTTATTATTAACTATATAAATGTTAATACACAAAGCTATTCTTTTATTATATGCCTTCAAGTTACATAATTGAATAAATTCATTTGGAAACATTGATATTTTTTTATTAGGTAAATATATGGTTTTCATTTCATTACCTAAAAATTTCCATAAATTTAATTCTTCTAACCATATACAAACGTTTGTAATATAAATACTTATTTTTGTTATATTATTTTGTATTGATATACTTAACGCATCGTCAAAATGTTCAGTTCCTGGCGAATCAATTGTTATTGCTTCATCATCATATTTATAAATATTAACATATTTATTAAAAATTGTTTCAACATAATTATCAATATTTTCATTTTCACATACAGGTACTAATGTTTTTACTTGTTTTTTCAACAACGAATTATCTAATCTAATATTTTTTCCATAAATCATATATTCATAATATGCATTTAGATTAGTTACATCACCCAATGACCGTATTAAAATGCCGTATGCTGGTTTCTTTTTCAAATCTTGATATCTAAATAATATATATTTATTTATTATTTCCTTTGAAAATCCAACTGGTTTATCATATGGTATTAATAAAGAAGGAAGTTCTCTATTAAATGGTTGAACTTTATACAAAAATCTTTTATTTTTCTTCCCAAACGTTTTATCTAACAACAAAAATCCAGGAAAGTCAACGTTTGTATCAATATGCTGCTGTTTATCATCATCTTCTTCGATAAATTCATCAATTATATAACATTCATCATTATCATTCATTTTATATTATAATTAATAATATAAAATTTATATCAATTTTTATAAAACTGAAATTTCACCATCAAGTTTATTCAAAAAATCCACAGAATAACAAGGATAATCTACGTGGCACTCCCAAAAATATCTACAAAATGCCCATTTAAATTCATAATTATCATTAAAAAAGTGTTTATAATTTTGTTTTAAATAATTATGTACTTTTTCAGGCAATAGATGATATTTAGAACTTGGTAACACATATATCAATTGTAATGTAGACGAATAAGGTTCTTGATAATCTAAAAGAAAGGTTGTTTCAAAAATAGGCATATATTCCTGTAAATCTTTTATTAAGGGTGGATAATGATAGTTATATTTCCACTTCCAAGAGCATTTATTTCCAATATAATAATTAAAAACCCATTCAAGACCTTCTAAATAATTATTACATAAATTTTTCTTAAAGTCAGGTTCATTTGAGTTATCAAAAAGAGAAAAATAATATCTTTGTTCCCAATATTTTTCATTAGGACATATATAAGATTCTTCAGGTTTGTATATAATTGGAATGCTATTAAATATATTTTCTTTATCTAAATCTGTTTTAATAAACCATTTTTTATTATCTTGTTTAGATCTAACATTATATTCTTCTAAAATAAATTGATGTTCACAATTTGCTAGTTCTTTTATAAAAATAGACAACCAACGCCATTGTATCTTATTATTCATTATAAAATATCTATTATGATACTTTCCAATAAATTTATTATAAATATCTAATAAAACAGTAATACCGTGTGTTCTTATATTAAGAGCTGGAAAATGAGGAAGAAAATCATTTCCTAATAAAAAACACAAAAATGCATAATCATAAATACGATTTTTATTCGGATAATTTAATGACATTTCCGAAGATATGGAAGAAGATAATAATGCAATATTTAATGTATATAATTCATCTGAATCAGTTTCTTTTAAGAATGCAGGCGCTTCTCTAAAAACATATATATTTTTTTGAAGCTCAATGTGAAATATAGATAACATTATCAAATCAGCATCTAATCCATAAAGAAATAAATTTTCCTGATTGTTTGGATGTTCACGTAAATATTGAAATAATTTATGTTCGCCTTCTCCTACTTCATCAGAACAAGAAACAATAATATTTTTAACATTATATTTAAGCTCATTATATCTAAAATGATGATTAATATTCACCGAAAGTTTTTCCATAAATTTAGTTCCTGGTGTTATATTTGTTGTGCTCCATAAACTCTTTTGTGTATTTAAAAAGGTATTGTTTGATGTAAATTCTGATTTATAACGTCTTGTTTTCTGTTGATTCATTTTTGCAAGTGGTGCTACTCCATCAAATGCAATAAAAATATAATTAGAAGGTTTTATTTCTTGAATATAATCTTCTATTTGTTTAATTACTTCAATTATTAAATTTTGTTCAAAATTGTCATTAAACTCTAGTTTTCTAATGATATCATATATTATTGAATTGCAATCCATTGCCAAATTATCTATATGAATACCTTGATTTTTATAAAACTCTAAAGTTTTCATAATTTTACCATACTTTCTAGTAATATGTGAAAAATAACTAGGAATTCCCATTATATAAATACATCAAATTGTTTTTATATAACTTTATAATTTATTGTAAAGCATATGTTATGTAGGTAGTTAAACCAAACAAAATGCCACCCCACATAGTATCTATTAATAATGTTTGTAATTTCCAATCTTTTAATAATGCATAAGTTGTGCCTTCATATATACCATATATAGTAAAACCAAGTAACATAGCATAAATAATATCTTTTCTTGGAATAATAACAAAATATGATATAGCAAAAATTAATAATACATATGCAAATAACGCACCATATATGTTAACTTTCATTGGTGATTTTTGTACAGAAAATATTTGTTTTTTAAAAAGATCAGATGTTGTAGATATAAATAAAACATCTAAAGCTAGTAAAACAAAGCCAGGTAACAATATATTATTAAAAATATTGTTCATTATATATATTATTAAGATTATTTTGAGAAAAATGCGGTAAACCCTTTATACATATCTAATTTATCTGATTCAAATGTACATTTAGGTTTTCCTGCAAAAAACGTAATATATGAAAATTTATTTCCATATTCCATTTTCTTCTCTCCCATATAAATAATTACACCTAACATTGTCAAAAGTATGATAGAAACAACTAAAATAATTTGAGATACACCAATAACATTATTTAAATATTTATAATTTTCTTCTTCTTCTGGTTTAAATTCTTGTTTTAATAAATTTTTCTCAATGTCCTTCTTAAAGACGCGTAAAATATAAACAAAAGAAGATAAAAGGAAAACAATAACCCAAAATTGCCATTTTGTTTTAGAGTTAATAATAAATATAATATACATAAATGCTGCAGTAATCATACCTTGGAAGTTAGATAATTCAGGAATCGCTACAATTCCAAAGAAAAACAAGGTTAAAAATCCAAACAAATGTTTAAATGTTATGTTATTTCTTAAAAAATATTGAATTTTGCAAGGATATAATTCTGCTAAAAAATTACCAGATATAATTAATGTATAAATAAATATTGCAGATATTCTATCAACAACATAATCATTCATTTATATATAAATAATATATTTAATTATTCAATTTAATTTTTTTAAATACATTCAATGTTGTATTATCATTTTGTAAGTATTTCAAAAAATATTTCGGTAAATTAATCAATAGATTTGCGGGTGTTTGATATTTTAAAGAAAATATTTCTGAATTTTCTTTATATTTAATGCTATAAAACCAGAAAGCTGGAATGTATAAATAACTACCCTCATTAAGATAAAAATCAATATATTTAATATTTTTGTGTTCTTCTTCCCATAAATCCACATTTGAATAATATTCCATTTCTGTGTTGTCTACTATTACTTTCATTTCCTTTTCATATTTCCACGGAACCATTCGTATTTGAACAGTACCACTTTCTGAATAAATAAAACATCTACTATACATATGGTATCTAAAAGGTGTATAAGCCCCCAGTGAACCAAACAAACAATCATATTCACTATTTACGGTAAAATTAGGTTTTAAATAATAGTTTAATTTTTTATAAAAATCACTATATTTATCATATGCATATTCATTATTATTTTCAGTGTAATATCTAGATTTTTTATCAGTATCCATTAATTTTGTTACAGCAGACAAAGACAATGAAACGTATTCATTATATTTTTTTTCAACATCTTTAACTTTTAATTCAATATTAGTTTCATTTTCATTTTCTAAGTAAACATTATTCAATGTAAAAACAAAAGGCTGCTTCAAAGAAGCTATTTCCTGCAATTTATCATTATTTTTATAATCTATTTCATATATTTCTAAATTACTTGATTTTTTTAACTCATCCATTATATGTAAATAAATAATTAAGATTATAGTAAAAATTACTACAAACAAAAAAGTGTCCATTTATATAAATATTATTTGTTTTTAAATAATATTTATACGCATTTTTATATATAAGTGATTTTTAAGGTTTTTTAAATATACAAAATCCCTTTCCTTTATTATTCCATTCTGTTTTTTCTAAATATTGATTTTGCTTATAAAAATCATCACAAGCTCTCGTAACCTCTGGTATGCGGCATCCATTTGGTGGTCCACTTTTATAATCATCCACTATTATTATTCCATTTTTATTAATGTGATGAACTACAGATTTCAAATCAAATAAGCAACCATTATAAGAATGATCTCCATCAACCGTAAACCAATCAATTCCAAAAGGAAACTCTTTTTTCAAAAAATCGTCGTTTAATATTTTCATAGAACTATTTTCAATTGTATAAAAATTTTCGAAATTAGACTCTAGTTTACTTTTAAATATTCTACCCTGAGGCTTTATATAATCAAAATTAATATCGATGCTTATCATTTTTTTTAGATTTTTTGCCGTTGTTAATATAGTTGATGCTGAACGACCAGTGCAAAAACCTGTTTCTAAAATATATTCTGGATTAGTTTCATTAATTATTTCCTTAATAAACAATGCTTGATCAACATTAAAATGACCCTTTTCACACCAAAAATCATTCATTATATATATACATACAAAGAAAAGTATATATTTATACTAATTTTTGTTTTAATTAAATAATTGTTTGTATAACTCTTCTGATTTACTTTTTTCAATAATATTGACTTTATCTTTAATATCACGATGAACAAATGACATAAACATTTTTTTTATTGTTTCAATAACCGAAGGTGGATAGTATATACTTAATTTGATTAACTGTTTTGAAAATTTTTCATCAGTTCTTGTCATTACTTGACTTGTGAATTTACTAATAAACTCTTTATATCTTTCTGCTGCTGATATTGTAAATCCATTTAAATTAATATGTATATTATATTGTTCATTTTGTGTTAATACCAATTCAAATATTGAGCAAATATGATTTATTAAAGTATCATACAAGTCACTATGTATATATAATTTAAAAACAGTGTAATCAATAATGACATTATTTGTGGATTCAATAATATAACACGTATTATTCAATAATGTGTTAATATCAATATTTGACGAAACTTGTTGTGCTAAATCATTTTTTTGTGCCTTTTTAAATAAAGCATTCTTCGTATTTTCTTGATAATATTTTTTTTGAATTTCATCAATTTGATCTTGCAAAGTTTTTGACATTTATATATACATTATATAAATGTTTTTTTAAATTTCTTTTTCATTATATTCAATAGGATCCTCTAATAGTTTTTTCGACATTGCAACATTAACTTCCATTGTAAATTTTTGAAGTCCAATAATAGCATCTTTTAAATTAGCAAGTTCATCTGCTAATAATTGTATTTTTAAATCCATTCCTTCTATAAAATCAGTAATTTTTATTGTTTTTTTTTCTCCTCCATCTTCTATTTCAAAGCTAAGATTAGTTACACCTTGATCTTCATTTATTTTTTGCTCTAAAACCATAACCCTTTTTTCCAATGTTGTTAAATAATTTTGTATAGGAATCTTTCCTTGTTTTTGATTTGATTGCATTAATGAAACATTATCTTGTGGTGGTGGTGGGGGTGGGGTGGCATTTTGAACACCTGCTCTTCGTCTTTTTGCTGCACTTAATGATGATGCACTCATAATAATAAATATTGTCATTTTTCTCTATATTGTTTAATTCTTTTAAATTATGCAATCATTTCCATTTTTATTGTTTCATAAAATTCATATTTTTTTGTCCAAACAATATCATCTATTGCATAATCGTTTATGTTTTCTTTTTTATTTATAACTATTTTAGGAAATTCTTTCGGTATTCTAGTTACTTGTTCTTTTAAAGGCTCAATGTGTTGTTTATATATGTGTGAATTTCCAATAAAATGTATAAACTCTTCTGCTTCAAGTCCACAATGAGTAGCAATAATGTGTGTAAATAAAGAATATGAGGCAATATTGAATGGAATTCCTAAACCGACATCGCCACTCCTTTGAAATAATGCACAAGACAAATACTTGCCTTCCCGCACGTGAAATTGACATATCATATGGCAAGGTGGTAAAGCCATCTCATCAAGTTGACAAGGATTCCAAGCAGTTAAAACGTGTCTTCTAGAAGAACGTGTTTCGGGATTTTTCAAATCATCAATTAACTTTTGTAATTGATCTACCCCTTTATTTTCATAACCTGTATTACAATTATAATAAGGTGTATTAAAATGTCTCCATTGAAAGCCATATACAGGGCCCAAGTCATTTTCAGGATAATTTTTTAGGCCTCTTGAATCCAAAAATTCTCTGCTTGCATTTGCATTCCAAATTTTAACATTTTTCTTTTGTAAATCAGCATTGTTAGTAGAACCACTAATGAACCAAAAAAGTTCCTCAAAGCAAGACTTCCACGCCATTTTTTTAGTCGTTATTAATGGAAGAGTTCCATCTTTTAGTGAAAATCTCATTGTTACTCCAAATTTAGTCAAAGTTTCACCGTTACGGGTATTTTCAAAATGACCGGTATTTAATATATCATTAATCAAAGACAAATATTGTTGTTCACAAATATTATTCATAATTAATTTAAACAAATTATATTTATATATTTTCTAACTTGAAATATATATAATGGAAATAAATACTGATTTGAAAGATAAAAATTCGTTTTTAACACACGTATTTTCTACGACAGATGAAGACAAAGCAGAAATACTTAATGTATTACAATACGCTTTTATTGCTGTTATACCAATTATTATATTAAATAAAATGGTAAACAGATTTATTCCTGAAGCTGATCCAGATAAATCAAATATCGAACTTTTAGTAGAAATTGCAATACAATTAACATTGATATTTATCGGAATAATATTAATTCACAGAATTATTAGCTATATTCCTACATACAGTGGTTTCAAATATGAAAACTTAACACTTACAAATGTTATTTTAGCATTCTTAGTAATTGTATTTAGCATTCAATCAAAAATTGGAATGAAAGCAAATATTTTAGTTGATAGGCTTAACGTATTATGGAACGGTCCCATTGAAAATATGGAAGATCAAGAACCACCAAGAAAAAGAGAACGAAGAAGATCCGCGCATACACCAAGTAGAGCCGATGTATTAGATAGCCAAGATCTTTTTCCACCTGCTCCAGTATCATCAAACCGAGGAGGCAATGATACATTGCAAATAGATAATCAATCATTTGGAGGTCCAATGGCCGCAAATGCAGTATTAGGATCAAGTTTTGGTTCTAGTTTTTAAGTGAATTTATATTATTATAATTATAATATAAATATTAATTGAATATGCAAAATAATATTACAATTCAAATAAAATTCTATGAATCATTGTATTCCACGAATTTTTGCTGTGTACGTTTCTTTGATACCAATCAAAGCAATTATTAGACATCTGTTCCCATTGAGTCTGATTTACTTGTTTAATTTTTTCTTGTAAATCTGTTGGGTCTTTAACATATATATAGTGTATGTTCTCTTTTAATGGTTCCATAAAAGAGTGAACACAGACTTCCGAAGTTATAATAGGTACAGTACCAAAAGCCATCAACTCTACTTCTCTATGACATTTGGATCCATATCCTCTTAAACACAATCCAAATTTAGAATCTCTCAACTTCATTAAATATTCATCTTGTTTAAAAAGGTGAGTTTTTCCAGTTGTACAATAATACTCAGTAATAACATCTTTCCATTGTGCATTATTTCTATAAGTTTGTTGTGTACTATTTTCAATATTTCCTATAAAAATAGATTCATTAGATCGATCATTATATGATTTAATATTATGTTTTTTTAAAATTTTTTCTAATACCATTGCATTTCGTGGCCAAAAAATCCACGGATATACACTTAATTTATTATTTTTTTCTTTAATTGTTCTCCCTTCTACTTCAATATCACCATTACCTAATAATAATAAAGATGATTTAAATATTTCATTATTCATCCATAATAAATTTGGTCTATCATATAGGAGAACATTTGGTTCTATCCAACAATGAATCGAATTATTGATGTATTGTACATCTACATCTGAATGTTGTACTTTATATAAAATCGGTAATTGTCGAAAGCTATCATTATTATGTGAGCCCAATCCACTTATTGGTTGTTTTGGTACTTTAATAATCCATTTATTATGTATGACTCTATAAATGATTAACAAAATTTTGTAATTTTTACTATTAATCAAATGTTGAATAATTAACTGATTAAATGCTTTAAACCTCGCATCATGAAAATGTGTATGTATAAATTTGATTGGTTTAGTTTTATAACAAATTTTATTATTAATTATTGATATATATGATTCTATTTGTTCTTTTCCCTCGGTTGATAAATAGTATCTCCAACACTGTAAATTATAATTTTCTCCAAATTCAAAATAATTAAATTTTTTTAATTTAATCATATTAATTTGTTCTGGACAAGAATCATTATTATCTATTATTGAAGACCAATAGTCAGAAACATCATTAGATTTACACCATAACATCCCAGCATTGTAAAAACCGGTTTTATTAATATATTCTTCATTTATAAATTGTGGTGATAATCCAACATCTTTTGTTAGATCTATATCATCTATAGTATCAGTTATAATAATATCACTATCCAATAATAATGTATCATTATTGTCATTTAAAGCATAATTTATAATTTTCATTTTATTTTTTAGAAATTCTCCGAAAATCCCTTTTTTATCCATAATTAATCTGTCCATATGTGAATAAGAATCTAATTCAACAAACCAAACAATATTTAATTTAGGTTTAGGTGTGATTTTTTCTATTTCATCTTTTGTTTTAGAATCAGCAATAATATAAATAGTTTCATTTGGATGATAAATAGAAAGAGAAAGTAAAAGACCAACTAATTCAAAACAACATTTATATGTAGACATTGTACAAAAAGACGAAGGTTTCATAATTATATAAATATGAAGCATAATTTTATATAATTTTTATCATTATACACAATTGAATAAATGCGCTATTTTTTTATAATCACGTTCTACTATTGAAGTACATTGTTTTCTAATATCATTTATTTTTTTGCTGAAATTGATAGATATCGTTTTATCATTATTAATATTATATCTAGGTTGTCCGCCCACATTATTGCAAAAATGATTACGTAGTGGATAAAAACGATTTATTTTTTTATAAACTTCGTTAATCCAATCATCGCAAAACCAATTAATTAATTCTGGTGGGAAAAAATATCCAAATAATTCTTTATGCTTTTTTGAAACAAAAGATTGTGTTAATATCCGTGGATTATTATTGATTGGACCAACTAAACCAATTCCATCATTCTTTTCTAATACATTTATGCAATCATTAACCCAACCTTTTGTAGAAAATTCTATATCATCACCACACTGAAAAAAATAATCATTATTTTCTTCCAATGCTATATCAAAAAGAATATTCCACATTATTGTTAAATGACCTTTTGGAACATTATCCATATAATAAAATTCAATATCAATATTTTTCATAATACTAACAAATTTTTTAAATTTTTCTTTTATTTCCATATTATCATAGATTTCATCATTTCTGTCAATACCTATATAAAATTTATAGTGATGCTCTTTATCATATTGTATCAAAAAAGATTTTAGTGTGTGATTCAATAAGTATGTATCATTTATTGTTTTCCATTTTCGCCCATTTGAAGTGCTTGGAATTAATATAGCTATTTTCATTAGTATTTATATTATTAATTTTTTATATTCATTACGATCGAGGAACAAAATTCATTGAATCTAACATATTCATTTTTTGGATTGAATTTTCCAAATTGTTATCATTTTTCACGTTATTAAATAAATATTCAGTATTTGGGCTTTCTTCATTTTTCTTTATTTGTTTATATATTTCATCAATCTTTTCAACAACATTTTTTACTGTATCTTTATTTGATACAAGTTCTATATTAGTAGGAACAGTTTCTGTTAACAACTCAACTGCAAAATATAATAAATATTTCCTTTTTTTAGATGTTCCTAAAGAATACTTTGCGCAAAATAATTGACGTAACGATAATATTAATTTTGAAATATACTCATTTTCTTTTACCAAATTACTATAAAATACTAATACATCCCATATTAACCAAATTGTATCACATTGAAACTTATTATCAACATTTACATCACGTCTTTTGCAAAAACATTTTTGTTTACGTTTTCTACAAATTAAATCAAATTCAATTACCCATTCAATCCAATAACAAGCAGATTGCATATTCGGTTTTTCACCACCTACGTGATAAGCAAACTCATTTATCGCAATAAACAATTCTTTAGGATCTTCTTTATGAAATACATTCATTACATAACTCGTATCCTTTGCTTTAAAACGATCTTTTATAATAGTCATATCAAATTCTTCTTCTTTATTAATTTTTAAAGTTTCGTAGCTAGTTTTTTTGTTAGATATGCACATAACAGAAACAATTTCAGCAAACATATTACGTATAGTTGGATTATTACGTAATTCTATTTCAAATGTATAGTGTCTTTGATTCATTATATTTTTAAAAACGGTATATCTTTTTTCTAAATAAATAATCATTTTAGGATTTCCAATATGAATATATTTTCCCAAAAAATGAAAAATGCATTCCCATAGTTCAGGATAATGACCAGAACATACTAACTCTGCTGCCCAATAACAAGACGGTTCTATTTGACAATTAAACATATTTGTAACTAATTGTTTTTTTACTTCACTTAATTTATATTTTGAAAACGTGGTACCTTTAAAAGAATTTTGCATACGAATATCATTTATTAAAGATTTTTCATTAACAGACATTATAATTATTGTGTAAAATAAATACAGAAAAAAAACACATAAAGAAAATTTATGTATATTAGTATCCGGTTTTAGCTCAGTTGGTAGAGCGTTGGGCTGTAATTGTTTTTTTGTGGGATACCCACAGGTCGCTGGTTCGATTCCAGCAAACCGGATTTAATTATATTACAATGCATATAATATAATTATTGGTTAAATTGAATAATTAACAGTTTTTATATTATAAATATATATATGTGTTGGAATAAAGAAGTATCATTATTTAGCTTTGGTGTAATTTCATTAGTATCTTATAAATTATACACACGTAATCTATTAAATGATAGATTTTTAGCAATATTTATTATGTCATATGGAACTATGCAATTATTTGAAACTTTTATATGGTATGGGTTAGATACAAATAATAGAAATATTAATTTTATAGGTTCTATTCTAGCTTGTTTATTATTATACTTACATCCAATAGCCATAATGTACGGAATGAGATATGATAATTTATATAAAAAATATATAAATACTAATTTTTT
>MDSZ01102056.1_pt1 | contig 11903 bp, 25 predicted proteins | sample 811201 | NCBI WGS metagenome assembly MDSZ01 (sample SAMN05326647, study PRJNA326480) | marine metagenome | isolation source: seawater | place: Indian Ocean: North | collected 2010 | reverse complement strand
CAGTTTCTTCTTTAACTTCTCTTTTCAAGCCGGCCATTTTTTCTTCATCAACGTGCATATGCCCACCCGGCAATTCCCAGTTCCTTGGCCCTTTAAGAGTTAGAACTTTGTTGTCTTTTGTCAAGATCGCTTTAACAACGTTGTCAGAGTCTTTGTCTTTTTTCTTTCTTTTGTTTTCGCTAATAAATCTATTCCATTTTTTCATGTAATCCATTTTGCAACTGACCTTATGATATTAATTAGAATGTTTATATTCTAAAAACTTATTTAAAAACTCTTTCTTTTGCAGTATTAAACAACTGAGGCAAAAATGATTTTTTAAGTTTTAACAGCCTGTCAAATTTAACCTTTTGCCGAGAGTCAGTATACAACGTTGTAGGCTTTTTAATTTCGCCATCAATTAGTTGCTCATTAAAGTCATAAAATTTAGATTTTGTTGGCGGCGCGGCCATAACGTCATAGCGACTAGCAAAAACTATACATACTATAATAAACAATATTGTAATAATTGTCCTTTTAAACACCTCATGTTTCCTCCTGTTCGGGCACAAAATATATGTGACCTTCTTGAAATCCCCATTTAAAATCACTGTCATAAACATAGTGTATATCTAACAGAGTCAGAGTACTAGCACTAATATTTTCAGGGGTTAACTCATAAATTACTTCGCCATTTTTTTGAGACAGCTTAGAATATAAATATATTCCCTCCGGCACTTTTTGCTGCAAGTTTCCTAAGAACAAGTTATAAGAAGTGATCTTATCTTCAAAAACGTACAATTTTTGAAAGCCAACAGTCGACTTAGGATCTAAAAATAAGTTATTCATTGGTTTTTGCGCCGGCTTGGACAAACTCTTTGTTAATCCAGCCACATTTTTGACAAGAGAATGTTTGTATAGGTATTGTCATCTCTTCTCCACTAGGTGAGGCAAGAGAAGATATCTTTTTTAGTAGAAAAGTAACTTGAAATTTCATTGACCCACAATTTTCACAAACAATGTCTGTTGCATTATTAAGATTTAATCCGGCCAGCGGGTGAGGCCCGGGCGCGGGTTGTTGTTGTTGCTGCTGTCGCATCATTTGTTCCAATATTTTTTGATAATTCATTTTTTTTCCTTTTTGATATATTTTAAAAGCTCTTTGCAGAGAATTATGATAATTTTATTACGATCGTAGAAAATGTTAAGCTCTCGAAGGCTGGCTTTTCTAAGTAATTTCTCAACAAGCTCCCTGGTAATCGGTTCTTGTTCATCAATATTATAATCTACTTTACGTCGCATCAGTGACGATTCCTAATTTTTTAATGTTTTATCATTCTCTAGATCTTCAATTTTTTTTGCTAAACGGATGATAAGCTTATAGGCTTTAAGATCAATGTTAAAAGCGTTTTTACTTTCCATTGCTTCCTTAACATATTGACGAGCCTCTTTTACTAAGTTTTCATCCATACCCTATTATTGCATACTTTGAGTCATCTGTTCCATCATTTTAAGCATTTGTAACATAATCATCATTTCGATTAGTTTTTTTAAGTCTAATCCTTGACTCTGGCCTTCTGTTTGATAGGCGCCTAGCGCCTCGCCCACGCGTAAGCAACTGTTGCTTTGGTGCGCACTTTGCATGCTTACCATGTCCTGAGTACTGATATTTGTGTTATTTATGTTGATGGTAATGTTGGATCCATTAGATCCAGGACCTTTATCAGAATCTCCCGGTACGCCGTTAGCCCCCTCAGACGCGCTAGGAGCGCCCGAAATGCCGTCACCCAAGCCTGCCCCCGCAGAGGCAGGAGAAACGGCGCCAGAGCCCCCTCCACCTATCGATCCTGCGACTGCAGCGCCTCCTCCAGAGACTCCTCCTACTGCTCCACTCATAATACTTCCTCCTTGTATCTCTATATGTAATTATTCGTTAAATTTAATTTTCGATCGCGCTGATTAGTTTAAGTCTTTTGCCATGGTCCTTATAAATCTTGTTTGCGGGAAACCAAAAGACTTCATACATTACTAATTTAGAATTTCTGGGATGCATATTTTTCCCAATTATAATTCCGATATCGCATTGTGGCCTAGATCCGTCCGCTGCAGCAATAAGACGCTCATCTGGCGCCCATTCCTTCATGTAGGAGTCTGTTAGAACTACGATATCTGCGATGTTGTACTCTATCATACAATAAATACAGTTGACTTTTAACAAATGGTACTTATAATATTACAGAAACTGACAATTTAATCAAAATAATCTATAGATGTACGATTGGAGGTTCAAAATGGAAGATTAGCGGCGTTAAATTATTAATAACGTATGAATGCATACAAAGGGTAGTTAAACCTTCTATGATTCTAACGAAGGGTACGCTGGGCTCGTTAAAGAAGGGAGATAAGATCTTATAAGGGCCGTGCAATTGAAGAGAATATAGGCATGTCGTAGTAGCCGAGACTTACTGACCATTCATAGGTACAAAAGAAAAAGGACCCGAAAGGGTCCTTTTCGTTTTTTTTATACGATTTTTTGCAAAATGAGAAGAAAAAACAGAATTCCAACGCTCGCAGCAGTAAATTTTACCGCAAGCATGGGGTCTGAGGACATTTTAAACCAAAATTTTCGTAATTTTTTGCTAATTGACGCTTTCATCGCGATTATCTCCTGTTAGCCTTGTTGCATGATACATCATGGCAACAAGAATGTCAACTAAATTCCACATACCGCGTTTAAAACCATACCTACGAGCTTAGATCCTTCAGAAGCTGCTTGCATATCGCTATCATCGTACTCTTCAAGTATAGATTTGAGCATATTTTGAGATTTTGCAACCTCTTTTTCACTAACGCCGCATTTTCTAGCTTCAACCATAGCAGTTTTTAGCAAATCTAGCTTCCAGGGTGCTATTCTTTTGTCGTAATTAAGGTTTGGGTTGCGGTCATAGGGCTTATCGTAGCCGCGAGGGCGAGGAACAGGCACAGGATCGCGGTCCCAACCCCGCGGTGTAGGCGATTCTACGCCGTAAGAGGCTTTTCCTGTGTTAAGACCTAGGTTAGTTGAAAAAGTCTCGCCTAAGAGGGCTAAAATCTCCTCTTTTACGATGTTTCGAATTTCATTTTTGGTATCAGGCTCGACTTTATCTGGTAATCCGTCATGTTTTGTGCCGGCAAAGTCTTTTAATTCCTTTTCAGACATGCCATCAGCCATTTTTTTGATCTCAGGCGACGGACAATCACCTGTACGCTTGCAGTTAAGAGCCATTCCCATCAATTTTTGTTGGCTTCTTGATTTTGCTTCCTCTTGAAGCAGTCTTTTAATCGCTAATCTTTCTTTACGCATGATCATGGTGTCCTTTTTTTGGAGATAATTAGTATACCTTTTTCTGTAAAGACCGTATTAAATTCGCATTTTTGGCTAGCGGCACCTCAGTTAACGCTTTAGAGGCGAATTATTTAAATAATGCACGCGTGTACCCATAATCCAGTCGAACCATGGCCGTGTAATACACCAATTTGCGTTTTGATTTTTGCCCATGTGATGCTCCCAATGCCATGGCACGTGTTTCTTAGCCCACTCGACGTCTAAATGGGACTTGCGGTGGACTCTGTAGTAGTTGATCATCGCGTATAAAAGAGTAAACCACGCGATCGGAGCAAAAAATAAGAGAGGTAAGTGCGCGAGGAGCAGCAGCGCAAGGCTGAATCTCTCCCGAGCGATTGTTTTAACGCGCCACCACTCTTTTTTAGCGTACTGTTTGTCGTATCCGCCCGATTTGCGGACCAATTTGTGATGATCATGCCAGTGGAATGCGAACATTGAGTTCTTTTTCTTGCCTAGGCCGTGTAAGACGTATTTGTGTATTGCCCACTCTAGACCATTAGCCCATAGCAAAGCGGCTGGAATCCATAGTATCTGCCAAATATCCGCCATTACATCCCGTTAGCTACTAATAACTAGGTGATATTCAGGAAAATGGCGCTTTCCATGGCCGAATCGGCCCATTTTTCGCCTCTTCCTGGTCTCGCTGTTTCTCAAAAGCCCTCACATACTTCTCTATACTAGCATCCCAGCCTTTACCGGGCCTCTCTAGATCTTTATTATCCCCACTAGCTCTGGAAATTAATATCAAGTTCTTTATTTCGAAGTCTTTATCCGTCACTGTTTCATACTTGTTAAGATTAAATATCCATATTCTATAGCTTGTTATAAGATCTGGCTCTCCGCAATCTAGATATGACGTTACTTCCTTAACTAGCGCTAGCTGATTGATCACCCAACCGTTGCTATCACCACATGATAAACAGAAAACTAAGTCGCCAATCGCGGCGTGCAGCTTGTTTTGTAACATATGTGTAAATAGCTAGCTGGGGGAATTAGTCTTTTTACCCTCTAGACTCTCCGGCTCTCGTTGCTATTATAGTACTGTAACAAATACTGCCAGGAAACCCACTCAGCTATGAGTCCTCCTTGAATCTTGAAATTTTTTTCTGGCAGTATTTGTTCCATTTAGATCTTTGAAAACTGAATAGCTGACTGCAAAATCTGGCATTTTTTATTCGCGATATCGAACGTGTATATAGCCTGGCCGATCGCGGTAGATTTTCCCTACACATAGATTCCGGTATCCCCCCGGGGGGTAGGGGGTGCAACTAACTGTTATTGCTTAAAAAATCTGTCAAGCAAAAAAAGCATAGGCGTGTAACTTGTCACACATATGTCACAGAACTATCACAATGTCGGCTCCTTATAAGTCCTCGATTATACTGAGGAATCCAGTGTATAAAAAATACACATGTGTAAAACGGGGTACGGCAATAACCGTGCCAAATAAGTTGGCATAGATCTTGCTAGGCAAAACCCGTGCCAAGTATGTCTTCTCTCTTAGGGAGACTTATCATCTAACCCCTCGAAATGATTAGGTTTAGCCTATAGGCCAAGTACGCGAAAATAAACGCGATCTTAGGCGTTACAGGCTTTCACGAAGCGTACAGGGTCCAGCCGTGGGTTGAACCGGGCAAGCTGAGTGACCATGTTGAGCGCAACCTCAGCGCGGGTGGCTGGGTCGTCGATGGTCTTGATGACTTCTGCGATGGCTTCAAAGTGTTTGCGGGTCATAGTGACACCTCCTCTCAATAAGAATAGGCACGGATCGTGGACTGTCTAGCCCTAGACTCGTGCGTGTGCGTGGGTACTATAAAGGAGCGAAAATACTGGGTATTTCACCCACCATTCTTTTATGTCCTGTAAGTACCTCATATTATTACCTTTGCTAGTACCACCCTTTAGGGCGTGTAACTGTTTGATCTGACTACGTTCTACCCAAGGGGCTTATGCTGCCTGTGCTTCAAGCATGTGGGTCTTGAGGTTGTTACGAACGCGCTTTTCTAGCTGGCTCATGCGCTGCTTGGATACACCAAACACCTCTGCAAGCTCTTTTGCTGGAGTAGGGTCGAGGCCACGGAATGGAGCCATGATGCGGCCCTCGTAGATCATAGCGTCACGCTCACTGAGGCCCTCTGCGAAGCTCTCAAGATTAGACAAAAGATCGTTGGACTCTTGGGCCTCGATCAGTCGGTCCTCTGGGTTATCAGCAGGATCAACGAACATATCACCGATGGTGGCTTTACCGTCCTCACCGATAGGCTTATCGATAGACACACCGCCGTGATTGATAACAGGGAGAAGATCGATCACGTCTTGCTCGTCGAGATCTAGGCTCTCTGCAATCTGAGCAGGTGTGAGATCGTCACCAAGCTCGCGGCGTAGCTTTGGCAAGGATGCGTACAGCTTGCGGGCTGCACGTGTGCCAGTGTGTACGGGTGTGCAGTTTTCTTGCACGTATGCCTGAACCTTGGCCCTCATCCACAACGTGGCATAGGACGTGAAGGACGCCTTCGAGTCGAAGTCATACTTGTTAGCAGCTTCGAGAATCCCCATCGTGGCCTCTGTGACCATATCTTCTAGATCCAGTCCACCTCGGTGATACTTGCGAGCGATCTTGATCGCCATACGAATGTTGCTCTGGATCAGAGCGTCGAGGGCTGACTTTGAGCCAGTCTCCTGAAAGTCACGAGCCATGTCGATCTGCGACTGGCGGTCGAGGATGATTGCGGTTGCTGCGAGTGCGAGTAGTGATGCTGCCATGTTGAACTCCTGTGCCCTGTCGGGACTTTTCAATTTTGTTTCAATTCCTGCCTATATAATATGCAGGACTCGTGCCAACTTTGGCATTTTGGGAAATTATTTTAGTTTCCCTTTGATCTCGGCTACTTGCAGCCTTGCCCGTCGTGGGCGGTTTGGAGCGTTTGCTCCGATTGGGGTGTTTAGACCCCAAAAGGGTGGGGTCTTTCGACCCCATGTGGGGTTACTTGTCCCCGCTTTGAGAATTGAAGTTGTGTGCCAGCGTGATCGCCGTTGCACGGTTGTGGACTCGCTCTGTGCTGCCGTCAGGGTAGACAACTGCCCAGAAGGACCATCCAGATTCAGATAATTTCAATTGCGCTTGGGCCATTCGGCTCCCTCCTTCATCGGTTACATGTAGAGAATAGGAACGGATCTAGACGAGTCTAGGCCCCTTGATCACTTTTTTTACAATAAGTGGTATGGAAGCCGATTGGACGCCTACGGTGCTCGACTAGCTTCGCTGCCTCCTGCTCTGCTGCGATCTGTGCTTGCAACGCCTGTTGCTGCTGGGTCACTGCTCGATACGTGTCGGTGGCTGCTTCTAGCCCTGCTGCCGTTGATACTAGAAACTTGATAATCGTTTCCATGCTCCCTCCTAGTAGAGATCGTAGATATGATGGGTCGTCGCCTCGATATACTCTTTCACGGTATGAGTCGAGGTCATATAGTCCCGATAGAATTCTTTTCTTGTGCCCTCGGCCACCTCTTCGTACTTCGATCCCCAGTAGGCTTTGTCGAAGGCCATTCGGCTAGCCTTACGAGGCGTGGTCGAGGCGCATTGGCTGCACAGTCGCCCTTTCGTCTTGTATCGCTTCACCTCAAAGGATGTCGCGCAGATCTGACAACTCATTGTGCCACCATCGCGAGGCGCTTGGCCTTCATCTTCTGTGTGTGCTCGGATGGCATCCAGCGATAGATCATCTTCCACTGGCGGCACGTTTCCTGCTTCTGACCGTTCACGACGTTGTTGGGTCGATAGGACTCGTGCTCAACGACGGGGAGCGCGTAAAGAAAGCAGAGATCCTCGTCCACGTCATCCACGTGCACGTTCTGCGAAAAAATACTGCTGCGGTCATAGCGCACAACAGCGTTGCCCTCGGTCATCGTGCGATTATGCGTCACAACTTCAGTGACGAGCCGCGCAAAGTCTGGATGATTGTGGTCGTACATGCTCTCTGCTCCTCTCGGTACATATAAAGAATAGGAACGGATCTAGACGAGTCTAGGGGTACAGCAAAAAAAAATCTCTCGTATATGCGAGCGCAAAAATATCACGCACATACGAGCGCAAAAATATCACGTGCCTACGAGCGCAAAATTTTCAGCACTTCAAAGGTTGGGTGGGAAACATGACCGCTGGCCCATGTTACTTGGCAACGATGGCGCAACCATGAAACATTCGGGCGAACCTCGGTGACGATCCCGTGACTACCCACAGGAACATTGGGATCCCCATCGAGGTTCATGGCCACTAGATCTCCTACCTTGGCTGCGATCATTGTCCATCCTCGATGGCGATCACTCGCTCAGACGTCGTGAAGTATGGGCGCTCTGCGTACTGCTTGGTGGTCATCCACATGCGCTGACACTTGCTGGCCTTTGGCTTGGGAGCACAGAGATCTGTTAGGATGATATGACCATCGAAGCCATGCTGGTTGACATACTCGGTGGGTGGATTGAAGTCTGTGCCACCGTACATGACGCGCTCTCGCTTACGATTCTCACCCTTCTTCCATTCGTAGATCAGATCCTCGTTGACCTGTGTGTCGAACGGGATAACAGTGAAGGATGCAATCTCAGCTAACTTATTGAGTTCACTAAAGAAAGCTGCTAGCATACCATCATCGACAGAGCCAGACTGATCGATACTCACTGCGATGCGAGCCTGTCGAGTAACCTTGCGACCGGGGTGAATGTATGGGTATCGCTTGTTCAGGCGACGAACTGTGCTGCGCTTGTTAGCTCGCTGGGAGGTCTTGACGAAGTATCGTAGAACCTTCTTCCAGTCTACCTTTGACGTAAGGCGCTCCAAGATCTCTCTCTGGCAAGAGGCGCTGACCGTCCCCCAGTTGCGGGACTTGCTAGCATCTTCTGCTGCCTTCTGCATGGCCTCCTTCAAACGCTCTTTGGCGATCTGGTTGGCTGCGTCTGAGATCTCGTCACCCTCGCCCCAGTCACCATGATCATCGAACTGGCCACAGTTATCAGGGTCGAAGCCGCCTGAGCCAGTACCGTCACCGCCCTCGCCACCTTCGCCACCTTCTCCTTGGCCTTCGCCTTGGCCCTGTTCCTCCTGCATCTCTTTCAGCTTCTCGAAGTACCATTCAGCGGTCTGCTCTGCTGGTAGCTCTGCGAACGGACCTTCACCGGGGTAGCAGCAATTCTCAGGAAGACGACTGCGACCGATCAGGCAGTTGATTGAAAGATCTGCTGCGATATTCCACAACTTGAACAGGCCAGCCTTGTCCTTGGATACGTCTCGCGGATCAGCACTCATCACCCCTGCTAGCTCGTCAGGCAAGCGGCCAGTGACGTGCTCAAACACAAGGTGATAGAACTCATGCACAAGAACACCTGTGCGCTCTGCGTCACTCAGCTTCGCGAAGAAGGCAGGGTTGTAAGATAGCTCAAACTGTGCACTCTTGGGATTGACTCGCACACCTGCGGTCGGGATCCCTGTGTTGATACGTTTGTCGATGCGTCGTGATAGCGAAGCAAAGAAGGGCTCATTGATAAGGAGCCGATGCACGTGCAAGCTCAGGTCAAAGTCGTCTTGTGTAGTTTCGTTCATCATGTATCTACTATAGGCACGAGTATTTACTAGTCTAGGGGGTGAGGAAGAAAAAGTCGCTGGACCTCGTTTCTTTGTTCAGGGTCATCACTAGCTCGCCGTCAACTGTCTGCCCTTTCCATAGAGCATGGTGCTCGTGTCGAGCATTGAGCACCCACCATTTGTGACATAAGCAGCGACTTTACTCCGATTAGGTAACTAAATGTAATTATTCATTTTTACCCCCTGTCAACAAGGTTACGAGTCTGTGTCCTACCTTGGAGCCGTCTGCGGCCTCTGCTTTGTGCAGTGCTACCACATTGTCACGGTGTCCCTGTCCAACGACTGACCATAGCTTCATGGCTGGTTCAGATCCGAGGGACACAAAGTAGGTCGCGACGTTAGCGATCTGGTCGGTGGTCAGTGGCTCCTTGAACGTGTCAGCGGCCTCCATCTTCTCGATCAAGGCACAGTGCTCATTGATACCAAAGGACGTAGTGGCATCGACGTTGCCATCATCGAGCAGCATCTCGATTGTGACCTGTCGCTCGTAGTTAGCCACAAAGTCATTGAACGCAACAGCAGCCTCAAAGCCAACGAACGCGGCAGACAACTGGAAGATCGCCTCTGTAGGCTCTTCAGTGAGTCCAGCGGCAGTCAAGCAGTCATTCATACGCTTCCACGAACGACGTGACGGGTAGACCTTGTTAGGCTCGTACTCGCCAGAGTGCTCAAGGTGCGAGCGGTTCTGGTTGATAAAGTCCCAGACCATCTGATCTGTGTTGGACTTCGCCCAGCCTAGCCAGTCCTCGACTGTAGGCTCGACATCGAAGACAGTCCAGCGATCAAGCTCGGCTGGATCCATCTCTCCAACCTGATACTGAGATCCGTGCTGACCGCCATTGACAGCAGCAAAGATCAAAGTACCCGGATGAAGCAGGACGCCTGCGATCTTACGTGAGTCGGTAAGCTCAAAGATGCCTTGACGCACCTCTGGTGTCGCTCGATCAACCTCGTCCAAGAACAGGACTACAGGATTATCGGACGCCGCCTTGAGCCAGTCAGGGGCGTTCCACGTCGTAACATCGCCGTCAGTCGAAGGAAGACCAAGTAGATCACCCTCTGTCATCTGTGACGCACGACGCTCGACCACAGGCATCCCAGCCTCGCGAGCGTATTGATAAACAACCTCGGACTTGCCAACGCCGTGTCGCCCACGAAGCAGGACGGGCTTACCAACGCGGGTAACATGAGGTACAAGATTCAGGAAAGTGGCAAAATCAACAGCCATAATGTGTATTCTCCATGTCTGGTGGGGCGTTAGTGCCCGTCTACAAGTAAATAGTAGGAACGACTATGAACTAGTCTAGGGGGGATAGTAACTTTTTTCTATCCCCCCGTGATAAATGACTAAATAACAGAGAGGTCGCGATAGTTCGGTGCTGCCGGTGAAGGGTACAGGCCGATGGCGTCCCATGCCATAGCAACAACAGTGGAAAAGCCAACGATAAAAGCAAGAGTAGTTAGGGTCATGAGTCCTCCAAGACTGCTAGGAGCCGCTTCCGGCTCAGTGTGTAGTAATTCTAGTAACGGTTTTTGTTGAGTCTAGGGGTAAAGTTATTTTTTTACCCTTTTTACGTAACGCTCCTCGGTACGGATTAGCTCAGTAGATCCTACCGGAAGCAAGGTGATGGGTCGGCCACCAGCCTTGACTGCACTGACCACAGGGCCGTCATGATCGATGACGATGCACTCTGTGTTCTTCCACCGGGGAGCGTTGGATCGGATCTGCACCATCGTTCCAACCTCGTACAGTGGCTTGGCCTTGACAGTTGCGATAACCTTGATCGCGTACTTGTTCTGGCACATCTTCTCGTATAGCTTCTGTGAAGGGACGTATGCGCCTTCCTTGTCGGCTATCACCGTTTCTGCAACGTCACCAAAGTATGGTGGGTTTGCTTTGTAGTAGCGAGCCATGATCAGCATATTCTCTCGCATCTCTGGCGAGAAAGAGGCTGACCACTGTGCTCTCGCTGCTATCCTCTTGGGGCAAGTACGATTCTCAACCTTCTGAAAGGTCTGGTGCTGCTTCTCAGTCAGTCCACCATGCTTCGCATAAGACTCCTTCAGAGATCCAAGGAACTCCGACTCCCACTGGTTCACTTCGCGGGAGAGCACCTCGTCGATGCGCTTAGGCAACGTCTCGTCTTTGACGCTCTTAGGGTTAGAGTAGTTGCGATAGGGTCGTCCGTAGTAGTAGCTCATTATTCTCCTCGTGCTGTCTACAGAGATAGTATAGGTACGGTTGTTTACTAGTCTAGGGGTGTGATGAGATTATTTCACAGTTAGAGGTAACAAGCCAGTGGGATTTACCAGTTATATCAATAGCTTGCACTGTGCCTCCGGCGCAGTTGATCTTGGTTACGATAGCGAGCATGTTATACTTCTCACCGCCCTGACAGTACCTCACCAGACTACCGACCTGCATTGACAATCCTCAAAGCGAATCGGCTACAGTTGATAGACCTGTCGGGGAAGACGGGCCAGCGCACATAAACTGTCGCGTCACTTGGTAGCGTACTATTCTGTACGATCTTCTCGACAAGGCCGATACCAAACTTCTCAGGGTCAGCGACCGCTGGACTAACTTGCACAAGATCTCCTACTTGCATTGACTGATTACCTCCAGTGCTCCACGTGCAAAACACCACGTCTTACCATATCGGCTCAAGGCGCGTCTCATCGCGCTTTCTTCGACATCAATTGGCTCCAAGACACACTGTATGCCCAGCGTCTCGATAACCAAAGCTAATTTTCCTGCTGCCTCGGTGTTCGGGTAGTCAGGGGAGATCCGTACAAGATCTCCAACTCTTGGTTTGCACAACTTCTTCATGTACCTAGTATAAGAACACAGGTTGACGAGTCTAGGGGGTCAGGAAACTTTTTCTGCAACCCGTCGCAGTTTCT
>MDSZ01174940.1_pt1 | contig 11904 bp, 8 predicted proteins | sample 811201 | NCBI WGS metagenome assembly MDSZ01 (sample SAMN05326647, study PRJNA326480) | marine metagenome | isolation source: seawater | place: Indian Ocean: North | collected 2010 | reverse complement strand
TTACTGAATGCTTTGACTCATAAGCGTTTTCTCCACCGCAAACTGAAACTTTCAATGAGTTTCCAAGAGCACCTGGGAATCTTGAATAAAATGTTCCTGCTCTTGTTTGACCACCACCAAAATTCTCTTCGTAATCATCTTCGTTTTTAACTTGAAGTGAAGTGTTTGCAGCTCCTGCATCATTGTCCATAACTGCATTAAATGCATTTGTATTGACAACACGAATAGTTGTTAATTGATTTGAATATGCCAGGAAGTTTCCAGCGCAGAGGAAATCTGCAGCATTGTTAGCATGGTCGTTTGACGGTGTATGGAAGTTGGCTGCTAGTCTGTCTTGATCTGTAATAAGAACTCTTTTTTCAACAGGACCCCAACGAAAGTTACCGACAAAAGCACCAGAGCTAGTAGCTACTGATGGAACAACTGTGGTGAGATCTACCTCACTGACGTTGATTCCTGGGGATACTTGAAATGCCATCTTTCATCTCCTTTTAGGATAGGTTTAACTATTATGCTTTATTTATAAAAAAGGCAAAATCACGTTTACCACTTGTTTCCTGGATCAATCCAACCACCGTTATCTATCTGCCATGTTTGGCCAGTAGAATCTACAATAGTTTCTTCTTGTCCGTCATCAATTATCCCAAAAGGCAACATGCTGTTTTCTTCATCAGCCATGCGTTCTTCGTATAACTTTTGTCTGACATCTACGTCAGTTAATTCTTTAAAATAATCTTGCCGAGCTAACCAAGCGAAAAGAACCAGGGTCATCACAAGATCATCATGTTGCCCTTCTTCAGCTTGGTAACTTATACCCTTACTTATGAAACTTGAAAGTTCTACTATAGTTTCAAAGTCTTCTATAATTAACTTTCCATTTTCTAATATATCTTTTAATGTAGAACAACCTATTCTTTTTACTTGCTTAGATGTTCGAACACCATATAACGTACCATGTCCAAATCCTTGTCCTGCTACTTGACCTGCTCTACCTCTATGAGCAGTCATAATCATATTTTCATACTCAAGTTCTTGTTGTAATATGTCAGCTACTTGACCACCAATATCATTAACTTCAACTAACACATATGCTTTGTTATACTTCGAAGCAATATCAAATATTACATTTGGATATAGCATAGGTGATATAGTATTACTTCGATACTTTGCAACTAACTTATATGGTAACTCAGTAATGTCTATAACAGAACATACACTATAATCTAATCCAGCTCCTCTAGCAACATCAGCTACAGCGACATATGTATGGCCAGGTTCAGGTGAGTAAAATATATCTAAGCCAGACTTTTTTTCAATAGGATCTTTGAATACCATGTTTCTGATAGTCATTGGATTAATCAAAGTATTGATAGAACCTAAAAACTCACATTCAAATTCTTGTCTAAATTGTTCTTCAGAAGTATTAGCTATAGTCTCAGCTTTCCATTTCTCATCACGTCCTGGGACTTCAGTCCAATGAACTTCTATAGCTTCATATTTTGATTTGCCATCTATAGCATCACTCCACATTTTGTAAAAATGGTTCATACCATTAGGAGTTGATACTATAATAACTTTTGTAGTTGTACCTGATGAAATAGTAGGATACACTGATGCAAAAAATTCTTCTGCCATGTTGTTGCCAACAAATGCAAACTCATCAAGAAAAATTAAGTTAAAAGATCCACCACGAATAGCTGATGATGAAGTAGCTGCAGCAACTATTTTTGAACCATTCTCTAACTCTAAATTACCTTTGTTCCACGTAACAACACCTTGCTGCATCCATTTAGGTAAATGTTCATATGCAAGTTGTATTTTATACAAAAGCTCTCTTGCAAGTGCACCTTTGTTGGCCAGGATAGCAATAGACTGTGCATCCTTGAATAAAACTTCCCATAACATAAAAGCTGTTACTATAGTTGACTTTCCAGATTGTCTTGGTAGTTTGTTTATAACAAAGCGATTAGCATTGAAAGTTTCAACCATTTTATCTTGAAACTTATATGTGTCAAAAGGAATCAAACCTTTATCAACATTAATAATTTTTACATGTTTGCGGATGAAATGTAGAGGATCACGAGCACATTTTAAGTACTCTTCAATCTTTTCTTTATCATATTGAACTTGTACGTTCGATCTTTTGAGGTTGGGATTTCCCAGATAGTTTTCATTCATATATCAAGTTTTAACTGTTCTTCAAGTTGATCAACGAGTGCTTCTCTATTCTTTAGATGTTGTTCTTGAATAGCTTCTTTTGACTGTCCATAATATCTAACAGCATGATGTTTTTCAATCATATACTCATTGATGGACTTATCTGCGTAGTTTGTTGTTCTCCACAACTCACCAAGTATACGTCCAAACTTTCCTTCAGCATCCTTTTGTGTTTTCAAAATTATTCCACCTTTATCATCTAACATACGAGTGATGAAATCTTTTGCAAGTAATCCATATTTTTTTTCTTCCAAATCTCTTGTACGTGATTCAGGAGTGTCTATACCAAACATACGGATCCGCTCTTTCTTTAACCATACACCGAAACCTAAATCAATGTCAACATCTACTGTATCTCCATCAATAATTTTTACAACTTCACATCTATACTCATACATCAGACTTACCTCTTATCATTTTTTGCAGCTCATCAGTTGTTCCTACAAAGAGTGCATTTGTTACATTCTGTGGTTGTTCTGGTTTCTCACCTGTTATCTTTTGTTGTTTTGCTTTTAACTCCAAGAGATCTTTTTGTGCATCTGCCATAGTTTTCATAAGTTGATTAACAACTTCAAATGCACGAGGATGTTCTGAAGACTTCGCTATCTCTAACATAGTTTCAAGTGCATCATGTCCTTTTTCTACTATAGTATATAAATTTTCGCGTGCATACTCATAATCATTGTTGTCTAATGAATCTTTTTCAGGTATAATTGGCTTTGTAGCCATTGAAGGGATAGAAGTACTTGGTAAGTCAAGTGCATTCTCAATAGCATCTTCGAACCTAGTCATTAGAAGCCTCCACGTGTAATGAATGAGTTGGTGTTAGCACCCATTCCAGTATTAAATTCAAACGTCTGTGTAGCAAATCCAAAGTCGGAGTTTGCATGAATTTCAGATATAGCTATAGAGCTCAGTGCGTTTGTAGTGGGTGAGCCGTTAGCTAACAATCCAGGAGTAGTTTGTACAAAGCCTGTTTTAACATTTGTATTTTCTGGAAGATCAGAGAATATGTTTGCAATAGATCTTTTTATGATACCAGATGTTCTTATAGGACCGTATAGATATCCTTTTACTATGTAATCTAAATTCCAAACTATAGCTCGTCTTGTGTCAAAGTCACCATCATAAGTATCTTCGTATGACACACTTTGTAATATAGTTGGAATATCCATCTTTATATCCATCGATGGAATCAAGTTAACTGTAGTAGTCCACTCTGGTGTAAAGAATGGTAATATTTGTTCAAGTATTTGTGTTCCATCATCTGCGTTTTTAACAAATATAGAGAGAGTGATATTTAGATCATAAGGTACCGGTACATATTGATTTTTAACCTTGTCACCATCAGTAGTTGATTGTACTCTAACATTTCTTGTAGTAGTAGTTAACTTTCTTTCTGGTGCATAATTAATCGCTTGCAGTTCAAAACCTATACGTGGTAACGATACAGCAACCTGTCTGTCTAAATTAGCATCGGTCGCCATTCTTGTAAGAAACTTCATCTTAGGACCATAAGCAACAGGTACTTTGATAGTTTGTGAAACTGCACCTGCAGTAGTTAGTCTCTGAACATGAATGTCATTGAACAGATTACCAAACATGATAATATATTTTCTTATAGTTTGATGATAGTACTGATGTCCAAACATTAGAATCTATCCACTTCAGAGAATGGATTGGACTCTGAGAAATCAATAATACTTGCAGATTGTGTTTGGAAGAACTGATTGTTTGCTTGTGCATCAGTTGTACTGATTGTGAATTCTTGGATATAAGATCCACCATCTTCACTTTTTATCTTACCTGCACCGTATGTTCCATCATCATCAAGATCAAACTGATACTGAAGAACATCAAGAGTAAGATTATCTTCAATACCATCTATTTCTGAGAATCCAGTATTGATACCTTCTGAACTATAATCGAATAATTCACAACGAAGATCATATGTTTGCAATCTTCCAGTCTGATAAAAAACTGTTTCGTGTTCAACAAATTTTATTTCGAATAATTTGTCAACCATAGGAAAGAATATAAGATCACCTTCCATTGGTCTTGTTGAAGTTATAGCATAGTTGTTAGCTGTACCTTCTTCTAACTGAATACCATGCATTTCAAATGAAGTGTTTGCAAGTTTTCTTTTGAATGGAGTTACTGTTGAACCTGCTTCTTGTATAAAGTTATATCCAACCTCAGTCAACAGTTTTTCTGATTTAGCTTGTTCAAATCTTTTTCTTGCTACTGTGAATGTAACTTGGTCTCTTATCTCTAATCCAAACCTGGATAAAAATTCACCTTCACCTTCAAAACCATCAACATTTTTTATATACATTTCAAGATCTGCAGCTACGTCAAACGTACTTAAAATATCTTCACCATACAGATGATCAAGTTTAGTAATAGTACGTGGCAAGTATTTCATATTCATGCCGTACATTTTAATTGATTCTATAGTAAGATCTTCAACCAGATCTTGTTCTCTAGCCACACCAAAATTATTGAAATACTTATTGATAGCCATTAGCTTATCCCATCATATCCATTACTATCCCACCATAGTTGGTAGTAACTTCTTGCTCCATACGTTGGATAGCTTCATCAGCTTCATTCCAGATTTGTTGGCCATTGAATTGAAGTCCACCTGGAAGTTGCATACCTTCAAACTTTTTGATATTTTCACCCCATTGTCTTTTAAATAATTGTGTAGTATATTCTCTAAGCCACCTATCACCATATACATCTGTGTATGTATTAGGATCTAATATTTTATATGCTTCTATGATTACATATTCATCTACTTTAACATCATTAGACCAATCCATATCAATATGTAATCTATTCTTATGTCTATGAAATCTGATTGGTTTTTTGCCAACAAATACTTCTTCCAACATTTCAACATGTCTCATTGCCATGACATAATTAACATATGAGGACGATGAAAAATCGAAAAGATCATTCAAGTGAATTTGATATCTAATATTGAAAAGATTTGAAGAGTTAATAGCATCGCCAATATCAAAAACTCTGACAACTCCAATTATGGAATCATCAACACTTATATACTCATTTGTTATATCGTCTGCAGTTATTTGATGTTTTAGAAATAGACGCTCTGATCCATCATAATGATAATCTTGATAAAACTTGAGTGCATCGTCTATTCTGTCTTCAAGTTGTTCATCATCTACATTTACATCAACAACTGGCTCACCTAAGCGACGAAGACAATATTCTTTTAGTTGCTGTCTACTAGCTGGATTTGCCATTGAATACTCCTAAGGTTTTGCCTATATTTAGCTTTCCTCAGTCGTCATCTTGCATTAGCATATTTAAATGGTTCTTCTGCCATGGCCCAGAATATATGTTTTTGAGCACTACCATTTGTTTGACCATAGGTACCATTACGTATTTTAAAACCATTACTTAGAAAATCTACATGAAGTAAGTTTGATGTGTATGTAGCATTATTAAGACTTGGCCATAAAATATATTGCATCTGATTATAAGTATCTCTCTGATTATCATATATCAACCAATCTGCAGCTCCATTTTCTATATTTTTTATGAATAAAAATCCTGGTTTGAACCCGCAATGTGCATATGGACCATCAGCATTATTATTTCCAATATAACTTCCAAATTTCGAAAACCCAGGTACTGATTTGAAAGACCACAGCATTTTGGTTTGTCCACCACTTGAAGTGTCAGCATGTGCACCCATGTAACCACCAAATGCAAAAGCTGTTGATGTTGGTGCTGTATCGTTAATATGATTAACACCAGGGTTAAATTCAGCACCGGCTGTATCTAAATTAAGTATATGAGTTCCAGCAGATGCGTTAGCTAAATCTTTATGCCAAACAAACCAGTTTACATTATGGCCTCGATCTGTTGCTATAATCATATCTGGTGTTGTTCCAAGACCATGATCAATAGTACCAGTACCAGCAGATGCCGTATAAGTAACAATACTTAAACCAACTCTTTTATCTAAAAGTCTTCTTGCATTAGTGAAACCTGCACCAGAAATAGCTGAATTAGCTTCCTCAACAACATTATCATGCATACACCAATTCCATGCAACATAAGATTCAGCTGTTGTATTAACTTGTACATCATTACCAATTTGAAAACCACCCGGTAAGAATTTTTGTAATGTATTTACTTCGGTTGTCTCTACAGCATTAGTATCTGAATGAGCTACTTTTGTTGGACCTCTCAATGAATCAAACAACATGTGTGAATCAGTTGAGTCTCTATTTTTAATCCAAGTAATTACAGGAGTTTTTCTTCTTGCTATACCTTTAGTACCCTTAGCTGGAAGATTATCAACGTTGAGTGCTTTGTATCCAGTAGGAGGTGCATACTTAAATAATGAACCCAATCCATCAGAAGCTGTACCAATAGCACCTCCTGTTAGTTCTTTTGAAAAACTAGGATTTTGTCCAAAGTTAATTACTACTGGAGCTGCATTAGTTCCACCAGTTCTTCCAATAAAAGGTACATGTCCTTGTTCATGCTTTGGTATTATAAACGCTGCATTTGTAGTTGTACCATCTGCTATTTCTGTTGCGGTAGCAGAATTATACCATGTACCATTAACTCCAAACCAAGTTGCACCAGTAAAACTATCATAAGCTATCATATGTATATCATCAGCATCTTGATTTTTTGAACCGTATGAAGTTATGTTAGTACCCTCAAAATACAAACTACCATTAAAATCATAAATTGAATAATTATTTGTACCTGTATATGGATTATCTGTAAGAACAGAATCTGTTTTTGTAAGACCAATTAAAAATGTTTTATCACCACCACCTGATGCAGTATCTGTACGTAAAACTTCCCAATACCATTTTCCAGTATTCGGAAAAATTGGTATAGTAGTTTTTATACTTTTGTTATTAGATGAAACTGATGCATAAAGACTACCTTCACTAAGTGCCCATGAGTTTAGATTACCTCCATCAAATGTCGGGTAATTTTTAGTCGGAGTGTCAATGACTGTATTTGCAGTTCCAAGATTGACTGGTATAAGATTGTTTGAGCCGGCAGAATCAGCACCAACATTATTATTTAAAAATTCGAGATGAAAACCATTTGTTCCATATGTAACACCAGTTACAGTTTTAGGAATCCACGTCTCTGTAGATGGATCTGTCTGTCCAAAGTAGGTATAATCATATGCTGTTCCATCAACCACATGAACATCTGTATAGTATCCTTCACCATATGTAGATCCACCTTCAAAGTTTATTCTTTGAATTATTGAATTTTTGAACCAACCAGCAAAGACAGCATCTTTTGAAGGGTATCCACCGCCAGATGTATTTAAAGTTTGCAAATCTCCATCTATCCACACTTTAATTCGATCTGTATCAGTTGTTTGTGTAGTGTCTACATTAACACAAATATGATACCATTTACTAGTATCCTTAAATATTTTGTCTGTTCGCACTAATCCTGTTGATGTTGAGCCAAGTATAACTTGCAAATAATTATTTGTTGGTTCAATCCAAATAGCATCATATTGACTATCTACAGCTTGATAAAGCATATGATATTTGCTTGTATTATTTCTTTTTATCCAACCAGAATATGTCATCTTCTTAGTATCACCAGTTGTAGCTGTCCGATACAAATAAGGACTATCACCGTGATTAAATAAGATTGCATTATTTACAGTCTTCACTTCATTTAGTGGTAAAAATTGACCTACACGTTGGCCGCCACCATTGCCTTCATATAAAGTTGTGTAAAAGTATGAGTTATCAATTGGTTCATTACGAGGTGAAAAAACCGGTTCTGGTAGATTACTTGCTTTAAGTGCTTTGTAACCAGCTGGTGGAGCATATTTCCACACTCCTCCTCCTCCGATAGCTGTACCAACATTACCTCCAGTTAAGTTATTTGCAAAACTTGCATCTTGACCAAAATTATAAACTTGAGCACCACTACTATAAACTAAACTATATGAAGTAAACTCTCCACTCAAACCAGTATATGCAGCAGTTCCACTATTTTGTATGGTTCCATTTTTATAAAAATAAACTGCACCATTATCTAGATCTAATGCTACTCCTATAATATCAGCTGCTGTCCACGAGTCTCCATAACTTACATCAGCATTATTTCTTTTTTGACCATTTGCTTGATAAGAGTATGCAGTAGTTTTTAAATACAATGCTGATGTATCATTCTCTAAATCATTTGGGTTTTGAGCTATACCGACACTGTTAACCGAATTTCCTTGAGCGCGAATATAAACTTCCCAATACCACTTACCACTAGACACTGCAAGTGTACTAGTAACTGCTGGATTAGTACTTGTTTGTGTACTACTAAAATCAAGATTTCCTTCAGCAAAAGTTTGAGTTTGTGTGTTTTTTTTCAATGGATTTAAAGTACACCAGTTGTTAGTTGGAGTGTCAGTTACTACGTCAGTTGCAACTATATTATCAACATCATCAAAATGGTTATTAAGACCAGAAGAATCATTACCTACGTTTGAACTGTCAGAAAATGTTAAATGGAATCCTGTTGTACCAAATGTACCGGTATATTTTTTTGGTATCCAAATTCCATTTTTAAGTTCTCCGAAAGATGCTGGAGTTAATTTTTGACCATCTATAAGATACATCTCAGCCAAATAAAAATCACTGTAGTCAAATCCAGGAATAAATCCTATAGTAGGTTCATTTCCTGCAGTATTATCATTAATCAAACCATCATAATCATCACTTGGATAGGATGCTGTATCGAAAGCTGTTAGTCTTTCTCCATTAACAAATATTTTAACTTTTTCTGTGGAAATTGTTGCTGCTGCTGAGTCATAAACAACTACTACATTTAACCATGCACCTGTGTCTCTAAATTTAGCAGTTGAAATTAAGTTTGTAGTATAAGATGGATGTCTATAATCAAAAAACTGTAGTCTGCTATAATGGAAACATAGACCTGCACTTGGATATGTACCAGTACCACCAGCACCCCAAATACAATTATATTGATTAAAATTGTCGGCTACTTTAACCCATGTTGAAAAGGTCCATAATCTTCTGTTACCGCCAGAAGGAATAGCACTGTCTAACATACGAGAACTATCGCCGCGAGTAAACCTCAACGAGTTGTTAATAGTTTTATTGAAAAAAGTTGCACCAACTGCTTGTGGTGAACCTTGCAAGTTGGTAGTTCCAAATGCCATTATTTACTCCTATGAAGTACCAAGGAGATCCAATGTCACCGAAGTATGTATTGTATTTGAAGCCCTTACAACATAATCAAGTCTGTCTTGAGAATTCCCTGACGTTGATAAGGATGGTGCCGATCCTCCTGGAAATCTCCAGTATGATCCAAAAGTAACTGTTCTACTACCGGTACTATCTTGAGTTAGAAAGATTGAACCACCTTGAGTATTTGATATATTTGTTGGGTTAGCAAGTACAATATTATTGGCAAGAGTTATATCAAAATAATTATTATTAGCAAAATTTAAGGTAACCGTTTGGCTACCATAACCATCACCTCCAGCATTTATGACACTAACTTTGTTATATCTCTGAGCAGCAGTAAATACTGTTGTTTGACTTGGTACTGCGCCACCTGCTGGTAAACCAATTACATTAGCACTAGTAAAGTTAACTACTGGAAGTGTATAAACACCAGCAGTATTTGATACAGTAACATTTGAAGTAAAGAAATTATTTGCACCACTAAACTTACTAAGTCCAGTGAATGCTACTGAACCAGTAGTTGTAGTGTTTGCAGTAAACACAAAAGCATCAGATGTCTCTATGCTATTATTTGCTATTTTAGATAAAGCCATATTAAATCCTGTTTCGTTTATTTATGGTTTGTCATCTTGGATTTGCATACTTGAATGCTTGTTCTGCCATAGCCCAATAAATAAATGTTGCTCCACTTGTATTAGAATCAGCAGCATTAATTATCAACTTAAAACCGTTAGAGAGAAAATTCATGTTATAAGTAGTAGTTCCATCTTCAATATTATTAAGATTTGGACGTAATGCTTTTCCAGAAATTGGATTATAACCTTCACGTTTACTATCTTGAATAAACCAATTAGATGCAAAACTTGATCCTCTTATCAACACGAATGCCGGCTTAAATCCTAAATGAACATATGGACCAGATGCATTAAGATTTCCCGTATAGGTTCCAAATTTTGAGAATCCGTCCACACTATGAAAACAATAATACACAAAATCATTACCTGCAGTATTGTAAGTTGATCCATTCACAGATATTACTGTACTAGACGGTGGTGTATCTTGAAAATAACTATTTGGTCCATTGTCAAATCTAACAAGACTTCTATTCAAATTTAAAAACATTCTACCATCGTTACCACCACCAATATCTTTATGATATACTATCCAGTTTGATGCTGTTTCTAAAGAAGCTGCCATTATCATTTCTGGAGCTTGGCTCAATCCATGACCTACTGTACCATTTGCACCAGTACCAGTAAACTTTACTATACTAAAACCAAGTCTTCTGTCTGCTAATCCAGTAGCTGCTATAGATCCGGCTGGTGACATTGTCTGTGGTCCAGCATTGACTATATCATCATGCATACACCAATTCCAAGCAACGTATGATTCACTAACGCTGTTAACTTGAACATCATTACCAACTTGGAAACCACCTGGTAAGAATTTTTGTAAAGTATTCACTTCAGTTGTTTCTACTTGATGTGTGTTTGGATCTGTATGCAATACTTTTGTTGCTCCACGTACCTGATCAAACAACATGTGATTATCTGTTTGATCTCTGTTCTTTATCCAAGTAAAGACAGGAGTTTTTCTTCTTGCAATTCCTTGTGATCTTTGTGGAAGATTATCAACGTTGAGTGCTTTATAACCTGTTGGTGGAGGATATGCAAAATAACCATCTGCACCTGGATAATATGTCATGCTTTGACCTGAAAAGTCTGCAAATTCTTGACCAAAGTTAAATCTGTATGTTTCTTGTACACTTCCACCTCTAGTCAAAATAAATTTGTAAGGTTTACGTTTAAATGAGCGTTGAAAAAGTTTAGTTGCATTTGCAAATGTACTTCTTGAAGCACCTGCTCTATACCATGTCCCATTATTTCCAATAAACAACTCACCATCATCAGCGTTATATGCAAACTGAAGTACTTCTCCAGATACAGCAAATGTATCAGCACTAGGCGAGTTACACCATGTTGCGGCTATTTGTGTAGTATTTTCAATATAACCTGTACCATTGTAGTTAGTGAAAACTATCTCACCATCACCAGTACCAAATGCATCAGGATTTATTGAATTTTCAGGAGCTAAACCAAGATAAACACCTCCACCAGTAGGATAACTTTCATTATCCATTTCCCAATACCATTTTCCTCTATCTGGAATAGTGAAGTTTGAATAAACTGATTTATTGTTAAAACCTGAACCACTACCAGTTATCATTTTTAAATTACCTTGACTGAGAGTTCCTACACTATTTCTATTTGCATCTAAAGTACAATATGATTTAGTTGGTGTATCGATTACTGTGTTTGCAGTAGTTAAGTTAACAGGTGTAAATGAATTAGTGTTAGCTGAATCTGCACCAACTACATTGTTCAAAAATTCTAAATGAAAACCATTTTGGCCATGATTACCGGTAAATGTTTTTGGAATCCATTTT
>MDSZ01153595.1_pt1 | contig 11904 bp, 9 predicted proteins | sample 811201 | NCBI WGS metagenome assembly MDSZ01 (sample SAMN05326647, study PRJNA326480) | marine metagenome | isolation source: seawater | place: Indian Ocean: North | collected 2010 | reverse complement strand
GCATTCTTCTTTAAAAAGCGACTTTACGCTTTGACTCTCTCTGGACTGACTCTAATCTCATCTCTTTCCCATTACGAAGGAAAGAAGAGAGACTCATCAGACGGACAAAAAGACACGGACTTTGGATTTTTGGGATATATCTGTGGTGGTGGTTGTGTCTCGCGTCTAGACGTTATAGTAGTATTCGTTTTTTAACGCTACATGCGCGCGGCTGCTTTTCGCGCACTCTCCTCGCGTCGCACACCCCCGGGGCGTTTTTCTCTTCTTTTGTTGTCATCGAGGTCATCGTCATCTTCCCATTCGGGAAAAAAGGTTTCGATTCCTGTGCGAAGAAGGTTTGAGGCCTCGTCGGGACGATCGAAAAGGAGCACCACCACGACCACCACCACCACCCGCGCGACGACGACGACCATGAACGCCATCGTGGACGCGGACGCGAAAGAGACGCCGAAAACGATTTACTTGAAAGATTACCAAACGCCGGCGTATGCGTTCGAAAAAGTCAGCTTGTCGTTTCAACTGAACGAAGAAGAGACGACGGTAGAATCGACGATCGATGTTCGAGTCGAACGCAAAGGCGAGACTTTGTTTTTGCACGGAGATAAGTCCATGAGGTTAGATGCGGTTCGCGTGAACGGTGCGCAAGTATCCGATTCGCGATTGAAACGAACCAACGCCGGTTTGTTCGTCGACGGTTTGCCGAACGAAGATTTTACGCTCGATATTGTGACGACGATTAAGCCGCAAGAGAATACCGCTTTAGAGGGTCTGTATAAATCGAGCGGGAATTATTGCACGCAGTGCGAAGCCGAAGGGTTTCGTCGAATCACGTTTTACCAAGATAGACCGGACGTGATGAGTAAGTTCACGACGAGAATGGAAGCGGCGAAGGATAAGTACCCGGTGTTGTTGAGCAACGGGAACTTGATCGACAGCGGAGAAGTGGAAGGTGGGAGACACTTCGCCGTCTGGGAGGATCCGTGGAGAAAACCGAGTTACTTGTTCGCTTTAGTCGCGGGGAACTTGGCTAAGATTGAAGATTCGTTCACCACCATGAGTGGGAAGAAGGTGGATTTGAGAATTTATACCGAACCGCATAACATCGACAAAGCCGATCACGCGATGGTGTCTCTGATTAAGAGCATGAAATGGGACGAGGATACGTTCGGGTTAGAATACGATTTGGAGTTGTTCAACATCGTTGCCGTTGATGATTTTAACATGGGCGCGATGGAGAATAAAAGTTTGAACGTGTTCAACTCGAGATTGGTCTTCGCGACGCCGAAAACGGCCACGGACTCCGATTACGCCGCAATTGAAGGCGTTGTCGGTCACGAATATTTTCACAACTGGACCGGAAACAGAGTAACGTGCAGAGACTGGTTTCAACTGTCTTTGAAAGAAGGTTTGACGGTATACAGAGACCAAGAGTTTAGTTCGGACATGAACTCAAGAGGCGTGAAGAGAATTGGGGACGTCAGTAAGTTGCGCGCCGCGCAGTTCCCGCAAGATTCCGGGCCTATGGCTCATCCAATTCGACCTGAAGAGTACATCAAGATGGACAACTTTTACACCGTGACTGTGTACGAAAAAGGCGCGGAAGTGGTTAGAATGTACGAATCGTTGTTGGGTAAAGATGGATTCAGAAAAGGTATGGATTTGTACTTTGAACGACACGACGGGTGCGCGGTGACGACGGATGATTTCTTCAACGCCATGGCAGATGCGAACAACACCGATTTGAGCGCGTTCAAACCGTGGTACCAACAGGCTGGGACGCCAATCGTGGATGTGAAAACGTCCTACGACGCGTCTAAGAAGACGTTCACTTTGAAAGCGACGCAAATGGTGCCGGCAACGCCGGGACAAGATGCCTCTCAAAAGAAGGCGGTGTTGATGCCCATCCGTGTTGGATTGTTGAACAAATCTACCGGGAAAGACATCGAAATCATCTCTGTGAATGGGGTCGCGCAAGATAAAGGCACGACGACGGCGGTTTTACGATTCGACCAGAAAGAACAAACGTTTACGTTCGAAAACGTCGAACAAGATGTCGTGCCGTCCATCTTGAGAAACTTTTCCTCGCCGATTAAAATGACGACGGATTTAGAGGAGAGCGATCTGTTGTTTTTGATGGCGAACGATTCCGATCCGTTTAACAGATGGGAAGCCGGTCAAACGTTGTTTCGATCGTTGTTGGTGAAGTTGATCGCGGACGAAACGAACGGGAAAGCGTTGGAGATGAACACTAAAATTACGGACGCGGTGAGAAAAACCATCGAAGGCTCAAACGCGGCGGACGCGGACAAGGCGTTCATCGCGAGAGCGATGATGGTTCCCAGCGAATCTGAGTTGGTCGAGATGCTCGAGCCAGGTACGGTGGATCCGGACGTTGTGAAAGCTGCCAGGGATTTTGTCATGAAATCGTTAGCGGCGGATTTGAGATCGTTGTTGGAAGAAACGGTCAAGATGAACTCGGCAACGGCGTACAAGAACGAACCGGCGGACCGAGCCATGCGTTCGCTCAAGAACATGTGCATGGGGTACTTATCCTACGTGAATGAGCCGGAAGTCGCCAAGGACGCGTTGGAGCGGTATCAAAACGCGGACAACATGACGGATAAAATCGCCACCTTGTCGGCACTTTCCAATAAAGTTTGCGCAGAGAGAGACACGGCGTTTGATGCTTTTTACCAAGAGTGGCAAAACGACCCGTTGGTCATGTGCAAATGGTTAAGTTTGCAAGCCTCTTCCGGCATCCCGAACAACTTGGACAACGTGAAAGCGTTGTTAAAGCACCCGGCGTTTGATATCAAGGTCCCGAATAAAGTGTACTCGTTGATCGGTGGTTTCATGTCTAACCCGACGACGTTCCACCAAAAAGACGGTCAAGGCTACGAATTCTTGGCGGATGTTATTTTGCAATTGAACGAAATCAACCAACAAGTGGCGGCGAGAATGGCGGGTGGGTTCACGCGATGGAGAAAATATGACCCGAGCAGACAAGCGCTCATGAAGAAACAGCTTGAAAGAATCATCGCGACGGAGAATTTGAGCGAAAACGTGTACGAGATTGTGAAGAAGTCGCTCGATTAAACATTTAATAAAAGTACTACTACATATACACATTACTGGTGGTACACTCATAACTACTTTCGCTAAAATTACTACAGAACAGTGGTGCAAATGTTAGCTAATTTATTACTCTCTACACATCCCATCTAAGAACTAATACAAATCGGATAAAAACTGTTGCGAATGCTTGGAGTTCGTTCTTCTCACTCTGACGTTTAAAAGCAAGTGCACGCGCCTACCGAAAAGCGCCTCTAGTACATGTCTCGCTTTGACGCCAATTTGACCAATCGTTCGCCCATCTTTACCGACGACTATTTTACGGTTCCCTCCGGATTTGACGAATAAATCGTGTTCGATTCGAACGGAACCGTCTCGGAAGTCTTCCCCGGATTTGTGGACGATTTCAACGCCGTAGCAGATTTCTTTGTGCACTTGGTCGTATACGGATTCTCGAACGACTTCAATCGCGCGACTTCGATCGTTCATGGCGGTGCACTCACTTGGGGAATAATCCCAAGGTCGAAATTTGGCGAGGGAAAGAAGGTGGTTAAATAAAACCTCGGTCCCTATGGAGTGTAACGCGGAGACTGGGAAGGCTTTGGAGAACGTTTTCTTGGGATCCGTCGCGAGAGATTGGATGAGCTTGGGAAGTTGCTCCGAGAGTTTGCTTCGATCCATCAAATCGACTTTGTTGAGGATTAATATCCCCGGTGGTTGATCGTTTTTGTTTGTCACGAGATCTTCATCGTCTTTATCATTCTCATCATCCTCTTCTTCCGAAGAAAGAAATTCCTCATACCGTAACTTTCTCATCTGTCCCGTCATGGTATCAATTGTCTCTCTCACCCGCCAATCCGCTTTCTTCGCTTGCCTATTCGCATCCACCACGAACAAGATCGCATCACACGTACTCGCTGCCGCCCATCCCATGGTTACTTTACTCTCGTGCGCTTTATTTCGGTAATGTTCCGGTCCAACAATCCCGGGTAAGTCGAGAAACACCAGTTGCGTCTCGTCTCTCGTCGTCGTCCCTATCGTTTCCATCCTCGTGGTGTTCGTCTTTCTGGACACCGCGGAAACTTTTGCGCCGACTAACGCGTTGACCAACTCCGATTTTCCTGCGTTCGGAACGCCTAACATGCCCACCCTGATGGATTTCTGCTTCTCGATTGGGACTTCTTCCTTCATCGACGTCGACGCTTCCATCAAAGTCCCTTCTCCTTCATCGAAAGAAACTCTGTTCCAATTCGCTGCTCTCACCGCCGCGTGCGCTCGTTTCATCGTCCGTTGCACGTCCTCCCTGATGATTTCCTCTCTCGTCTTCCTATTCCCTTCTTCTTCTTTTTCTTCTACCTCCGCGTCCATTTTCGTGCGCTGATGTCGTTTACGGGGCGAGAGAATCACTCGGGGAAATTCTCTTTCCATTGTGTTGGTGTTTTTGGTGTTCGTGTACCGTCGCTCCTTTTGTTTTTGCTTTTGATCGAAAGAAGACGAGGACGCGAACGGTCGATGGCTTTCGAAGCTCGACACCGCGACATCACGCGCCGCTGTTTTCGATGGAGAGAAGAGACGTCTCCGTTCTCTCCTCGACAGCAACGAAAAGACGCGCGACGCCGGTGACGCCATCTGCGATGTTTCCAATTCTCTCGAGGCAAAAATGTGACGAAAAATGTAAAGCAACGCCCGTTTCCTCTTCCTTTCTCAAAGCAGGCATCATCTGAACCCGAACGCGGCGGCCACAAAAGTCACTCCAAAGGCAGCTCCAATGCCGAAGAGAAATACGGTGCCCATTTGTACGGCGATGCCGTTCGCGTCCGCGCGTACATCGGACGAGTCGGATGGAACGAAAAGTGCGTCGTCGTCTTTTCTGTTTTTCAACTGTCTGTTCCGGGAACGCTGCGCATCGGTCGGAGACGACAAAGACGAAGGTTTGGGATCGCCCAAACGAGTCGTCTCGTTCGTTTTCGTGTTCCAGTAGTATATTTTGTCGCTTTCTTCGTCGATGATTGCTTTCCAGTGGTCTTTTTCTGCGTCGCACGGGACGACGAGTTTTGTATTCTTGTTTCCAATCATCCGCTTCTTGATTGGTTTCTTAGTCTTCTTTGCGTGTAGAGCGGCGGACGACGTGTGTATGTGCTCGATTGAAGATGCCGATCTTGCAACGAGAGAAGACGAAGAAACAAGCCGACGAGCGAGTTTTCGAGCGTGCGCGCGTAACATCGCACTCTATATTCGCGCGTGTGCGGGTGTGTGTGCGGGTTTATTCTGAAGCTTATTTCTAACTTTATTTAAAATTTTATCCGTAACTACATACAACCAACCAGTCGTCGTCGTCGTCTAATAGCGACGATGAGAATGCGAATGATGATGATACCCTCCTCCAGTACCTTCTCCCAAATGAGCGCCACTCGAGACTGCGTGTGCCAACTGGTATGTCTTTGCCAGCATCCCTTTTGTCCGTTCGATGATTTGTTCGTGCGGCGTGCGCGTTTCCGTCATCATCGTCATGACGCCTTGGTCCATATCAATTTTCGCTCTAAGTTTGCTCGTTCGAATCAAGTTTACGATCCATTTTTCCGCGGCATCAATGTCCAAGTTTAACTTTTTTGCCAACTCTTCGATTTTGATTGTTTTTTGGACTCTGCAGTACGTTTCGAAGATGTGCATTCTCGCGTGTTCGTTGAACTCGTCGACGAATTTGGAGAGGAAGAAATCGTTACGCATCATTGTTTCGCAATTTTCTAAAGCTTGTTGCGCGGCGTCAAAGTCGAATTTCACGAACAGTTGGTCGAAGAACTCCAACACCGGGTCTCTGTACGGTTCTACTTGCATGATTCGGGCGATATCTTTGATCATTCCGCGTCGTCGTTTGTTCATGATGACCGCGCAAGCGCAATATCGCAGTAAATGAGGCGCTTCGTATTGAATCGCTTGCATAAATCTATCCTGGAAAAACATGTCGCATAAACCCATTACGCCGCCGTCGTGCGTTTGGTGTTCTTGGTGGTTAAAAAAAATGAATAAACTCCAATGGCATAACCAACATCTGTTGCGCATTTGTTCCAGATTTGTTTTGAAATGGTCGTTATCAATTGCCTCTCGTAATCGCGTTAAATCCTCCATCGCGTGCTCCCAGTTTTGCAACAAACAATCGGATGCCAACTTCCCCCACAACGCTGCTCTTAGTTTTCCTTGATCCTCGTTTAGTAATCGAAACTGCCCCAATAACTCCGCGGAAATCTCGTACTTCCCGCAATCGAATTGACACTTCGCGTATTGAAACAACGCATCGATCTCATCCTCTCCAATTGAATGTTGTTCTTTCAGTAAACTCTTATTTGCTCTTTTATCCGACCTCGACAACGCCTTTCCGCTCTCTTTGAGAAACGCAATCAACGTCGCGCACTTGTCGTTCAACATCTTCAAGGTAGATATAACTTCTGTTCTCTTCTGTTTCATGTCCTCCGGAATGTCCGACGCGTTGTTGACTTCTTTGTACACGTCTCCAGCGAGATCGACCATGTTCGTCTTCGAGAGCAATTCCATTTTGGCTTTCAAAACCTCCTTCGAATCGAAGAGATTTTTCGATTCGACGAATGCAATCATCGGGTACGACAAGTGGCGGTCCAAGTATTGACCAATCTGTTTTGTGGTATTACATTACATCACGCACGTGGGGAAGAGAAAAAAAACGTTTTAATAAACAAAAGGTCAGCTTTCGGTTGTTCTTCTTGTTGTTGTTCGATGGAGAAGGAGTCACCTCCGACTCGAGAGAAAGAGAAAGAGAGAGGGTTCGAACGACATCATTCTCGATTTGTGTTTTGGTAAAAAACGAGGGCTTTTTTGTACCTTGGTCGTCAGATCCCATCGTCTCTTGTCCTCCTCGGTCGCCGTCGTCGTCGTCGTCGTCGTCATTTTTTTAAACTTGAATTATCGGATGTCTTTAGTATTGCGCCTTCTTTCCCGTCGTCGATCTCGAGAAAAAGACCACCACCACCACTTTTTGTCCCGCGCGCAAAGTGTGACGTTTCAAAACAAAGAGACGCATCCAAAAGAGGAGGAGGAGCAGGAGGACAAGACCAAACCTCTGTCATTGTTTAAGGTCTCAAACGCTTCTCCCCAAACCCTAAATAGACGGTGAAGATTTTTTCCAAGATTTTTTCTCTTCGACGGACTTAATTGGAAAGGCTTATCTGGAACCCACTTTAACTTGGACGCGCGAATATATACGAGCACCCACACACAAAAAACGGTCCGTCTCGGAAGAAGAAGAAGACGAAGACGAAGAAGACGAAGAAGAGGGAGAGCGTCGCATATATATATATATTACGCACACTCGTCGTTTTTTTGCGGGACGCGAGTTTTGTCTTGGTTTTTTTGTTGCTTTGTGGAGCGCAAAAGGCATCTCTCGTCCAAAGAGGCTGGGGAAGAAGAAGACGCATTTGTTCGTGCGCTCTCTGCCGTGCGGCGTCGACACCTTTGTGTACCCGGAAGAGAGACGACGACGACGACGACGAAAAAACAACCAGTCGCTTTTGACGACGAACGAAAGAGATGACGACGATGAACGCGAACACCAACACCAACACCGACACCTTTGAGAAGAAGAAGAACAAGAAGGAGGAAAAGAGAGGGACGAGAGTGACTGAGTTTCGTCTCACTCGAGACCAAATGGCTCGACGGAATTTCCTCCCGGTGCGAGTGGTCATGGACGAATCCAAACGAGATGTCGTCAGAGAGACGAAAGCATTGGTCGGCTCGCATTCGATCAAATATTCGATCGTGTGCCAAGAAGGATGCTACCCAGATAAGAAACACGCGAACCAAGACGCGTTTTGCGCACACACGATGCACGACGGAGAGAGTTTATTGCTCGGAGTGTTCGACGGCCACGGCGCCGAGGGCGAATCGTGCTCGCAGATAGCGTCGAGCGTTTTTCCGCAGATTTTGACGCAGTTGAGCAGGGAAAGCGTACAAATGAAAACGAAAAAGACCAGCAGCGATGACGACGAAGAAGAAGAAGAAGAAGAAGAAAACGAATCGTCCGTGCAAACAGATGAGGAACGGCTTATGAGATTATCTTCGTCTGGATCGGAAGCGAATACGAAAACGACGACAACGAGAACAACGAAAACAATGACAAAGAAACGAGATCGATACAATTTTTTAACGGAGAGTGATCTAGAACGCAGTAATCACTGCGACTCGCCGCAATCGAATCTGAGCGAGGGTCGAAGGATAGGTAGTTTCTTATTAGGAAGATCGCCTACAAATTCGAACTCGTCGAGAGAAAGATCGGAAGAAGACTCGCATCGCGGAGACGTGAACATCAACACTATAAATACGACTTCGAATGGAAATGATGTTAGCAGTAGCTCGGGAAGGAGCAGTGAAGAGTATAATAACAACGACGATAACGATGCAAAAACTGAAAAAGCCACCGCGAGAACGACAATAACATCACATTTTGACGAGCGCGCCTATTCGAACGCATTTCGAACGGCTAATTCAATCATCTTGAAAACCTTAGGAACGAAGTGCTATGCCAGTGGAACTACCGCGGTGACTGCTTTATTTGGACGAGATAATATCGTCCGTTTCGGAAACGTCGGCGATTCGAGAATTATATGCGCCGTGTCAGATTCGGACGTGATGACTCGAAAGAAAATCTGGAAAGCTGTGCAATTGACTCGAGATCAGACGTGTTTTCGCCGAGACGAGCGCGAGCGCATGCGCAAAGAATCAAGCAAAGATCTCACGTTTGCCTCAATTGGGATGATTTTGGGAGAGTGCGAGCATCACGAAGACTTTGAAGAGACTCAAGATTTGCAAACGGGCGTAGTCGGCGAACGGTGCGATGATCCTCCGAGAGTCTTTTTAGGAGGCCATAAATTTCCTGGATGCGCGTTTACGAGATCGCTTGGTGATTCGATCGCCAAAGAATTGGGTGTGTCAGCGGAACCAGAGTTGACGCATCTCGATCTCAGCAATGGGAAAACGAAATGCATCATCATCGCCTCGGACGGCGTCTTTGAGTTTGTCACGAACGATGAAGTCGTTGATATTTGCGAAGAATTCTATCCCGATTGCGATAGGGCGTCTAAAGAGATTGTGAAACTGAGCTATAACAAGTGGGCGATTGAAGACGACCGCGCGGATGATGTCACAGTAATCGTTGCGTATGTCAACTCTACCAACGACGTGGATATGCTCACGCACGGTGCGGATGTTTACGACGAAGGTGACGAGAGCAGCGACGACGACGACGACGATGATGATTATCTTTCCTCCTCTTCCTCTTTGGATGACGAATACGACAACGACCGACAAATGACGAGATCCTCTTCTTACATTCGAGAGCGTCTCCAAAGCGTCAACATATATGGTAATGAAAGGAATCATAACGACACGACGTCGTAACATGTATTATATTTTTTTCTACGTGTAAATCTTACTATGTTAGAATGGGTGTACTATGTAAAAAAGAAAGTGTGTAAAAATAGAGTGGTAAGTACTACCTTATTCCGCCGGGTTGAATTTTTTTTTGTGTATGATTTAGTAAATTATAAACACTGCCAATGTAGTACAAGTACTTTATTTACCGCGCTCTAGTTTTCTCCGCCTCAACGATTTGTTCCGCCTCCGCGATCGATTTCACCGCATCCCCCAACTCGCTGCTTTGCTTCCCCTCAATGACGTGCGGATCTCCGCTCGCGACGTCGATATCGTCCAACTCGTCCAAAGATTTGTGCACCGGCGACGAGTCTTTCGTCAACGACGCCGCCGTGTATTCTCCATTCATCTCCTTGCCGCCATGTTTATTTCTACGCTTTAATTTCACGTGCAAACCCGAGGTCGTGTGAATGGTGGCCCCGGTTGTCATTCCACACTCGCCGTCGGGGTGGAATTTCGGGTCCAACTCGAAATCGAAGCGTCGCATGATCGTGGCTAAAGTGACGAGCGATTCAAAAATCGCAAACTGGTCTCCGATGCATTTTCTTTGCCCACCGCCAAAAGGCAAATACGCGAAATCCTCGGTGTACTCGTCCGGCGTTTTTCCGTCGACTGGGAATCGTTCCGGGATGAACTCTTCGGGTTTGTCCCATAATCTCGGGTTTCGGTGTAAATTCCACACGGAGATGAAAAAATCCGTCCCTTCGGCGATGTCGTAGCCGCCCACTTTCACAGGCTCGATTGCTCGACGAATTAACACCGGCGGCTGCGGATACAATCGCATGGACTCGTTGATCACTCTGGTCGTGTACTTCAACTCTCGCATATCCGCCACCGTCGGTAATCGGTCGCCAACAACCCGATCGACTTCCTCGAACACTTTTTTCTTCACCTCTGGGTGTTTTGCCAGTAAAAAAGTCGTCCACGTCATCACCGCCGCGGTGGTTTCGTGTCCAGCGATTAACAAAGTCATCAAATCGTCTCTCAACTGCTTCGAAGTCACGTCGTCCCCAGAGGCGATTAAGAAGTTTAAAATAGACGGATCATCTGTATTCATGTACTCCTCGACAAATTCGTCGTCAGATTCTTCTACGATTTTCTTGCACCTTTCAATCAACACGTTCAAAGTATCGTTCACGACAACCAAGGCTTCTTGACAGGCGCGTTGCCTTGGTACCAAATACGATAAAGGAGGCACCTTCCAATACGGAATAAACGTCACCGACCTGTATTCGGCTTCTCTCAACACCGTATAGACGGCTTTGATCACGGGATCATCCGTTTTCAACGAGTCGAAATCGTAATTAAACACAGCCTTCCCGATGATATCCAATGCTAGCCGCGAATAAAAATTTTCCATCTCCACGGACGTTCCGTCAATCTCCGCCCTCGCCAACTGCGCGCTTCCTTTCAACCCGCAATCACCAAACATATCCACCATGCTCGTGACGTATTTTCGATGTAACGCTGGCGTGATAATCTTTCTACGAATCTTCCACACCTCGCCGTTGGCCGGGATTAGCCCTTGTCCCATCACGAAATCCAAAATCTCGGACAGTAAGCCTTTCGAAAACGACTTGGCTTGGTGCAACAATATATCCTTGGCGACTTTATTATCGCTCACCACGACGAATTTCTTCGGTCCGATTGCTAAGACGAATTGCTCGCCGTACGCCAAGAAGAGTTTATACAAAGGCACGAACACCGGCTGCCCGGCAATCTCTCGAATATCGCCGCTCGCGACGGGCATTTGACTGTCTGCCTCTCGCTTCCATTTCTTTTGCGTTTTCGTCAGGGTTAAAATCAAAGATTTGACGAATAAGTTCTCGGTTTCTTTAAACTCGGGCAAGGCGTTTTTCATGCAATCGGCGACTCTTCGCAACGGACCAGTGGACGCGTCTTTGGTAAACTCCCCAGAAGCGATGCGTTCTTCTAACGTCATTTTTTCCGATGTTGTTTTATTATTATCATTATTATTATTCGATGATGATGATGATGATGATGATGTGCTTTTCGTGGTTACGTAACGGGGACGATGATGATGATGATGTCGACGAGGTGCCGAAGACGTGGTGGCTTTTCCGCATCCCCCCCGTTTTGACGGCGTCGGACAACAACACGTTGACGTCGACAAAGTTACGGTCGTCGTCCGCATGATTTAAACGATTTTTATAACTAACGAAGACAACAAAGAGGAGCAGTAAATTTGGTTTTTCGATGAGCAGCGCGCGCGTGTGTGACTTACTTTATAAAGGAGATATCGGCAACGCGTTTCTCTTTTGGATAAAGTTTTTTCCCGACATTTTTTTTTGTCGAGAGATCTCACTCATTGGGGTTTAAGGTGTTAAAAATTCTATTAGTATTTTATCTCTTTTT
>MDSZ01011718.1_pt1 | contig 11904 bp, 11 predicted proteins | sample 811201 | NCBI WGS metagenome assembly MDSZ01 (sample SAMN05326647, study PRJNA326480) | marine metagenome | isolation source: seawater | place: Indian Ocean: North | collected 2010 | reverse complement strand
TTTGAAATTTATTTTATTAATATTAAATTTGACTTTATTTCTAGCAATTCTCTTTGGATCTATATCTATACCAAGATATTCCTCAAACTTAAAAAACCTTATATTTTGTCCAAGGCCACAACCAGCATCTAATATTTTTTTGTAACTCTTTCGAAAGAAAATAATTGCTAACAAATACCAAAGAATTTGTTTCTCTATATTTAATGAATATCTGAAGGGAAAATAAGTCATCTTAATTCCTTTTTCATCATTGAAATTAATCTTTTACTACTTTTGCCATCAGAATTACCCATCCATTTCTCTAAAATTTTCTTTTTTGATTTTGATAATTCTATTTCTACCTTTGGATCTTTATTTAAAAAATAATTTAAATTTTTTATCAACTGCTCACTATTATTAACTGTTATTAGATCTCTATCATTAGAAGAAAATTCAAAAATATAAGGCTTATATTTTTGAATTTGACATTCACCTAAATTTGGAATTATTACAGGTATACCTCTCGCAATTCCCTCAAACAAAGTAGTTGATCTATGGCTTATTACAATAGAGGCATTTTTAAGAAGCGATAAAGCATTACTACTAGTTAGTATTTTAATATTATTTAGTTTTTCTTTTTTATCAAAGAAACTTATCATTTTATTATTTTCTCTGTAGACATCCTTTAGTTTAATTATGAATGGAACACTGGGATTTTGTTTTGCACATTTATATATTGATGAGCACAGCTCATTAATAAGATTTTCCCAACTCAGTTGTTTGTCATTTCTATCTAGATATTCATTATAGGGCTCAATATATTCGGGTGATTTTCTAGGGATCTTAGGCAAGAATGATTTTTCACCAAAACCAAATATTAATACTTGGTGATTTTTAATCAAACTATAATTTTTTCTTAGTGAGTGTGCATCATCTAATCTAGGACATCCAATAACCTCCATTCTGGTTTTTTTAGTATCTATAACTTGCGAAACTCTTTGTATCTCAGCCTCTATCTCATTGTAATTTAGAATTAAAGTACCACCAAAAACACCTCTCCTGACAGAATAAACATATTTCCATAATTCGTAGATTCCAGAAGGTTTTATACATTCTTTGTGGATTGCTATTCCTTTAATTTGATTTTTAGAAGCTGCTTTAAATAATTCTTGCTCTGGAAAATATCCAAAATTGCCTGTTAATATGGCAACTGGTTTGGCCCTTGAAGGCAATTTCTGAAATAAAACATTATAGAAGTTAAATAGTCTTTTCTTAGATCGATGATGTATAGGTGAACAGCTAAAATAACTATTATCATCAATTTCGTTTGATAAATAAAACTTGGCAATACCTTTAATAAAACTTCTTGAAAAGCCAATACATTCAATATCTTTAAAAGTATTTTTTATAATTTTTGTATCTTCATTAAAACCAGCTTTCTCAAGAAAAATGATATAGGGTTTATTTTTTTTTATTAATATTTTATATAAGTAAATTAAGAAATTCTCATTAGATGAAATCGCTAAATAAATAATAAAAGATAAAACTGAAATACTCTTTATTTTTATTATTATGGAAAATCTAATAATTTTTAGTATTAAGAATTGAGTTATTTTCTTAAATAATTTATTCTTTAATTTTCTAACCATTATTTTTAAAAACATTTTATAAATTCTACATCTTACAAGAAATTCATTAAAATAATTCAAGGTTGTTTTTGAATAATTCGTTTGTAGTAATTCTTTGCAAAAGAAAATTATTATATTTTGGATTAGAATATTTTTTATCTAATTTGTCCAATGTCCAAGCATATTTAAACTTTGAAGATAAGACATAATCTAAATTTTTTAATGGTAATGCATCAATTCTTCCATATGGATAGCATAAATGTTTTTCTGATTTTGGGTTGATTTTTTTTAAAAATTCGTATCCAAAATCTAAATCCCTTTTAAGCTCTTTTTTGCTAAGTTTACTCATGGGTATATGTTTATCTGTGTGCCAAGCAATAATATGTCCAAGTTTATCAATTTTTTTGATCTCATCAATATTTAAAAAGTATTTTTTGCAAAGCTCCTTTTCAGATTTTGCATATAAATTTATTAATTTACTAGTTGCATAGTCTAACTTTGAATAATCTATTAAGAAATTTAGATTATATTTCAAGATTGCAGTATCAAGATCATCATGAATATGCATTTCTTGTGCTTTTTTCTTGGTGTTTTCATCTATTAAGAAATTTATGCCTTTTATTTCTTCTAATTTATTTTTGAGAATATTTATTTCAATATTTGATCTTAACCAATGTAACTTATGAACTAGTGGCATTTTATTCCTAAAAGTTGAGCAACCTATTATTGCAAAAATTGCTTTAATTCCCTTTTTAGATAAAATTTCTGCAGCTTTAAGATGTTCTTTTAATCCATCATCAAAAGTTAATAAATATTTTTTTTGGGTAAAATCATTTTTCTCATTTAAATAAAAATTTATATTTTCATCGAATGTTAAAGTAGCAGAATTTTTTTTGAGTTTATCTATTTGTCTTTCAAAAGTATACCAATCTAAAGGGTGTATGCCTTTATAAAGATTACATGTATTACTCAAATAATGGTAGGCAAGACCAATCATATTTTAAATTTTTTTTGAAGCCATAGCAAATTCTTCTGTAAGACCTTCTTCTTTTATTAAAAATTTTATTTCATCTTTTTCTTTTTGGGTTATCACTTTTTCTCCTATACCAATTCTAGCCTCTGTTATAGGTCCAGATAAACGTTTTAAAGTAGTTGAATCTTTACCTGTCATTTTTTTTACAATTTTATATTCCCATTGGTTAGGTTCATGTTTAGCATAAATATCGTCCCATTTTAAATTGCAAAATTTATAAATCTTTTTTAATGTTTTTGCGGTATTCAATATCAAATCTTCATAGCGAATCTCGATATAATTTTTTTGTTTTCTCAAATAATCTAAATCAGCAAAAATAGGTTTCCATCTCTCAACAAATTCTTTTGGTGAATTCCATTTTTTTGCTTGTTTTAAACTACCAAAAATATCATAAGGGTCCCTAATAACATGAATAATTTTTGCCTCTTTCCAATAACTAAATATTCTTTTACCATATGAAATATTTGGAGGGGATTTATCACACCAATCAATAAAGTTATTTTTCGATTTTATAGAATGCATCATCCTATCAAGAACTTCTTCAGAACATTTTGATATCTCTATCATTTTAAAGATTTCATTTTTGTTAATATCATAAAAGGAATCCCAAATTTCTACTATTTCAGATATTTTTAAATTTTTACTTTTAAAGTAATTATCAAGTTGAAACCAGTTTGTTTCTAATCCTGCAAATATCCCTGGATGATTACCTAAATATTTTCGAGTAAGCGATGTGCCACTTTTAAACATTCCCCCTACAAAAATTGGCATTTAGAATCCTTTTTTAAATTTTTAGCATAATAATGTGATTTAATTTAAATCAATAAATATTTTTTAATAGAAGTTCTGAAGTAAGCGACGAATTATTAAATTCAAATTGATACTTTTTTTTACTTAAAACTTTGTCTATGAATGATGATATGCTTGGTTTTATTCCAATTTCCTCAGAAACTTCCACGCTAGTTGAAGGTTTAATAAAATATCCATTTTCATCAAAACAATCTCTTGGGAAACTTTTAAATATTTGTTGCATATCAGATTCCCATACCAAGTCTGAAAAGTATGCAGTTATTTTTTGTTCTAATGGTGAACCCCAACTTGCAGTTAAAGAAAACATTTCAGCTTTTCTGGTTAAACCGCATGCATGATAAGTATCGTAAAAACCATGTTCACTACTTTTTTTTATTTTAGTAAAAATTGATTTAATCCCCTTCCCTCCTAATAAGAAAATGCAAGTATTTAAAAGATGACATCCAAGCGTTTCAGCGATAGCTTCTTTTTGTTTTGAACGCCATTCATTTCTAAAACTCTCTTTAAAGGCAATACCTTTACCAAAAAAAATATCCAATCTCAAAAGATTTCCATTTGAATTTGTTTCTATAATTTTTTTTAGATCATTTATTGGTTGAGAGTAATTGTATTGATAACCTACTTGTAAAAACTTTAAATTATATTTTGAAAAATTATAACTTTTAAAATATTCCTCAATCCCAAATGCTGGTTTCTCTACATAAATATATGGAATATTATTTTTTAGGCATTTTTTTAGATGCTCTAGATGATATCCATTTGGGGAAGTTATAAAAGCACAAGAAAAGTTTTTGAATGTATTTAAACTTTCTTCAATAGTTTTGAAGCAATCTTTGTTATTGATTTTTTTTTGGTTGCGATTTATGAAGCAATAACTTTTGGGAATAAGTATATATTCATCTAAATATTTTTTAATTCTTTTAGCATGATTTCCATATCCATAAAATAAAATTTTCATAAATAATTAATTCACGTAACATCTATCACATGGTTTATGTAAATGCCTTTTATTAGAAAGCATTTCGTTTCTTAAGTATTGCATATTTTCCCAACATTGCTGTAATGACAAATTCCCCACATTACCTGGGGAAAGAAGTGATTTATAATCTACATCACACGGATTTGTTGTTCCATCATGCCAAATATAAAGTTTCTCAAATGGCATGCCACAGGGACCTAAATTACTTATATCCTCAATTTTATTTGAATAGGTGTCCCACATTTCTGTAAGGGTTACAGAGGCACTTTCATCAAAGAAGTCACTATAAAAGTTATCAAATTTAGCTTTGTTCATATTTGGATCTACCATTACACCACTAGCTCTGGTATAAAGGTTCATTTCTCTATTAAGTCCATTTCTGATTTCATTAATTTTTGAAATATGTTTTACAAATGTTTCATAATTAGCACCATGACGATATTTTTCATACATCTCTTTTTCGTAATGATCAGTAGATACAACTAATATGTTGAGGGGGGTTTTAATTAATTTTATTAATCTATCTTCAGTTAATCGTTTTGCATTAGTATTGATTTTAATTTCAATAATATTATTTTTTGTTCCGATATAATTTAGAAGATATTCTAAATCTTTATATAGAAGTGGCTCCCCTCTACTCGCGATTGTGATACCCCTTATTTTCATGTCGTTAATCTGGTCAACCACTTTCATGGCTAACTTAGTGTCTATTATTCCCATATATTCTTGGGTAGTAAAAGATGGATCACTTTGGAAACAGAAAGGGCACTTTACATTGCAGGCACTGGAAACTTCGAGCAAAGCAAAAATTGGTTTTTTTTCATAACCTTTTCTATTTAATCCAGCTTTAAAAGAAAACCTATAGCCTAAATATGCGGCAATTTTGAATCCATCTAATCCATGAATTATCTTTTTTTCTTGTAAAGATAAACTTGACCAACCAAAATCTGGTTTTGTTAAGAATTCTTCTTTTGCCTTCAAAAAATAAAACCATTCACCTTCATCACAATAATTTTTGGCAGTTTCTGAATAATTTGTTAGACAATCTTTAAATTTAGAGGGGAATTTATCTGCTTTTACCCTGGAATTGATAGTTAAGCTCTTGCCACCAGTTTTAAGAGGTTTTTCTTTCAACTATTTTTATTTTTTTTTATAATAGCATTTTCACTAAGGATGGGTGAAAAATTTTAATAAACTATTGTTCAAGAGAAGAATTAATTCTTTAGATATAATTATTTTCTTATTAATTTAAGGAATAGTCTAAAAATTTATATGATTAAAACAGAAAAAATAATTTTATAAATAAGAAAACAAATTTTAATTTTAATCCGTAAGTTCTTTTTTTGTTAGATAATTTGCATAATCTAGATCTTCATAAGTATCTATATTTATCGATGTGAACTTATTTATTATCCCTTTAATTTTGCCCTCAAGAAGATTTGAGGCTTGTAGAATGTAGTCATTTCTTGCCATATAAAAAACACCATCCTTATGGTAAGTTTTCTTACTATTTTGTCTTAGCGAATAAATATCGTTTTTTTGAAATTGATTTTTTATTTCCCCATTTTCTTTGATTTCAAATTGTTTTTCAATTCTGTACTTTGAATCAGTTTCTTTGATTGACATCCAAAGATCATCCCTTGAAATTTTAAATTTTTCAAAAACTTCTTTAATCCAAGATGTATTTCTAATTGGTGATGTTGGCTCTAGAAATAGTGAAAAATTATATTTATTTTTATCTTTATTAAGAAATTCTATAGCATTCTTCCAGACTTCGATTGCTAGCGATTTATCTCCAGATAAATTTTTGGATCTTTCTAAAAAAATAGGTTTCTCTAAGTTTTTAATTTGATTATAGTATTCTTTTGAATCTGAACTAAGGCAAACATCTTCCATTCTTACAAGTTTCCCTGCAGATTCTAATGTCCTTTCTAAAAGAGATTTGCCATTTATTACTTTAATATTCTTATTAGGTATACCTTTGCTTCCTGAACGTGCAGGCACAATTATACAAAGATCATTTGTTTTAAACATATTTAATTCCTGAACATAAAAAAGCATTAGGAAATCTTGCATGATCTTTAACAATATCAATTTTTCCTTTTTTAAATATATTTATATTTTTTTTCAAATCTTGGCACCATTCTAAAAATTCCGAATCTTCTCTTTTTGCCATCATTACATTAATTATGTAAGTGATAGCTTCAAAACTATCACCAATTTCCTCACATTCTATATTTTTGAATAAGAAATCTTCAAATATTTGTTTTATTCCATATGGAGTGTATCTTATGTAATCATGTGGTGCTTGATGTACCTCCCTAAAAGTAGGTTCGAATATTACAAGTTCTCCTTGATTTTTTAAGGATTTAAAACATTCAGAGAACAATTTATTTTGATCTCGAAAATGATGTATTAAGTTGGGAATAAAAATAACATCGAACTCATCCCTAGGTAATTTAAAAAGGTTATTTTGCGAAATCGAAATAATGTCATTGTATTTAATAAAATTTTCATCATTCACCATATAAGAATTATAACTGCCTCTTTGAAGTGCAGATTTAGGACTGCAATCGAAACTACTGGTTACAGCTTCTTGGAATAGACCTCCAAATAATGAAGTCCCATATAATTTAGTTCTTTCAAGAATACATACTTTCTTATCAGGAAAATCGTATTTAATTAAAATATTCTCTAGTCCTTTAATTAATAATCTAAAAGAAGGATAATTATTTATTTCGAAAACATTCCCTTCAAGAACTTTTATATGATCTTTTTGATTCTTTGATAATAGATTTTTATGATTTTTTTTAATCATTATATTAAACCTCTCTTTTTTAAATTTGATAGATTTTTTTTACCTAATGGACTTTCGTTTAATATTCCAATGGAACAATCATTATCTAAACTAGTATTCCAATGCCATTCTCTTTGTAAATTTTTCTTCAGATACCTTACGTTAGCAATTCTTCCATCTACGATAATTATCGTTCCAGGTATGAGCCATGATTCAATGGTTAAGAGATCAGATGAAATAGGAACTCTTTGATCTCCATCCGTGAATTTTGTATTCGTAATATCAGCGGGATCAGGTCCATCTAAATAAATTAAATCAGGAGTGAATTTATAATCAACTAAATATTTATGGGAACCATCATCTCTTTTTGTATCTAATATTACGGGACATATTTCTGGAGTTAGATCAATATTGATTTTACCCTCTTCAAATCTACTTAACGCGTGTTGCAAATACTTTCTGTGAACTTCTATTATGTGAAGCTTCTTTTTTGAATCTATATTTATATCAAAATTGGACAGATAATAGTTAAAGATATAAGAGCTGAATCCGCATCCATATTCAATAATCCGATTTGGTTTAATCGCTCTGCAAATTTTAAAAAGTCGTGCAAGGTCAATTAAATTTGGTTTAATTAATTTTTTTTGGTCAGAACATTCTATTAGCTTATCTGTAGGTATTCCGCCATTATCAAGATAAGCATAGGCTGATTCATAATCTTTGAAAGATTCTGTATATTTGGAAGGATTAAAATTAAACATTAATAATATAATTTTTTTTGTGATGACGGTAAATTTATGGTGGACAAAATTTTACACATGTTCAATCCAGCCTCACCATCTCCCAAATGTTTAGATGAAGAATACTTTCCATGATTTACTTGATAAATTACTGCTTCAAATATTGATTCAGAAATATAGTCAACATTTTTAACATTCGATGCAGATTCACGATGCTGTTGCCTTGTACCAATGTTTACCACAGGAACACCTAAGAAAGATCCCTCTCTTAAACCCGAGGAAGAATTTCCTACTAAACATTTGCAATTATTTATTAAAACTAAGTAATCTTCTGGAGGAAAATTCTTATAGAGGTGTACATTCTTTAATTCAGATGTTTCTCTTGAGGTTCTAATAGCTTTTGAAACCATCTCTCCGCCTGCATCAATATTTGGCCAAAGCCAAACAACTTGAATATTTTTATTTCTAATTTTTATTACTGCTTTTAATAACTCATTAATTGATTCAGAAGTTTCTTTGATTTTAGTAGTTACAGGATGCATCAGTACTACAATATAAGGTTTAAAAAAATCAATTGTCCCTCCAATTCCTTTGGCATTTTTGAACATTCCTTCTTTGTAGGATAAATTTGTATTTTTTATTAAGTCAATACTTGGACATCCAACGTTAAAGACAAATTCAGGGTTTTCTCCTAAAGAAATTATTCTTTTTTCTGATTCTTTAGATGCAGGAAAATGTATGTGCGAGAGTTTCGTTATAGCATGTCTCACAGACTCATCAATTGAACCAGTTTGATCCCCACCTTGGGTATGAATTACAGGGATATTCATATAACTGGCCGCTACAGCAGTAGCTAAAGTTTCATATCTATCTGCAATGGTTAAAACAGCATCCGGAGAAAGGTTTTTCAGTGCTGTAGATGTTTCTATAATCCCCAATCCTGTAGATTTAGCCATATGTATTGGATCATCACCTTCAACTATAGAATCCAATTCGGCAGCAACTTCAAATCCGTCTTTTTTAATAATATCAATAACTCTTCCATATTTAGCTAATAAAGCCGATGCTCCAGCAATAACTTTAATATCTAAAGTTTTAAATTTTCTTGCGTTTTCTAAAAACGATTTTATTCGACCATAATTAGCTCTGCTATTAACTACGACAGCTATTTTCATAATCTTTAGACTTCTTCTATATCTTCCCATCTTAAGATATTCAATGCTTTAAGGTCATATTTTGCCTTTCTACCTATAACATTTTTTAAATTATTTTTACCTAAATATCCTCCAGGCTTTCTATAAATGATATCTTTTTTTTGAATAAATTCTCCTTTTTTTATATCTCTTCTAATGCCTATGCTTCTGGAAAATTTTATTTTAGTGGAGCTAAGTTTTTTTTCTTCAAAATCTTTATTAGTGTGTGTGTTTAACTCCTGAAAATATTTTTTTGTAATCATCACTTCTTTAAATTCTTTAATAGTTAAAGATGAAGAACTATCAGGTCCAAACATATTTCTATCAAAATTTACATGAACCTCTAAAATTGAACAATTTCTGGCTAATACATAGAATGATGTTAGTTTATTTCCAGAATGGTCTGATAACCCAGAAGGTATATTGAATTTTTCTTCAATAAGACTAATGTTATTGAATCCAATTCTTTTTGGTTCTGTAGGGTACTCTGTTGTGCAATGAAGAATAGAAAATTTCTCATTCTTAATATGGTTAATAAATTTTGATGAAACTTCAGAAAGTTCATTCCAATTAGACAATCCGGAACTCATAATAACTGGAATATCACAAGCGCTAATCTGATCTACTAACTCTTCAAAAAGGATATCCCCAGATCCGATTTTTAAAAAATCAACTTCTAAATTTTTTGCAATATTAAGTGCTTCTATACTAAAAACAGAAGCTCCTACGATAATTTTTTTTAATTTGCAATGATCAATTATTCTCTTCCATTGTTCAGGGCTAAATTCAGTTCTTTTCCAGTAATCATATCTAGAATTGTCTTCATAAGAAAAATTGACCCTAAACTCATCTTGAAGAGAAGATTCAAAATCAGCTAGATGTATTTGAAATTTTATAGCTTCACATTTAGCCTCAGAAAGGGCATCTATAAAAGAGTGAACTAGTCCCTCTGAACCTTCATGCGCTTGACCTATCTCAGCTATTATTAATTGATTATCTTTATTAAATTTTTGATTATTTATTTTTATATTTCTCATTGATTAAATTATAAATTAATTTGATATTTTATTATATTAAATCAAATCTATTTATTTGTAATTGAATAATCTTTAAAATTAAAGTCATCATCGTTTTTATTTTCAAGAACAAGAATTTTTGAACCAGTTATTAGTATACAAAAGAGTATATTTAATCTTAAATCAAATAGAACTATATCAAATAATAGATGAAAAATAGCTACTAATAAAGATATTATCCAGAATTTATTTATTAAGTTTTTTTCATTCTTTACTTTGCGAAGTATCTTTACTGATTTGAAAGTAAGTAAAAGAACAGTTCCAGAGATTAAAATTGCAAAAGGAATACCGTAATTCTGTGATATTTGTAGGATTATATTGTGTGTATGTTGTGCACCATATAAGCCATTATTCTTTAAATATAAAAAACTAAAAGTAGATGCTCCCCAACCTAATATAGGTTTTTGAAAGATTAAATTTATAGCCTTGTTCCAAATCTCTACTCTTTGTGTAAATAATATGTTCCCAATTCTTATGGAAATTATTTTATGGTAAAAATCAATCAAAATTTGTTTTGAAACTATAGATAAAGTTTCTAGATTAAATAGATTAAATATAATAATATTTATTGGTAATAATAATATAGAAATTCCAATAATATAAATAATTTTTATTCCAAATGATAGAAGGAAACTAATTAATAAACCTATATAAGCATTTCGCGAATTAGTTATAAATATAGTGTAAATTGTTATCAATAATATAAATATTGTTATTAATTTATTTGTTATAGATTTATTATTAATCCCGATATTAAAAAAAATAAACGGTACCATTGTAACTAATGCAAATCCTGCATAATTTGGATTATTAAATAATCCAGTAGTGCTTATAGTAGTCTCTCCAGGGACTCTTTGATACCATACAATTAGTCCGTTTAAAATAGAAAATGGCCCATAAATTTCAAAATGCTTTTGTAAAAAACAAGATATTAATAATGGTACGTTGCTTATGATAAGTAATTTACTAAATAATATTTTTTGGTTTATTGAAGAAATATATAAAGGTATGAAAATAAAAATAAGTAAAAAAGGTATCCAATTAAATACATCAACCCATAAAGTTAGATTTTGATTTATTTCTTGGGTATTAAAAATTGTATTTCTTATGCAACTTAAAAATAAAATTCCAATGCTAATCAATATAGGGTAATTCCATTTATTCTTTATTAAAAATTCTCCTTTTAAGATTATCGAAATTATCAATGATAATAATAAAAATAATCCAGAAAGGAAGGGAGCCGTCATTAAGAAAATGATGCTTATATTAAAGGATTTCTGACCAATTCTGAATAAATTAATTCTATTCATAAAGAGTTATTGTCATATTATTTATCTTTTTAATTTCAAATTCTTTTTTTACTTTTATTCTTGCAGCTTTACCAAATTTTTTAATAAGATCTTTCTCATTATAGAGCTTGAGTATACTATCTTTTATATGTAAAGGATTATTTTTCTTTACTAATAAACCACTTTTCATATGATCAATAATTTCCCTACATCCAGGGACATTTGTTGTAATTATAGCTTTCTCCATAGATGCTGCTTCTAACAAGGCCTTCGATAATCCTTCTCTCCATGAAGGTAAAACGACAATATCAACAGATTTATAAATAGATCTCATGTCTTCTACATGACCAATTAAATAAATATATTTTTGTTTATTTAAT
>MDSZ01267939.1_pt1 | contig 11905 bp, 11 predicted proteins | sample 811201 | NCBI WGS metagenome assembly MDSZ01 (sample SAMN05326647, study PRJNA326480) | marine metagenome | isolation source: seawater | place: Indian Ocean: North | collected 2010 | reverse complement strand
TTTTATCTGATATGAGTAAAGCTTGGATATTGGGTAGCATATCTAAGCAAGACTTTTACGACAGAGCTACCCTATATAGAAAAGGGGACATCGATCAAGACAACGGCTTTGTGTTTAAAGCTGATTGTTACAATCTAAGAATAGATAAGTTGAGTCCTATCCATGCAATTCAAAAGTAAAGTAAAAGCTAAGTTATTCTCAATTGAAGCATTTTTAAATAAAGATGGAAATGTGGAGATGAATTACGAAGCAGTAAAACCAGAAGATCTAGAAAGAGAACTTAATTCAGGTCTGCCCATGTATACTGGCACAAGTCAGGTTGCGTCATTGCTTCGTTATTTAAGGAAGATGGGTGATGAGATAATGAATGGTACAAGAAATTATATTTAAGATTTTCTTAATAAAGCAAAATCTTCGCCTGATATTCTACCGTCTTTATTCTTGTCTAATTTTTTTTGGCCGCCAACAAGTTTGCCACCGTTGCTTTTCTTTTCAAACTTCTTTATAGCACCACCTAAGTTCATGCCCATGCCGTACTTCTTTTGTTCGGTCATACCCATGCCCATGTTCTTCGCCATAGGTGTTTGTTGCGTTCTGTTTTGTTGAGCAAGTCCACCCATTTGCATTGGTTTACGTGGCATTGCCATACCCCCACCATACATTTTTTGTGGGCGTTGTCCGTTATTGTACTGTTTCACTTTTATCTCCTTTACTGCACTTTAGTCATATCTATGAAAGGTTGTCTTTGACCACTTTTCATTTCAGATTCTACTCTTCTTGAGTATGCCACGTTGGCATTGATAGCCATTGCTACCATAAGTTCTTTTAATCTTATTTCTTTTGCTCCTGTAAATCTTTTTCCCTCTTGCAACATGTCAGCTAATATACTAGCTACCTCTGGTTTTGTTATCATTTCTTGCAACATTCTATGATCTTTCATTCTTATGTTTTGTATCATAGCTTCAGTAAATACATATCTTGGACTAACAACACCACGAGATATTGAATAAAATCTACTAATATAACTTTCTATCGATAGACCTCTTGGCTCTCCTGTAAAACTTAATCCACCTGCACCTGTGGGTCTTTGATCTCTTTTAACAAACTCAATTATAGTTCTTATGTTTTTTATCTGATCTTCTGCTAAATATCCCCCTGATGTCAAGTTAGCCATAGCAGTGTCGTTTGTAAGTAAACTCACCAATCCTTCAACATCTAAGGCTTGCTCTTCTATTCTATCAACTACGTTTTTACCTTGTTTATTTTTTCTTAAATCTTTCTTTACAAATATCTTGCCAGTAGGTCGCATTGTGCTTTTTGATATGTGACGTGATACAATCTCTTTTACAACTTCATCAAAAGTAACTTTGTCCATAGCACCTGACTTTAGGACACTTTCTCTTGCCAACTTTAACTTATTTGCTCCATCTGGATCTAGTACAAAATTTTCAAAAAAGGATTGTTCATTACCTCTGTCGGACAATCTAGTTAATGTGCGTACATTGTCATCCATTTTACGCATGGCATCATTTATTTTATTACCCTCTTTTAATAATTTAGGATTAAATTCTTTTTGAAAACCATCATCTATTACTTTTGCAATCTCTCTATCAGCAGTATATCTTTTAGGTAAATCTGTTAATTGATCCATAGCTTCATCATAATTAAAAGCTGTTTGTGATTTGTTAAACGGACTGTATCTAAATAATTGTTCTGTTCTTCTTCTTAAATTTAAAACTTCTTCGTGGAATTTTGCAGGATCACTCACGTTTCTAGCTAATTTTGAAACTTGTTTTTTAAACTTTATATTTGCTAATTCTCTTAAAAACTTAGCATTTTGTGAGTTTGGATCTATTACATAATTTAAATTATTATCTTGTCCACCAACACTTGTAGCAAATATGTTTCTTAATTCAGAGTTTTTTAATTGTATATCGTTGTCACTAATTTTATCTAAATCAAACCATGTAGATGGTTCATTACCTGCACTCCATTTATTACCTCCGGGAGTGTCAGCATTATCAAGATTTCTTGAACTAGGCATAGCCCATTTTCTTAATCTGCTACCTTCATTTATAAATCTATCATAAAAAAATGTTTTAGCAAATGTTCTTGCTTCTGCTATTTCAGATTGTATTTGAGTTTTTAATTGATCAGAAACAGGTAAACCATCTGCACCTATTATTTTGTCATACAATCCATCAGCATCGTTAAAAAAGTCATAATATATAGATGATCTACCAACATCTCCTGCGTTATTAAAAGCAGTAGCTTTTGCACCTAATGCAGAACGAAGTCTTTGAGTATCAGTCATATTTAAAGCAAATCCTAACTTTTGAAACAACTCATCGTCTGTGTCTCTTATATATGCAAATATGTCAAGATCGGTAACAGTTCCTTTAAAATCATATTCCTCTACTATTTTATCAACATAGTTTGATCTAAAGTTAGGTGAATCTAACTCTTTGGATGCTCTAAGTATGGTATCTTTAGCAGCTTCATTAAATATAGTAAACATATCAGACATGTCACTATTTTTCATAATTTGACCAACTAATCTTTTGGCTGCTTTGTCTCCTGCTCCTTCTCTAACATTGTCTAATATTCTTAAACCTAACTCTGTTGCGTCTGTGCCATAAGAATCTCTATACTTTGCATCAAAGGCTTTGAATGGAACACTTGCTTTTGATTTTGCGTTATGAAAATTAACCATAAAAGCTTTACCCAAAGATGCGTTTTCATTATTATACTTTCCTAAATCTTCAGTCGTTACAGTTACTTTACCTTTTACAGTTTTTGTTTGTTTTAAAGGAGATATTTTCCCTGCTTGATTAAAAAATCTTTCATCATAACTATCTAATCCGTAAACCAACTCTTCTACTAATTTATCTCTTTGTTGATCTATCTTAGGTGCTAATGCTCTAGCAGCTTCAAAATCTATAACTTTTTCATTAACCAAATCTTCAAATAGTTGTTTCATTAAATCAGTAGGGTTCTGAACATCTGTCATAGATTGTAAGTAAACTTGTGTTCCGTTGTCAGGCACACCACTCATTAAATTTTTTAGAATAACACTTTTTGCATTTATAAAATTTTGTCTTATACCTTGTAAAGCTCCAAGTTGTTGTTTAGAGTATTCCAATCCAGTATTTAATTTATCAACAAAATCCATGATAACAGGATTCTTCTGAGTGCCTTGAGGTAATCTTAAAACACCTTGTAATGCTTTGGTAAGCTCAGTGTTCAACATGTTTCTTCTGTCCTCAAAGCCTTTTAATATTGCACTTGTATCAGAATCAAGAACTTTTGTTTGATTAATAGAATATACAAAAGAATCTTCTAGTGCATCAAGAAAACCCATACCTGATAAATTTGCAAAAGATCTATCTAAAACGCTTGCGTCAACACCTAGCTCAATCAAACCCTTTTTCAAACCGTTGTAGTATTGTATGTTTGTTACGATTTGATCAGCTACTTCAGGTTTCATACCTGTGAGTATATCTTGCAACTGCACAGCCATTTTATAATCTTTTTTATTTGTTCTACTCAATCTAATTAAATCAGGATTTAAAAGAGCATTGTATAATTCTCCTTTGCTTTTAAACTGTCCAAGCTCTCCACTTGATATATATTTAAGAACGTCTAGAGGTTGATCATTGGTTGCGTTTAAATATCTCTGTGCTAAAGGAGCAGAATCCATTTTGTTATTTAAAAAACTATATCCTAAAGTACCTCCAAATCCTAGTATCATTCCAAGATCTTTATCGTAACCCATTTCTTGAAAGGTTTGACCTGCTACTGAAGCTATTGTAGCAAACACAGTTGTGTCTCTAAAACTCTCTCTTATATATTGAGGTGTTCCTGAATCTCTTTCAATTAATCTTTTTCTCATTAAAGATTCAGTAACTTTAGCTCTAGCTCTTATAACTTCATCGGTATCTTGTTTTAACAGAGAAGCATTAGGAAACTCTTTTTTAGTGACTGCTCTTAGTTCTTTTTGTTTTAAGACTTCTTTTTTCAGATTCTCTTTTGCTACGTTTACAGTATTTGTAGCGTCAACAACCAAACTTCTTTGTTTTAAAGGCAGTGCAGACTCAAATATCTGCGACCCTTCTTTAATTTGATTTCTTCTAAAATAATTTCTAAAAGATTTACCTATTACAGGGTTGTCTTTTAAGTAAGCATCTACCATATGCTCTGGTTTTATTTGAGGATTATTTATTTGATATTCTTTAAATTTTTTAAACTCATCTTCTTGGTTACCGAAAAATGGTAGTTTCTTCATTAATTTCGTTATAACTGCAACTTCCCCTAAAAGTTGAGGTATAAGTATTTGCCCACTTTCTGCAGTGTCTCGTGTATAGTTTAATAACTTTCTAGCTTGATCTTTACTTATAAGAATATTGTCTTTAGCTAAAGCCTGTCTGTAACGTTCAACGGCATCAGGTCCTAAATAAGACATGATAGTCTCTCTTCCTTGAGAACTAAAAGGTCCTGCAGGTTGAGGAAGGACTGCTGTTTTATCTGTGCTTAACTGTCCTTCAACTCCTTCAAGAGGTAAAAGACTCAATGCAGAATCAATGGCTCTATACCCTAATTCTGATACACCACCAAAAAGCAAAAGAGCAAAATCTGCATAAGCTCTTGGTAAATCTGTAAACTGATAATAAAATTTTTCTGCAGTAGTTTTTGTTCTACCACTTTCACCTTTCTCTGGTGGTTTAAAAGTTAAATTTGTTCTTCCGTAAACATTTCTATTTATTAATTTTGCTACTGTTGATGCTTTTAAGTTCGGCATTTGTTCGTCAACAAAATCTAAAAAGTTTTGTGCTTCTCTTCCTATGCTTTTGTCAAGTGTGGGTAAAAGTTCACCTGAATCATCTTTTTTATAGTATTCACTAATGCTAAATGGATTAGAAACACCAGTAAGAGGGTTAGGTGGTAATTTAGGTTTACTTGATATCCTAAATCCTAAACCAGTGTCTTGTCCTTTTTGTTCTTCTTTTATCTTTGCTTTTATGTTTTCACGTAAAATAGTATCTATTTCTGTATTAACATCTATGCTTTGTACTATGTTACCTCTTTTATCTTCAAGAAATAAAGTGGTTGGATTGATCTGATTAAAATCACTCATTATTGTGTCATAATCATCACCTTCATTTATTCTAACACGATCACCATTCGGTAAAGCGTAACTTCTTACTTTAACACCTTCTACTTTATTACCATCTCCAAGATCAAAGTCTTGTTCTTCAAAATCGTGTTTTTGAAAATACTCTTTAAAATTTAATAGTTTACCTGTTTTTAAAGGATTTACATAAAGAGAGCCTTTTTCGTCACCGTATCTAACACCAGATGTAAATGGTATATCGCCACCAAAAGCATCTTCCCCTAAAATAAATCTTCCTAAAGTTGTTACAGGACCTTCAGGATTTCTAATTTCTTGTTTGTTTTCTTCTGCCAATGTATTTACTTTCTTTAATTTATTGGGACAAATATTCTTTTTCTATCGTCAACTTCTTGACCGTTCTTGTATCCTTGATGTTTCTTACCAAAATTAGGATTTCTATCTCGTCTAAACTTTGCGGCCACAGTGTTTTCTGGTTTTTTCTCTAATCTTCTATTTACATAATCTGCGTAAGTGCCACCTGCTTTACCAAACTCTGCGTCTGCTTGTTCTAAAACGTAAGCAGTTGCAGCTTCTGCACCACCTTGAGAATATAAATCTTTTACAAATGCTATATCACTCATAACTTCAACTATTTGACCCAATGCAGCTTGCACTTCACTAACACTTGAAGTTGCTGTAAATTGCATAGATCTCATCATATTTTCAACGTCTTGATCAGATATAGTTCTTCCACCTGTACCTCCTTGAAGTGCAGATGCCATAGCGTAAGCAAGATTAAACTTCATAAGATTGATACGTGCTGTTCTTCTTACTTCAGGTTCTTGACTACTTAAATTTCTTTGTGCTTCTTCTAAATCTCGACTTAATTTGCTTCTTGCTGCAGGGTTAGCGTTTGCCATTGTTGCATCACCATTCCATCTAGCTATTCCATCAGTTAACCCTCTAAACATACCTGTTTCTCCAAACAATCCTTCTATAGTAGAAAATACACCTGCTACAAAAGTTTGTTGTCTAGCAGGACCTGCTTCTATTTGTGATGCTTTTATCTCATTCAACATTGTTTGTGCTAATGTTTTAGCTTTAACAGCACCGTCTCTGGCTTCTACTAATTTTTGGAGGTCTATCTTATAAACATCTTTTAATTTATTTATAAAATATTCTCGTCTTTGTGTTTCTCTATCCCTTGTATCAAGATATAAATAAGGATCTGTAGGTTTGTAATTTACATTAGAAAAAGCAGGCAACAGAGTTGAAAACATATCTGCAAACAACTTATTATCTATGCCGTATTGGACTGCTTCATCTCTTAATTTTTGTATTTCTGTTAGTTGATCAGTTTTAATGGCTTTTACATTACTTATAGGACCTATAGTATTTTTTAATTTATTATAAAAAGACCATACTTGTTTTTGTTTTTGAAAATTGTTTTTATCTTGACCTATGCCCACCATCCAGTTTTTTAATACATCTGTGTACTTTGTATTTTTGTATTTTGCAACTTCTCTAGCAGAGTTTATAATATTTGTTCCATCAGTTGATTTAGCTTTGTCTTCTGTTAAGTAAGGTAAATAGCTTTGTTCTACGAAACCATCTTGGCTGTATGTTTTATCTAATTGAAAACCAAATGCTTGTGGATATTTCATTCTTAATCTATCAAATGTAATACCATACGCAGGAGCTAAAACGTTCTCAGCAAATCGTGTTTGTTCTTTTGTTTGAAATTCTGGAGCAAGAGTTAATATATCTTTTATAGCAGTTCTTGTTGTTTTGTCGCCAATTTTTTCTTCTTTGTAATTTTTTGAACCCCAGTTAGATACTATACCTCTTAAATGTTGATTTAAATTTGTAACTCTAGCTTGTCCATCTGGTAAAACTTTTGCAGCATCTAGGAACTTATTATAATTGCCTTGCCCTATAACTTGAAACATGTCAGTGACATCACCTGTAACTTTTTGAAAATCATTACCTTCATCTGTGCTAGTAAACGTTAGTTTTACAGGACCTGCTACAAAAGTTTTTTGTCTACCTGAAAGATCCGCTGCTTTTTGTGCATCTACTTTTGTTCTAATCTTTTTAAGATCATAATCTGCTTCCAATCGAGCAAGTGCAACCTTTTGAGCAAAATTTGCTCCTCCTCCTATAAACGCTTTGATTGGTGTAAAACCCATTTATACCTCTTCTTTTACTTCTGCTTCTTCTTCTTGTAAAGGTTGTTTATCTAAATTAGGTGATAAAAAAGAATCTTCAACCTGTTTATCTTCATTTTCCATTTCAGCTAAAACTTTTAATGTCTCTGGTGAACGATCTTGCATAATGTTCATAACTTGTGCTTCATCAACGTTTCCGTTTTCTTGTGGCATACCATCTTTAGTGTTGAACATTTTTGGTTGTATATCGTTTTCTACAGCTAACCCTGCCAGATAAACAGCTATGGGTGCTTTGATAAGTTCTGCAACGTCAGGATTAAAATGACCTGTGGCAAAACCTCCTATGCCAACACCATCAACTATCTCTTCAATAGATACACCTGCAACCATCAGAGATAACATATCGTTCTGTACTGTTGGAACTTCCATTTGATCCATTATAAACTCAATAGCTTCTTCTGGGTCAGCAAATCTTGGTGGCTTTTCCCATGCCCATTTACCTTGCGGCCCAGTTAAACTGTGACCGGGTGGGGGTCTGTTAAATCTATCTAGTGCTTCTACACTTGTATCTGGTGGGGGTTGTTGCATCATGCGTACACCTGTTTTGGACTAATTCGTGATTTTATATTTTTAAGATCACCTGCTTTTTTAAGACTAATATTTCTTCCGACTCGTGGATTATATTGCATAGCTTTACCAAATATTGCATTTATCATTGGATTACCTGCAGCAATTTGTGCTTTACTCATAAGTCTTTCATTAGACATCCCCGGAACGTAAAACTGTGTTGCTGTAGCTTTTACTGGTTGCACTCCTCCGACAGACGGAGTTCTTACTCTTGCAGGTATAGTTGTATTTGATACTTGTTGTAATGATCCACCTTTACCAAATAATCCCTCATATGTATACTTAGATACACCTTTTGAAAAAGATGTAAGTGCTGAGTCACCCTCTGCAGGTTTTAATTTATCTACGAATCCAGAACCTGATGATTTGGATGCTAATCTACGTGTTGATGATCCTGTTCCTGATGTTGCATAAGCCACTGATCCAAAGAAAGCTAATGCAGGTAATAAAGCTTTAAGCATAATTTATAAACTCCCTTTAACTTAACAATCCAAATATGCCTGCTAATGTTGCTCCTCCTAATGCACCGTACATATCATTTTCACTTTTCATTTCATACATATCAGTTTGTGCAGATACTTCCATAGCTGTTAAACCTACTTGATGTTCCCTTTGCTTTGCACTTTCAGACGATGTAAACAACCAAGCAGCTTCATCTCTGTAACGTTGCCATAGGGCATTTAATGCTGATTGACTTACGTTTAAAGTATTAAGTGCGTTTTGTCTATTTACTTCGTTTTGAGCTGCAGTATTAGCAGTGTTTAGGTTTCTTCTCCAAACAGCGTTAGATTGATCTATTTGTGTTTGCATATTTAAATTAAATTGTTCACGTTGATCATTTAGTCCTTGCACATATCTAGAGTTAGCGTTAGCTTGATCAACATTAAATTGTTCCATTGCAGCCAATCTATTTGCATTAGATTGTTGTATTTGACCATCAAGCTCTGCAAAAAATTCGTCAAGTTGATTTTGTGATTTTGCATTGAATTGTGCTGATGCGTTTTGAGCTGCAGCATCGGTAAGTAAAGCTTGTAATTTACCTTGATAATCTATTGTTTGTGTTTTTTGTTTATTGTCAAGATTAGCTAAATCTACAGATAAAAATGATTTTGCGTTATTGACTGCTGCGTTCATTCTTGCGTCAAGATTAGCTTTATCCATTGCTGCAAAAGTCATTGCATTTTGTAGTGCTGCTTGTTGTTTGTTATTTAAATTTTGTAATTGTATTGCGGCAAATCTATCTGCGTCAGCCTTTGCTATAGGTATACCTGATTCAAATATAGCTTGTGTGATTGCCGCAGAAGCCATACTAGATGCACCAAGACCTCTTTGTTTCATAATACCACTCACTGCTCTAACAGCAGGTGCGGCCCATGCAGGTAAAGGTTTACCTTCCTCTAAACTTTCATAAAGCTGAGACAATTGATATTGTACAGATGCTTTTGGATCTAATTCTTCTGTTTGTGCAGTTACTTGTGATTGTTCAGATACTGCACCTTGCACATCACCTATTAGGGATTCAGTAGATAGTTTACCTTGTGCAGCAACGGCTTCAGGTGTATTACCAACAAGATTAGCATTGTAAGTATTTGCAACTGTTTTAGTCGATGTAGGAACTGCTAAATTATCTGTTGAAGCTGTGCCAGTCGTTAAATTAACAGGTTGTAAAGGTGTTGGACTTGTTAAAATCTCATCCTCTTGAACTTCTTGAGGTATTGTTGTTATCTTGCCTGCTTCAGGTACAGTTTTTTCCCCACCAGTAGCCTGCTCACCTAAACGTTCAATAAGTTGTTCACCTGTAGTTGGTGGAGTTATAGTGCTTGATGATTTTATTGGATTAGATTCCATATATTTATCGTAAGCCTTTCTCGTAGCACCGTCAGTAAATTCATACGTTTTTCCATCTATCACTTTTTCTGTAATAGCTTGTTGACTAGGTTGACCAATTGTACTTTTATACTCATCAGATTTTATAAAATCTTGATAATTAGGTAAATCACGTATTGATAGTGGAGGTGTGTAACTACTTGCAAATTCGTCAAATTCATTTTCAGCCATTATTTATCTCTGCTTAACATTTTGTCTATTTTATCTTCTACCCTATGTAGTGCAGCCATAACTCGATCCATGTCTTCTTTTACATCATCTCGTCTGGCATACTCTTCACGAGTTTTATTTAATAATATCTGCAACCTTTTTACCTCTTGAAACATCTTGTTGAACGCCCAACCAAATGGTACAACGACCAATGTAAGGATAACGTTCCAGAATAACATTGCATCTATTTCCATGTCTTAGTCGGCATCCTTGATGGTTAGTGTTCCTGCGTCTAGTTGTTTTTTAATTTCATCATAATATCTATTACCTACGACTATTGGTATAGATACATTTTTACCATCTGCAACTGCTGATATAGCAACAACTTTATCCTTAATACCTTTTACATATTTTGCATTTTCAAATACCATAATTACCTCTATAATTCTGCATCAAAATTAAGTCTAGCACTTGAATTTATACTCTGCATATATGCTCCACCTGCTGTAGAATTACTACTATTAAATTGAATATATGCCGTTGCAGTCGTTGCGTTAGTTGTAGCATCATACAAATTTATAGCAGTTACAGCATCTCCACGACCTGCAGTATTTTTTTGAAAGTGTCCTGCAGAACTAACCCCAATTGTAGGAGTTGCTCTCATAGGAGTTGGAAAAGCAAGTCCACCTATACCTAATGTTGTATTATAAGCAATACCACTCATAGCCCACTGATATTGGTCAACACCTAAAGCAGTTCCTGTACCCATTCTCTCATAATAGTACCTTTGGCAGAGTTGTAGTTCCTCCCCAAATGACCTATGCTCAAATGGTGTGGCTACAGAGCCTACTTCCATTTGTAAGCCAGTTATAAAAAATGTTCTATCTGTGCTATCAAAGAAAGATGTTTGACTATCGCTTAGTCTTTGATTAACAGTTGTATGCCAAGTGTTTGATGAGAATGTACCACCAGTATAATCAGAACCTCCATGCAACCATATAGATAATCTTAAACTTTCAGCATTGTCATCATCTAAAGAATTAGAAGTTTCATTATTAAAAGTTAAAGTAACTCTACTCCAAGATGAAGTAACTGAAAATTGTTGTGCAATATATCTTGTATTATCTTGGTCTTTTATTTCACAAGTATAAGTAGCATTTGCATTACCTTTTACATAAAATGATACTGTAAATTTTTCAGCATCTGATGTGCCTTTTTTAAGTTGTTGAACATCTTGACCTTCAATGCCATATTGTAAAAAAAAGTATTCGCTTGCTGCAATAGAGGTGTCTGCTGTAGTACACTCAAACTTTAGAGCATTTGCAAATCCATCGTGTACGTCTGTGACTTGTGAAACAGTTGCACGACCTGCTGTGTTGCCTGCTCTAATTTTCATTCTATCAACACAAGGAAAAGTATTATCAGAAGCACCAACACCAGTAGTGCTTGTTCCTCTCTGTGCAACACTCATTGCACCATTAATAATAATATTCCTTCTCCCACCAATTTGATTATTGGTTAGGACTTCACCCATCTTTGCTAATTCTGCTGCTTTACTCATGCTAAGTCTCCGTGAAATGTAACAAGATTTACATCAGCATCTGTTGCACTACCATCTTCCATTTTTCTCATTTCTATTGAACTACTTGTTTTGTTTGATTCATCATCTACTTTAAGGTCTGCTTTATTTGCTGATTGTGTATTGTAAGCTACTGATACACAGTAATTGGCACTAGCCATGTCAGAATCAATAGCCAAAGTAAAATCTCCTGTACCATTATCAGTTAAACCAGATATATTGAAGCTATCATCTAGTGTTGCAGTTCCTGTCATATCTACATCTGCCCATGCCTTTGCACTACCACCTGCTACAAAACTCGTAGCAATACTATTATTACTACTTGCATCTGTTAATGTGTTTACTCTTAATATACTAGCCATTATGCGAGGTCTCCGTGTAACA
>MDSZ01241514.1_pt1 | contig 11905 bp, 9 predicted proteins | sample 811201 | NCBI WGS metagenome assembly MDSZ01 (sample SAMN05326647, study PRJNA326480) | marine metagenome | isolation source: seawater | place: Indian Ocean: North | collected 2010 | reverse complement strand
GGAGTTGTAGGTGTTGCAGGAGGAACAAGAACTAAAAATGGAAAAACTTATGACATTCCAAATGTAGATGGAGTCAATGAATTTGAAAGGTATAATGACATAGGAATTGGTATTAATATAATAGGATCTTATAAATGGAAAGAAAATCAAGTCCCCTCTAAAGCACAACAATATACTTTAAATAAAATTGTTAAACATTACATGAATGTTAGATATCCTAATGGAACTATAAAAATATGTGGTCATAACCAAGTTATACCTATAGGACAAGGAAAATCATGCCCTGGTTTTGATGTAAGAGAATATGCTAAAGCATTAGGATTACAACCTAATCAAATAGTTCAAGATGAACCTAAATGTTTCAATAACATAAAAGACCAAGCTAGATCATACAAAGCAGAAAATTTAGAAGTTTATAAACAAAGAGGAATAGCAATAGCAAATGAAGTAGGAGCATTAGAGTTATCTAAATTAACTCGTAAAGATAGTTCTACAAGTACTTAAAAAATAAAAAAATGGCAGGAGAACAAAATTATAAACCAGCACAACCAAATGCTTATCAAGGCAAACAAATAGTAATAAATTCAGATAGAGTACTATTTAATGCTAAAGAAGACTCAGTCTTAGTATATGCTGATAAATCAATAGGTTTAGATACAAATGGAACTATAAACTTTGATACAGGAACTAATGAATCATTAAATAGATTTGTTGTAAATTCTCCGAATATACATTTAGGACTTATAGAAGGAAAAAATCCCCCAACAGAACCTGCCTTATTAGGGGATAAAACAGAAAAATGGTTAAATGATATGTTAATATTTTTAGAACGTTTAATTCAATTTTTAGCAACTAGATATACAGTAACTGTTCCTTTAGTAGGAATATCTGCTCCTGGTCCTAATGATATATCAGGTCTAATGAGTAGTATAAATGATTTAAGAACAAGTATAGAAGATATAAAAAGCAAAAATGTTAAGTTAATATAATGAGAAAAGTAGTAAATAAATTTATAAGTCAAGTAGAAGGTCAAGTAGATAAAGTAAAGAAAAAAGTAGACAAAGATACTGTAAAAAAAGCAATAAATGTTGGTAAGCAAGTAGTTTCAAGAATACCTAAAAAAGATCAACTAGTTAAACGTTTTACTTCTCCTGTATGTACTATACCAATACAAAACCAAACAGAAAATGCATATAATCAAATTAAGGGAACAATGGACAAGATGGCTAATATGACAGGAGCATTAAAAAAAATAGTAGAAGCCATAGATAGACAAATAAATAATATAATAGGATTTATAGATAAAGTAAGAAAAATTTTAGAAAAAGTAGGTAAAATAGTTGATATATTATTAAAAGTAATAAAAGCCCTTCAAAAAGCCTTAATGGCTATACCTGCTCAGTTTGTAACAGCAGGAGTTATAATTAAATTAGGAGATATTATGAAAACATCAGAAGGCATGGTAGCAACTTTTAAAGCTATGATTGATATAGTCCCTAAAACTTTAGATTACTATAATGATAGAGTAAAATCTATACATTCAAGTATAACACCTATAAGAGAAAGAATATTCAAAACAGATAATTTTATAATATATCATAGACAAGTTTTAGAATCAGTATATATGAAATATGTAAAAGTTTGTAATGTAACAGATCAAGAAAACACAGATAATGAAGGTATCATAAATGAAGATAATCTACAAACAGCAACAGAACAACAAGACGCAGTTGACGATTTTCTCAGTGCAGATCCTACACCTGAAAATACTTTAAACGCACAAGATGAATTAGCCGCTTATTATACAGAAACAGTAGAATCTTTACAAGCAAAAGGAGAAACTGAAGCAATAGATAGATTATATAGAGCAGACTTTAACATGATTCCTTTTGATAGAAAAAAATCATACGAAAAAATTGACATATCAACTGGATAAAACTAAAATTATTTATATTTATAATAAACAAACAATAAAATATGAAAGCAAAAACATTTGAAAACTTAATTAGAAAAGTAGTTAGAGAAGAAATTGATTATGCTTTACGTAGAGAAATTAAATCACTTAAAGAAGATTTACGTGATGAGTTAAAACCTACTATAGTAGAACAAACACAACAAGTAACTAAAAATTTAAATAAATCAATACCTGAAACAACAAAAGCTTCTCTAAGAGAAAAAATAATGGGAACAGCTCCTTTAAAACAAAATTATAAAAAACAAAACTTTACAGATAATAGTACTTTAAATGATTTATTAAATGAAACAGCAAGAGGAGATACAAATACAGTAGTAGCAAATCAACCTCCTGTATCTCTATCACAACCTTTTGCAAGTGGAGCACCATTACCAATGGATACAGCAGGTATGCCCGAACCTGTAGCTAAAGCAGTAACAAGGGATTATAGTAGTTTAATGAAAGCAATAAATAAGAAAAAAGGGAGATAATAAATGCCAACAAATCCACAAAATATAAGTCCTCTTGATCAAGATAAAAATTTATCTATAGGGGTAGGATTTCCTTTAATGGATGATGGAAGATTTAACCCTACATATACTGTTAAACAACAAGTAAAATCAAATATACTTAGTGTTTTATTAACAGAACCAGGAGAAAGATTATTTTTGCCTAATTTTGGTGTAGGTTTAAAAGGACTGTTATTTGAAAATTTAACAAACACACAAGTAATAAATGACACTATAGCAGATCAACTTGATACACATGTTCCTGAAATAGAAGTTATAGATTTAGATGTGCAATTTAATAAAGATACTCATACTTTAAATGTAAGATTATCATATTCAATTCAATTTGAAAACCAAACAGACTCAATACAAGTCAATATAGCAGGTTCACCGGATGGAGTAGATATATATAAATCAGTAGGAGGATTTTAAAAAAAATAAAAAATGGCTTATTCAAAAGTATCAAATATAACACAAGAAAGAGATTTAAAATATTTAAGTAAAGACTTTAATACTTTTAAAGAACAATTAATTGAATTCGCAGAAGCTTATTATCCTGAAACTTATAATGATTTTAGTGAAGGTTCTCCAGGAATGATGTTCTTAGAAATGGTAGCTTATGTAGGAGACGTTCTTTCTTTCTATACAGATAGTCAAGTACAAGAAACTTATCTTCTTTTAGCAAGAGAAAAAGAAAATTTATATAATATATCTTATGCTTTAGGATATAGACCTAGAATAACATCAGCAGCCTCTGTAGATTTAGATGTATATCAATTAGTACCAGCAATAGAATCTGCAGAAGGTAATTATGTACCCGATTGGCAATATGCTTTAATATTAAATGAAAATTCTACTTTTAACTCTACAGAAGGACATAATTTTTATATTACAAAAGATGTTGACTTTGGTTTTTCAAGCTCTTTTAGCCCTACAAATGTTTTTGTATACCAATATGATAGTAGTGGTAATCCAGAATATTATTTAGTAAAAAAAGCAGTGCAAGCAATTTCAGCAGATACTAAAACTAAAACTTTTGATGTAGGAACAGCTGAACAGTTTTATACTGCTAATATTTTTGATAATAATATTTTATCAATAGAAAAAGTTGAAGATGGAGAAGGAAATGAATGGACAGAAGTACCATATTTAGCTCAAGATACTGTATTTGAAAAAGTAAGAAATACAGCAGTTAATGATCCTGAATTACAAGGATATGATAATAAAACTCCATATCTTTTAAAATTAAAAACAGTACCTAGAAGATTTGTATCAAGATTTAAATCAGAAGGTCAACTAGAACTACAATTCGGGGCAGGAAATAACACATTACCTGACACAGACATATTACCTAATCCAGATAATGTAGGTTTAGGTATTAAAGATGGAATATCTAAAATAGATTTAGCCTATGATCCCTCTAATTTCTTATATTCAAAAGCTTATGGCCAAGCACCTGCTAATACAACTTTAACAGTAACTTATAGAGTAGGAGGAGGATTACAATCTAATGTAAACTCTAATACCATTACTCAAAGAGGTGTTTTAAGATTCCAAAATAAACCTAATTTAAATGCTTCATTACTTCAATATGTAAAAAGTACAGTAGCATCAACAAACCCTAAAAAAGCAGCAGGTGGGGGAGGAGGAGATACAATAGAACAAATTAGAATGAATGCTATGGCTAATTTTGGGGCTCAACAAAGAACAGTAACTAGAGATGATTATTTAGTAAGAACTTTATCTATGCCTCCTGAATTTGGAAGAGTAGCAAAAGCTTTTATAACTCAAGATGATCAAATTCAACCTTTAACAACACAAACATATTCAAATCCAGGTAGGTTTCCTAATCCTTTAGCTATGAATTTATATGTTTTAGGTTTTAATAAATTGAAAAATTTAACTAATCTAAATGATGCTACAAAAACTAACTTAATAAATTATTTAGATCAATTTAGAAGCATGACAGATGCAGTTAATATAAAAGATGCTTTTATAATTAATTTTTCTTTAGATTTTGAAATTACTTCTTTTAAAAATTATAATAACCAAGAAGTAATACTAAATTGCATCTCAGAATTACAAAATTATTTTGATATAGATAAATGGCAAATAAATCAACCTTTAATAATATCTGAGGTATATAATACAATAGCACAAGCAGAAGGAGTACAAACAGTTGAAGATGTTGTATTTAGTAATGAAGCAGGAGTAGAATTAGGATATTCTCAATACAAATATGATTTTGACCATGCAACAAGAAAAGGAGTAATTTATCCTTCATTAGACCCTAGTATTTTTGAATTAAAATATCCTAACTCAGACATTAGAGGACGAGTAATAACTTATTAATATGGCATACTATTTTATATTTCCCGAAAAAGACACAACAATATATAGTCACCCAGATAGACTTGAATTAAATTCAGGATTAGATGAAATTATTGAAATTGTAAAAGAAAAAGGCACTACAAATGAAATTCTTTATCCTTCTAGAGTTTTAATTCAATTTAAAGATTCTGAAATTGAATCTGTAATTAAAGACATAATAGCACCTAGTAATAAATCCACAACAGCAACATCAATTTTTGATGAAACTATAATACCTAATCTTGGAAATTTTAGTTGTAGCCTTCAAATGTTTTCTGCAGAACATAAAAACCTCCCATCTTCTACTCAACTAGAATGTTATGCATTAGCAGAATCATGGAATGAGGGTACAGGAAGATATTCAAATCTTCCTACAAGTTCAAATGGTTGTTCATGGGCCTATAAAAATAATAACACAGATAAAACTAGTTGGAGATCAGGATCTACAGATAAACCATTAGATCCAGATGACTATCCAGATTGGTCTCCTTCAGTTGAATTTGATTACATAGATGGTACAACAGGTTCTATAAGCCAAAATACAGGAATTCCTTCTGCCCATAATACAGTAATAGGAATAAAACCTGGAGGAGGATCTTGGTATTCTGGTAGTGAAGCTGAAGGTTTTAGTGCAGAACAAACATTTACGCGTACAAATATATTAGATACAGACTTTGATGTTACATCATTAGTACAAAAATTTAGCGCTAGTTTATTTAATGATTTATCTTTTCCAGACGGACTTATTAATAATGGGTTTATTATAAAACAACCAGATTCTATTGAAGAAAACACATCAGGTAGTGGAGGTGATCTTATGTATTTTTCAACAGATACACATACAATATACCCTCCAAGATTAGCCTTTAAATGGGATGATAGTATACATGAAAAACAAGCATTAGCAATAAATTCAGGTGAATTAAGTGTATCTTTATATCAAAATAAAAAAGAATACAATCAGAATGATGTAGCTATGTTTAGAGTACATGTAAGAGATAAATACCCTAATAGAGCTTTTACAACAACATCAAATTATCTTCCATCTAAAAGGTATTTTACAACAAGTTCTTATTATAGTATAAGAGATGCAAATACAGAAGAAATAGTAATACCTTTTGATGATTTTAATACAAAAATGAGTGCAGATTCTACAGGAATGTATTTTAAAATTTATATGAAAGGTTTACAACCAGAAAGATATTATCGTATTTTATTAAAACATATAAATGATGATGGTACTGTTATCTATGATAATGATTACCATTTTAGAGTTATAAGATAATGGCAGAAAAAAAATTAGAATTAAGGAAAAAAACATATGGATCTGTATCAGCAGAGAATCTAATGGATAGGTCCTTTGAAGAATTTGGTTCTGATACTGTTAATAGAGACATTGATCTTATGTTTCAAATATACAATGATGCTTTTTTTGAAATAGAAAAAAATGATGGAGAAAAATCCCATTTACAATTAATGTTAAGATCTCAAGAATATATAAATGATTTTATAGACCCTAGAGATGTTGAAATAGAGGATTTAAATGAATTAGTTGAAGAATTGCAAGAAAAAATCTTAATATTAGAAACATCGGGAGCAGCAGAATTTGCAGGCATGGCTCAAGATTTAGAAGAAATGGGAGAATTATTTGAAGAAATAGCTGAAGAACAAGAAGCCCAATTATTAGCAGAATATCAATCAAATTCTAATCCTCCTCGTTATTTAATAAATGATACACCAGATGGTGAATTAAATGCATTACTAGCTGATAGAGATCAAATTTATTATAAACCTCCTTATTATGGAATGCAGATATATAGATGGGAAGGAACAAATCGTGCAGGTAAAAAATATGATTTTAAAGGAAAAGTATGGTTAGTAGTATACTTAGGAGCCCAAGGAGAAAGAGGAAGAAGATTTATTCTAAGATTAGAAAATGGAAAAACATATAAAATTAAGAAAAATCAGTGGAAATCTAAACACTATAAAAAGATTTATAAAGCACCAATGGAACAAACCCCTCCTTTTGAACTAGGAGAAGGTTTAGGTGATGCTGAAGATGATTAATAAATTAAAAAATGGCTAGAGGAACTAGAGGAAATACTTATGGACAATCTGCACCACAAATGCAGCAACAAACTTCAAAATTAGAAGCTTCACAAGAAGCTAATTTAGTTGAAGAAGCTATTCCCGTTGCAGGAAGACCTAATGTTAGTCCTGTAGATGGTAGACCCGAACCATTAGGTCCTGATGCAACAGTTCCTTATGAAGATCTTACTTTACCTAGTTACTATAAAGATAGATATGAAGTAAATGGGGCTACTACAAAAATCTTAGAAAAAGAATTTGGTTATGAAGAAGATTATATAGAATTACATATATATGACCAATTAGGAACTCTATTACATTCTACTGAAAATTTTACAGAATATACAGGAAATGATCTAGACAGCCAAACAAACGACTCAACCCAAACATTTACAGAAATTAATTTAGACCTTCAAAATGTTTTAAGGTTAAGAGGATTTACAACAGGTAAATATACTGTTGTATTAAATATTCAAAGAAAAAAACTATTTGACAGTTTTGAAAAACCTTTTTCAATAAAAAAAATCTCACCTTCTAGAAGAGAACTTAAAGTAGTTTTAGACAAAATTCCTAATGAAACTTTAGAACTCTTAGTAAGAGATTTTATAGCAGAAATGGATTCTTCTGTTTTTTTTAAAGATTTTGTTCTTAATTTTGGAGAAGATAGAATAATACCTTGTATAAACATGGGTTTAAATAAAAGAACCCGTAAATATGAAGTCCTTATAAAATGCCAAGAACCCTTACCTGCGGCTTATAACATACGAGATAATTTTAGAATAGCAGAAGATATAACAGGCAGAGCAGTATTTGTAGTAGACTTAGGAATACCTGAAACTCCTGTAACAACAGCAAATCTTAGAGGTCCTAATTTTAAAATAGATACAAGATTAAATAATTCAATACCTTCTAGTTTTAAAAATTATGATGAAATATTAGAATATAATGTAACTTCTTCTTATGAAAGTTTATTAAATAAATTAGAAAACGTAGATATCATAGGAAAATCTATAGACTATGATTATATAAGACCTGTATCTGAAAGTTTTGAAGGAGAAAGTTTAGAAAGGCCTTATCATTTTGAAAATTTTGTACATTTTAGTAGCGCAGTAGAAAGACTAAAAAACTTTCAATATAAATTAAAACTAATAGAAATATATGATGAACAATTAAGAGATTTAGATGATATTCCTCCACCAACAAATACAACTCCTTTTGTTAGAGATAGTTATAATGAAATTTATAATAAAAAAAATAAATTAATAAAAAGTTTTGATGGATATGAATATTATCTTTATTTTGATTCTGGTTCTTGGGCCTCTTGGCCTAAAACAAACTTAATATATCCTTATGATTTAGCTACTGTTGAATCTGTAGAAGCAAAAACTTGGTTAGGTAGTGAAGATAGTAGTAATGAATATTATGGGGGACAGTTACTCTCAGCATCTTTATTTGATTTACAAAATAAAGACAATTTAAGTAATACTCTTCCTAATTTCATAGTTGATAATAGTCAAAATGATCAATATAAACTATTTACAAATATGATAGGACATCATTTTGATCAAATTTGGGTTTATATTCAACATATAACTGAAATAAATGATACTCACCACGTAAGAGGTATATCAAAAGATTTAGTTTATTTTGTTTTAAAAGCATTAGGATTAGATACTTTTGATCAATTTGAAAATGATAATTTAATAGAATATATCTTAGGTAAAAGTGGAGATACTTCAGACGTTTTAGGAAATGCACAAATAGGAGATTATACTATTGAAGGAGATTCAATAAATTTTTATGACACTGATTTTGAAGGATTAACTATGGTTTCTGCCTCAACAGCAGGCTCTACAGCTAAAAGAGATATTTCTAGAAATATATGGAAAAGATTATATCATAATGCACCATATTTATTAAAGACAAAAGGAACAGAAAGAGGATTAAGAGCATTAATGAGTTGTTATGGAGTTCCCTCTACTATGTTAAATGTAAAAGAATTTGGAGGAGCTACAAAAGACAGAACAACATATAAAACTTTTAGTTACGATAAATCAGCACTTTATTTAAGGGGAAGCACAGGTACAGGAGCGGGAGGAGAAGCAGGAGGGTATTTTGTAAAAACTCCTTGGAGTGGCCATTCTGATCCCGATAATGGTATTGAGGATGGAGATCCTATATTAGGATTATCTTCATCAGCTAAAACAGTTGAGTTTAGAATAAGACCAGTACATCCAGGAGATACATATCAGCCATATCTTTTATTTGCTTTGTCTAGTTCAAATAGTATTAATTCATATGCACCACACTTAGTATTACAACCTTACACAGGAGCTGATATTTCTGCTTCAGGAGATAGTGATCAGTTTGGTACATTAAAATTATTTGAATCAACATTTGTAACTTCAACAGAACCTTTCCCTGTATTTAATGGAGAAACTTGGAATATATTTATAGGAACACCAGGAACATCAGGTAGTAATTCACATATAAGCTTTGGTGCCTATAAAGCTAATTTTAATAAACACACATTAAAATATACAGCTAATTCCACTAATTATGCAAGTGAAGCATTCAGGTCTGAAACATGGGGAGATCCTTATTTTCTTAATGTTAATAATGGAGGAGCAGAATGGGCCTATATTGGAGGAATGCCTCCTAATTCAAATGCCAACCATGATGCTTCTACATACATTTATTCTGGTTCTATTCAAGAAGTAAGATATCATTTTCATCAAAAAGGTACTTATGAAATGTTATCAGATCATACTCTTACACAACATGCCCTTGAACCTTTTATGTATTCAGGTAATCATCCTTCAGCATCATATAATGAAGTAGTTTTAAGATTACCATTAGGAAGTAACCAACAAAAAAGTAGTGCTAGTTTTCATCCACGTATAGAAGTTCCTTATTTAGGAATGGAAAATGGAGTTTCAAGTAGTTTTTCTCCTCAAGAAAAATTTTATTATGAAGAAACTGAAATCCATCATTTACCTACTCCTGACACCGTTGGAAGAACAATGACAAGTGAAAAAGTTAGAATAGATTCAGGTTCAGTTGATGATGATTTATTATTTTTAAATTTAAGCTCAGAAACTTCTACCCTAGATAGACAACCAGTTGATTTTCCAGATTTAGGAGTATACTTTTCTCCTACTAATGAAATAAATGAAGACATACTTTATACTTTAGGAAGTTTTAGATTAGATGATTATATAGGTGATCCTTTACCAGGTGTTCAAACATCTTCTTTTTATCCTGATTTAAAAGAAATTAAAGACTTTTATTTTAAAAAAGTAAGGCATAAACGTTATAATTATTGGGATTACATTAAATTAATACAATATGTAGATCACACTTTATTTAAAGTAATAGAACAATGGTCTCCTGTTAGAGCAAATACAAAAACAGGATTACTAATAGAACCTCATTATCTAGAACGAACAAAATTCCCAAGACATCATATACCTACAAATGATACAGGTCAAACAATGGTAGAAGGGTCTTACCAGCATCTTAGGACTGATTTTGATCTCCTAGAAGAAAATTTTATGTCTGGTTCTGCAGTTATATATACTTCAAATGAATGTAGACAAGGAGCCCTTTGGGATTGTGCTGAAGTAGGATGCCTTACATTAGGTTATTGGGAATTAGATAATCCTCATAGTTTTGGTTTTTCACGTAAAGATTGTGGTACTAATGCTAATATTTATGTAACAACTGATTATATTTTAAATGAAGTTCCTAATTTAGACTTTAATGCTGAAGTTTGTCAAGCCCCAATCACTCCATATACAGGAGTTAAACCTGAAGGTTATATGGCCTTTAAATCAGATGTTTTATTAGGAAATGCAACTAAGGGTAGAAAATCTAGTATTTATAGGAGAGCACATGTAAGAGGAAAAGAAAATGACTTTTAAATAATAATATATGTCAAATTTTTATTATACAGCAAGTTACGATATAGAATTTAATGATTCTGTTTTAGACCTTAAAGGATGGAAAAATCCCCGTTATGAAGGAACTAAATTAGTAGCAAGAGAAATAAATAGATTTACACCTCCTTTGTCTTCAGGATCTTTACAAGCTGTTGGGGGTAGACCTTTATTTGATAATCCTGCAAGATCAAGATATTGGGGTGGAGATATATCTTATGGTTTAAACCCAGTTATAGAATCAGAAGTATGTGCTTTATATATAGGAAGTACCATAAAAAATGGAGATGAAGATTCAAAAGTAGTAAATATAGAAAAACATTCTTATTGTATTATTGATAAGTTTTTATTAGTAAATCCTCATACCGATGAAGTAAAAATAGTAGACAGATTAAATACAGATCCTTCTGCCTTTAAACGTTTTATTCAATCAGATTTTCCTGAAGCATCTAGATGTAAATTTAAATTAACTGATTTTTTTCATAGTAATAATTTAAAAACAAGTTATCATGTAAAATTTAATGAAGGGATGTTAATGAAAGTGTATTCTTATACTCCTAACACAGATAACCATGAAGATGGAGTATTTGGTTGTTTTGGAGTTAGAAGTCAAAAAGGAGACCCAGTAGAAAATTACGCATCATCATCAACATCAGGATTCCCAGGTGTAGGAGCTATAAATAACCCTCAAGTAACTGATGCTGCTGGTACAACTAGTATTGGAGGAGGTAATATAAACAGTCCTAACCATACATCAGACGGAAAAGGTTTATTTGGATTTGGAACAACAGCATGTGCAAGTGCTTCTTTATTTAATACCAATTCAATTCAATTTGTAAACCCTTTCCCAGATGAATTAGCAGAATATATACCAGATGTAAACTTTGACACAATTGGAGAAATGTTAAATCCTTGTACTGCTTCATATGCAGCTATAGTAGGAATATCACTTGGTGAAGAATACCCAGAAGCAAAATAATATAAACTATGGCACTAGATTTCGGACCTACAATAATAACTAGAATAACCAAAATAACGGGTAGTTT
>MDSZ01064918.1_pt1 | contig 11905 bp, 15 predicted proteins | sample 811201 | NCBI WGS metagenome assembly MDSZ01 (sample SAMN05326647, study PRJNA326480) | marine metagenome | isolation source: seawater | place: Indian Ocean: North | collected 2010 | reverse complement strand
TGGCGCGCCCGAAAGGATTCGAACCCTTAACCTTTTGAGCCGAAATCAAATGCTCTATCCAGTTGAGCTACGGGCGCAAATTTTTACTACAAAATTATACTATTTATCTAATCCATGAGAAAGCTTAATTAGTCTTCCATGAAGTAAAATTACTAGTAAACCAACGCATGTACATATTAATGTTATACAAAAAAAAACTACTTGCTCTCCTAATTCTTCTGAGTATTGTCCAAGAATTCCTGCTAATTTATTACCTATACCAATTGCTGCAAAATAGATTCCCATAATGGAAGCAATTAATTTTTTTGGAGATAATTTTGTAATAAAAGATAAAATTACAGGTGAAGCGCACAACTCTCCAATAGTATGAAATAAATAAGCTAATATCAACCAATGCATAGATGACTTTCCGTGTAAATCTGCTTCTTTTGAGGCTAAAAACATGAATATAAACCCTAATCCCATTATAATTATCCCAATTGACATTTTAAAAATTGATGTACTTATGATGTTGTTTTTTTGAAGCTTTAACCAAAAAGATGATATAAAAAAACCTAATAAAATTATCAATAGAGGGTTAATCGATTGAAACCAGCTAGCAGGTATTTCAAAATTAATCAAACCTAGATACCTATTAGTTTTTTCATAAGCAAATATATTCATTAACCCACCTGCTTGTTCAAATGATGCCCAAAAAATTATAAGAATTAATGAGGCTAAGCCTATCAATTTAACCCTATCTTTTTCGATTTTTGTAAAATTAGAGATTGTCACATTATTTTTATTAGCAGAAAACTTTGAGGAAAAATTTCTATTTCCCCTTAAAAAAATAGCTTGGCCAATTATCATTCCAATTCCAGCAAGTGAAAAACCGTAATGCCAACCATAAACTTCTCCAACATAACCTACAATTATACTAGCAAAAAAAGCTCCAAAATTTATTCCTATGTAAAAGATCGTAAATCCTTGATCTCTCCGTAAATCATTTTCTGCATACAGATTACCTACCAAACTAGAGATACTGGGTTTTAAAAGACCTACGCCTACAATAATTAAAAAGAGTCCAAAAAAAAAAAAAAAGATACTTGGAATTGCTAATGATAAATGACCTAAACAAAGTAGGCCTCCTCCAAGAGTAACAGCATTTTTTTGAGAGATATATCTATCGGCAATAACCCCCCCTGGAACACATGCAAGATAAACTAAAGCGGTATACCATCCATAAAGCTGAATTGCTTCTGAATTTGACCAACCAAGACCAGGATTTTCCGAAGAAGTTTCTGAAATTAGATATAGAACTAATATGGCCCTCATTCCATAAAAGCTGAATCTTTCCCATAATTCTGTAAAAAATAAAGTAGTTAGTCCTCGTGGGTGATCCTTAATTTCTTTAATAAAAGATAAGTTCATTTTTTAGATCTAAGACTTTCTTTTGAAATTTCAATTTCCTCAAGATCTTCAAGATGGGTTTTTAAAGCTTTACTACTAATTTGAATCTCAATTAAAAAAAGGAAAATTGCAGCAGAAAAAAATACTAATGCTAGAATAAAAAGAAATAGTCCCCATCTTAAATCAATCATTCCAAGCATTATCGTCAATAAGTTAAATAGAAAAGATAAACCAGAAAAAAATTGCATTAATTTTACATATCTTAATCTTTTATTTAATACTTTAATTTGAGATAGATACTTTTTTGTTAATTCTTTATTTGTTGAGAGTTTTTGGTTAAAAAGTTCTGCATGAACTTTTCTTATAAGAGTACTAAGAGCAATCCATCTGTTTCCAAAAGTTAACATCATTAGTGGTATTGCAGGAAATAAAAAGGCAGAATAAGTTAATTGAAATGTGTGCATAAATTTATTGAATGTATTACTATTATTACAACAAAAAAATAATTCTTAAAATTAAATTAATTGAAAAAAAAAATTTAATAAAAGAGATTAAAAAAATTAAAGAATTTAATTTACATGAATTCAAGGAATTAAAAGAGTTTAGGGAATTTTTTTGTGGTGAGAGAAAAAAATTTGATTTTTTTTTAGACTTGAAATTTTTTTCTAAAAATATTCAAAAAGTATTATTTGAAATAACTAAGATTCCATATGGAAAAACTTTAACCTACTCGGATATTTCAAAGAAAACTGGATTTCACCCAAGATTTATTGGACATGTTTGTAAAATTAATCCATATCCTATTCTAATTCCATGCCATCGAGTTATTTCAAAAAACGGTGATATAAACTTTCAATGGGGTAAAAAATTTAAAACCTATTTACAAAAAATGGAAAAGAAATTTTTGTAAGTGTGGCATGATTTTTGCTCTTTCTAAATAGTTTCTGAAAACTGTCAGAAATTTGAATTACGGGAAGATCCAACAGCATAATATTTCCTCCCTTTAAAAAGCGTGATCTTCCCCTTTTCAAAACATTACCCATTTAAATTTTTTATAAAACTGACCAAATCATCGATTTTATTTTCTGGTATATCCTTATAAGAACAATTAAATTCTCTTTTGATCTCAACACATAGATGTGCATATGGATTTCTTCCATTTGGGTGATTTGGGTGAGGTTTTAAAGTATTTTGTAGTGAATCTCCTTTTGCTTGGATGAGCTTCCAAATCATTTTCCTGTCAGATTCATTCATTTTTTAACGTATTCCAGAGTTAGTTCTGGTTCTTGCCTTTTTTTCACTTTTTTTAAAGATCTTGAATTTTTTCTTTTTCTTTTCTACTTTCTTTTTCTTAATTATATATTTATTTCCTTTTTTAGGTGTTGGAAGCTTCTTAAAAGTTCCATCATCTCTCATGAGTATATAATTACCATCTGCATCCTGAATTACTTCATCAGTATTCCCCCAGGAAAAGATTAAAAAAGTACATAGTAAAATATAAAAAAGTTTCATTTATAAAATGTATAAGAACTGTAAATGTTTGTACTAATTGTAAATGATTTTTTTTCAATTAAAACAATACTTTTTAATTTCCATCCTTTTTTTCTTTGGCTCAATAAAACTCTTGCAGATTCTTTTCTATATTTCACAGCTTTCCACCATGAAGAATTATTTGTAATTAAAGTTATTTTTTTTTTCATTAGTCTAATTTATGATAAAAAGGTGAATTTTGAATAATATCTAAATTTCTTTTAAATGAATAAAAATTCGATACATTTTCTCTATTAATGATCCATTCTTTGATTTCTCTACTCACTCTTTCACCATCAATATCTCTTAAAATCATGTGAAAATTTTTTTCGTATACTGCTAAGTAAATTTTTTTATTTATATTTTCTCTAAAATCTTTTTTGTCAATCAATGAAAGGATTGGTTTTCTCGGAACAATCTCATCAATTATTGGAAGTATTATAAGAGTATCAAACTTTGGTTCAGAAAAATATTTTTCCGCATTTTCAAAAGATTCATCCATTAATTCAACTATACCTTTAAGACTCTCAAGACTTGGTTTTTTTATAACTAGTGGATCGTTCGAAAATTTTTTCAACATTTTTAAATTATCACTAGGCCTAACTTTAATAATTCCCTTACCACTAACTTTTAAATCTGGAAAAAAATTTGAAATCATTCTCAAAATAAGGCTTTTAAAAGGATTTTGTTCAGTAAAATTCCAAATTGCCGGAGAAACCAATATAAGTCCATCAATTGAACCAATTTTTTTTTGATTGGCATATCCAATTGCAATTGCTGCACCCATACTTTCACCTAAAAGGAAAATTTTTTTTTTAGGATTTTCACTTCTTATTTTCTTTATAAATCTTTCCACATCATAAATGTGAACATTGAGGGGTACCCATTTACCTCTATTATTATTTTTTCCAAAGCCTCTTAAATCAAATGAGTATGTATCAATATCAAATTTTGAAAAAAACAAAGCTGGATCCCTAAAGGCATTCGAGTAGTCATTATAACCGTGAATAGCTATAATTATAATTTCTGATTCATTGCTTGATTTCCAATCAATGTTTTTAAGTGTGTAGTTTTTGTCAAAATCTTTTTGCAGATTTTTATTTTCAAGTAAATTAGAACACGAAAATAAAAAAATACAAAAAAACTTTATTAAAGCTATTTTTTTAATAATTTTAAAAATATATCCTCTAAATCTGTTTCTCTTGTAGATATCTCTTTTAGTTGAAATTTTTCATCCACAAATGTTTTAACAATATTTGCAGTACTAATTTCACTTTTTTTAAATTTAAGTGTAACAGTTTTAGCTGTTTTTTTTACACACAATTTTTTTAATCTTTTTGGAATTGATGAAATTACTGAATTAAATTCTATGCAGATTTCTTTATCGTCCAAAATATTTAGCAGGTTACTTTTTTTATCGGATGCGATAACCTTCCCATGATTTATGACTGCAATTTGATCGCAAAGTATTTCAGCCTCTTTTAAATAATGTGTTGTTAATATTATTGAGACCCCCTTCTTATTTAGTCTTTTAATTGAATCCCATAAGTTTTTTCTCAGTTCAACATCTACACCTGCTGTAGGTTCATCCAAAATTAAAATTGGTGGATTGTGAACCATTGCTTTTGCAACCATTAACCTTCGTTTCATTCCTCCAGAAAGGCTTCTCGAATATGCATCTTCCTTATCAGACAAACCAAGTTCATTTAAAATTTTACTATTTCTTCTGTGATTTTTTTCTACACCGTATAAACCAGATTGGATATCCATTATTTGCTTTGGTGTAAAAAATGGATCAATATTTATTTCCTGTGGAACAACACCAATATTACCTCTGACTGTTTTTGGATCTAAATCTAAATCAACTCCACAGACTTTAACACTTCCTGATGTTTTATTAGTCAAACCAGACAAAATATTAATAAATGTACTCTTGCCTGCACCATTTGGTCCTAAAAGACCAAAAATAGAGCCGTATGGAATATCAAGGTCAATATGATTCAAAGCAAATGATTTTTTATTATCATACTTCTTTGCTAATTTTTTAACCTCTATAATTTTTTTTTTCATTAAACTTCACACTATAATCATTTTTAAAAAAATTAAAAATATGATATTTTCTCTTAAGTAATCATATGCAAACAAATTTTCAAACAGATTTAAATTTTATTGATAAAGATACTGTTAGTTGTAATGGTGAAGGTTGGTCAAATTCACATCCAATGATTTACCTAGATTTGTCATCAGGAAAAACTGTAACATGTCCGTATTGCGGTAAAAAATTTAAAAAAAAATGAGCTCTTTAAAAAATAGTTCTATTGTTTTGGTAGATGGATCTGGATATATTTTCAGAGCTTATTACGCTTTACCACCAATGTATAAATCTGATGGAGTGCCTGTAAATGCAGTTTTTGGATTTAGCAACATGCTATTAAAACTAGTAGAAGACATTCAGCAGGAACAAGGAGGAAAGGTTTCAATTGCTGTAATATTTGATGCAGCTAGGCATACATTTAGAAATGATATCTACCCTCAATATAAAGCTAATCGAGGAGATCCGCCTGATGATTTAAAACCACAGTTTGATTTAATAAAAAAAGTTCCAGAGGCTTTCAATATTCCATCAATAGAGCTTCGAGGTTTTGAAGCTGACGATTTGATTGCATCATATGCGCTTGCTGCAATAGGAGCAAAGAGACAAGTTACAATTATTTCGGGCGATAAAGATTTGATGCAGTTATTAAAGAATGATGTTTCAATCATTGACCCGATGAAAAAAAAACAAATTACAAAGGAAACCGTTTTAGAGAAGTTTGGTGTAAGCCCAGAAAAGGTAGTTGATGTTCAGGCTTTAGCAGGAGATTCATCTGATAATGTTCCGGGAGTTCCTGGAATTGGACCAAAAATAGCAGCACAGTTAATAAATGAATTTGGTTCTGTTGAGGAACTTATTTTAAATGTGTCAAAGATTAAACAAGACAAAAGAAGAAATTCAATTTTAGAAAATAAAGATCTTGCAATAATATCGAAAAAATTAGTCACACTTAGAGAAGATGTACCACTTCCAGTTGAGCTTGATAAGCTTAATTTTAACCCTCTGGATAAAAATAAACTGATAAGTTTTTTAGACGAAATGGAATTTAACAGAATTAAAGCTACTGTTATATCTAAATATGGCGATAATTCTCAAGATATTGATCAAGAAAAAAAAATCAAAAATACAGAGGAAAAAACATTTTATATTCCTGAAAGAAACAAAATTAATAAAGAAAAATATGAACTAGTTGATACTGAAGAAAAGCTTTTCAATTGGACAAGTCTTATAAATGATACAGGTGTTGTTGCAATAGATTGTGAAACAAGCTCATTAAGTGCAGTTGATACAGATATTGTAGGATTTTCAATGTCTATAGAAGGAGGAAAGGCTTGTTATATTCCACTTGGCCATTTGAATTATAAAAAACAAATTTCGTTACAATTGTTTGTAAAACATATGAAACCAATTTTGAATAGCCAGTCAATTCTAAAAATTGGTCAAAATATAAAATTTGATATGATAGTTTTAAAAAATATAAACCTGGATGTCAATAATATCGACGATACGATGTTAATGTCTTACGTTCTAAGAACTGGTCATAGAGGGCATGGATTAGATGAACTATCGATAGACTTTTTATCGTATCAAACACAAAAGTTTGATGAAGTAACTTCTGTAGGAAATAAGAAAATACCATTTGAGGAAATAGATATTAATTCTGCATTACATTATGCTGCGGAAGATGCTGATGTAACTTTAAGACTTTGGGAAATATTAAAGATAGAGTTGATTAAAAATAAACTCTATGACTTTTATTTTTATGTCGAAAAACCTTTAATCAATGTTATTGTAGAAATGGAAATAAACGGATGCAAAGTTGATAATAACGAATTAAAAAAATTATCACTTAGTTTCTCCAAAAAAATTGAGTCTATCGAAAAACAAATTTTTTCTGATGTAGGAGAAAAGTTTAATATTGGTTCACCAAAGCAGCTTGGAGAGATTTTATTTTCAAAACTTAAGTTACCTTTTTCAAAAAAAGGTAAAAGTGGCAATTTTCAGACGGATGTTAAAGTTTTAGAAAAACTTAAGTCAGAAAAATTTGCAATTGCAGAAAAAGTATTAGACTGGAGGCAATTTTCTAAATTAAAAAATACTTATTGTGAAGGTTTATTATCTAGAGAAAGTTCTAAAACAAAAAGAATTCATACCTCATACGGAATGTCTAGCACTCTTACAGGCAGACTTTCATCAAATGATCCAAATTTACAAAATATTCCTATTAAAACTGAAGAAGGAAGACAGATTAGAAAAGCATTTATTGCTCAAAAAGGTTTTAAAATAGTTTCAATTGATTATTCTCAAATTGAATTAAGGATTTTAGCTCATGTAGCAGAAATTGGAAGTTTAATTGAAGCCTTTAAAAATGATCAGGATATTCACAGTGTGACAGCATTGGAAGTTTTTCAGATATCAGAGAAATCTTTAAATAAGGAATTAAGGAGAAGAGCAAAGACTATAAATTTTGGAATAATTTACGGGATTTCCCCTTACGGTTTGGCTTCACAGCTAGACATAAGTAATTCTGAAGCAAAAAATTATATTGAACAATATTTTTTAAAATATCCTGGAATTAGAGATTATATGAAAAATACCATTCAATCTTGCAAAGAAAAAGGTTTCGTATGCACCCCATTTGGAAGAAGAATTTTCATTCCTTTTATTAATGACAAAATTGCTACAAGAAGGAATTTTGCAGAAAGATCGGCAATAAATGCCCCAATTCAGGGTGGAGCCGCTGATATGATAAAAATGTCTATGCCAAATATTCAGAAATTTTTAAAAACAAATAATCTTGAGACTAAACTTCTTTTACAAGTTCATGATGAATTAGTATTTGAAGTTCCCGATAAAGAAATAAATTTAATTGAAAAAGAAGTACCAAAAATTATGACGAATTCACATGAAATAATGTTGAAACTCAATGTACCATTAAAAGCGGAAGTTGGGATAGGAAAAAATTGGGATGATGCGCATTAAGGTTTGTTAGCTAATTTATGTAAATGCACAAAAGTTCCTCTTAATTTTTTTGCATCGTTAACTTCTTTTTCAAAACAGAACCTGGTGATTTTATCTTTTTTTCTAAGATCAAAGCCATCTGGATCAATACCAGTTATTTTCCAGCCTTTTTTACTATTAGACATATTTGGAATTAATTTATTTACATAACTATTAACACTATCTTGATGCGATTCGTTCATATGATTTATAATTGATTGTTCTGAATCAACAAAGTTTGAAAATTTTTTACAAATAATATCATTCTTTTGAAACCATTTTACATGTGCAAATCCTCCAACAAGGTGGGCACTTTTTATTTTCATAATATAAAAGTTCATATCCTTGAAATTAGAATAAAATTTGGAGGCGGGATGACGAGAAAGAAATCTTTCTTTATGCTCTTTCTTATTGGTAACCGAAAGTTCACCTATTAGGGTAACTCTTGGTCTGGACATAGGGTCTTCATAATCAATATTGAATGATTTAGGGTTTTTAAATTTTGGAAAAAATTTATACATTTTTTGTTCTTCACAAATCATTAAAGAACATAATTTTTTACTTTTTATATTTTTAGTATGCTCAGATAAATCGGAAAGTAGCACAATTGGAGACACGTCAAAATCAAAAGCTGTTAGTGTGTAAGTTGAGTATGAGAAAGTATTATCTGATAAACTTTTGTGTTGTACAAAATTTTTAGGATTAAATTCGGTTGAAAGATAGCCTTTTGAACTAGACCTTACCAGTTGACGAGTTGCAAAATTTATATTCATTAGTTTTTTCTTTTATAAGTATAGTATATTGTTAAATCATGATTTTTAAGAAAACTAGTCTATTTTTAATTTTTTTTTATATAATTCTTTTCTACGAAGTTACAAGATCTGAAATTAAAAATCTTGTTATCCATGGAGGTTATTCTTTCGAAACAATGGAAGGTCAATCAAATGGAGCAGCATATATTTCAATTTTTAATAATTCCAACAACGACTATGTTATCAAATCAATAAAGTCTGATATAGCAGATAAAATTGAAATACATGATGTCAAAATTGAAAATAATATTGTAAAAATGAAAATGTTAGATGTTCTTAAAATAAAAAAAAATCAGCAGATTTTCATGCAGCCAGGAGGTAAGCACATTATGTTATTTGGTTTAAAAAAAAAGTTAGTTGAGGGAGAGAGTTTCCCCCTTTCTTTTGTATTGGATAAAAATCAGATTATTGATGCAGATATTTTTGTGGTTAGTAAAAAATTAAAAGAAAAATATCTTGATTAAAAATGGAATTTAAACAATTCCACTCAACATCTGTGGTCCTAGATGATTCTGGAATAATGATTATAGGTGAACCTGGAATCGGAAAATCTGATTTAGCATTAAGGCTGATTGATAGTGGGGCTACTCTAATAGCAGATGATATAACAATATGCAGAAAGATTGGTGAATTTATTTTTTTATTTTCACGAGAAGAAACAAGAGGTTTGCTAGAGGTAAGAGACCTTGGTATTATTAATGTCCCATACGTTGAGAATATAAAATTAGTCATGATAGTTAATTTATTGAAAATAAATAAACAAAGGATTCCAACCAACAATTTAAAAACAATAATGGGTAAAAAATTTCCAAGACTAAGTATTGTGGGAAGCCATGCTTCTTCAATTGTTAAAGTTAAATTTAAATTAAATGAAATTAATGAATTCAAGTAATCGTATTATAATAGTTACTGGTTTGTCGGGAGCTGGGAGAACTACAGCACTTAAAATTTTTGAAGATATTGGATTTGAAGCAGTAGATAATTTACCTGTTTTTCTTTTACCAAGTATTCTTGAATCAAAAATTAAGAATGATTTAGCTATTGGAGTTGATGTAAGGAGCAGAGAGTTCAATGCAAAGAAAATATCAAAATTAGTACTTGAAAAGAAAAAAAAATTGAATGTTTCAATACTTTTTTTTGATTGTGAAACTGATATTTTAGTGAATAGATTTAAAGAAAGCAGAAGGATACACCCTCTAAAGTTAGATCTACCAATTTCACATATTATTGAAAGAGAAAGAATTTGGTTAGACACGCTAAAAAGAAACTGTGATTTTCATATTGATACATCTGGGTTAACTCCTCAACTTTTAAGAAAACATTTAGATGGATATTTTAGTATTAAACAAAATTCAAAGATTTATATAAGGATAATATCATTCGGGTTTAAATATGGTCTTCCAAGAGAAGCTGACTTCGTTTTTGATATGAGGTTTATTAAAAACCCTTTTTATGATAAAGATTTAAAGAGATTAACTGGGAAGGATTTAAAAGTTATAACTTACGTGAAAAAGCAAAATCTTTATAAAGATTTTTTTATTTTTATCGGGAATTTTTTTGAAAAAATAGTTTCTGGTTTTAAAACAGAAGGCAAGGAATATATAAATATCGCATTTGGATGTACAGGAGGTGTTCATAGATCAGTTGTGGCAAGTGAACACTTCTTTAAATTTCTGACTAAGAATAAAAAGATTAAAATATCAATAGACCATAGAGATTTAAAAAAATGATTGGAATAGTAATTGTAAGTCACGAAAAAATTTCGAAGGAGCTTTTTGTCGCTTTAGAGCATATAGTAGGAAAGCAGGAAAAGATTGAGACAATTTCAATTTTTCCAGGTGATAATGTTGAAAAAAGAAGAAAAGAAATTCTTTCTGCAATTAAAAAAGTAGATAGCGGAAACGGAGTGGTAATTTTAACTGATATGTTTGGAGGAACTCCGTCTAATTTGGCTATTTCAGTTATGGTTGATGAAAAAATTGAAGTTATAGCAGGAGTTAATTTACCAATGTTAATTAAAATGACTTCTTTGAGGAAGGATCACAGTCTAAAAGAATTAGTAAAAAAATCGCAAGAGTCCGGTAGAAAATATATAAATGTTGCATCAGCCTTTTTTGGAGATTCAAAAAATTGAATCAAAGAAGGATCGAAAAAAAAATTTTAATTACCAATAAATTAGGTCTTCATGCAAGAGCTGCAGCAAAATTCGTCGATTTAACTTCAAAGTGCAAATCAGATTTCATTGTAAAAAAAGGTAAAAACTCTGTAAATGGTTCATCTATTCTGGGATTAATGACATTAGCAGCTTCAAAAGGAACTGAAATAAGAGTTCAATGTATAGGCATTAACGCAGAAAAAGACTTAGAAAAATTAGTTGGGCTAATAAAAAATAATTTCGGAGAAGAAAAGCCGTTACCTGAAAATTTAAAAAAGGAGATAATTCATAGAGGAATTGGAGTATCTTTTGGGTATGCAATAGGTCACGTAGAAATTAAACATTCATCGACATTAAATCATTCAAAATATAATATTCCCATAACAAGAGTTAAAAAGGAGGTTTTGAGATTTGAGAAAGCTGTTAAAAAGTCAATAAATGATCTAAAAAAAATCATTAAAAAACTTAAAGGTTCAAAAAATAATATATATGAAGAGATGAAATATATGTTGGAAGCTAATGTTTCAATTTTAATATCTTCTTCATTAATCAGAGATGCAAAAAAAAGAATAGAAAATGATTTAGTTAATGCTGAATTAGCAATTAACGAAGAATTAAATAAACATTCTAAACAATTTAAAAAAATTAATGATATTTATCTTAGAGATAGATTTGATGATGTAAGGCATGTATGTGGAAGAATTTTAGATAATTTACAAAAGATTAAAAAAAGAAAAAATACAAAATTTAGGGATAAGATTTTGGTTGCATCAGAATTTAGTCCTTCTGATTTACTAATAGATTCAAAAGATAAAATATTTGGACTAGTTAGCGTTTTTGGTGGACCAGAAGGCCACTTCGCAATAGTTGCCAGGTCATTGTCTATTCCAACAGTAGTTGGAATAAAAGATATATTAAAGAACT
>MDSZ01183854.1_pt1 | contig 11908 bp, 10 predicted proteins | sample 811201 | NCBI WGS metagenome assembly MDSZ01 (sample SAMN05326647, study PRJNA326480) | marine metagenome | isolation source: seawater | place: Indian Ocean: North | collected 2010 | reverse complement strand
TTTTACCTTGGGAATTATTTTTTCATTAGGATCAAGTTTAACGTCACACATGATCGGGCCGTTATAATTTAAAGTTAGATCAATTTTTTCTTTTAAATCGTTGTGATTATTAATCTCAATAGTTTTAATTCCATAGGCTTGAAATATTTTTTGAAAATTAGGTAAAGATAAACCGCTCTTTTCATCACATCCAACGTAATTACTTTTTAACCATGTGTCTATAGTTTGTTTAACCATGCCATATCCGTTGTTGTTTATTAAAAATATTTTAATTGGTAATTTCAAACTTTTAATATTTTCTATTTCTTGAATATTCATTTGCATCGAACCATCACCTATAATGGCAATTATATTTCTATTAGGCGCCGCTAAACTTGCTCCCAATGCTGCTGCAACAGAATATCCCATTGGAGAATGATTTAACGCAGTAAAAATCTTTTGTTTTTTTGAAACTTTATATGCTTGATATGTCCATACTAAATTTGCACTTGCATCAGGTATTATGATGTCGTTTTCTTTAGTAAAATCTGAGAGTGTGTTAAAAAAAACATATGGGTTAACATTTTTGCTTTGCTCATAATACTCATTTTTTAAAATAGGGTAATTAGCTTTCAAATTTTTTATTTTTTGTAACCATTGATTATTAATCTTACATGTAAATTTTTCTTTATTGAGTTTTTTTATAAAATCTTTCACATTAGCGCGAATCTTTAGATCGATTTTAACTCTGTTTTCTTCTTTAAGTTGAGCAGGATCAATGTCAATTAAAATTTTCTTTGATCTCGGTGAAAACAATTTTGGATTGCTGCCTATTAAAGAAGGATTAAGTTGTGATCCTAATATAATTAATAAATCCGCGTTTTGTATGCTGAAATTACCATGTCTTGTAGCGTACACTCCAAAACTTCCAACATTATTTTTATCTTGAGTTTCAAACAAATCGAATGTTGCCCAAGTCGGAGCGAAAGGAATTTTTGTTTTTTTTAATAAATTTTTCATATCTTTTAAAGAATTGGATATTTTTACTCCATTCCCAATTATAAAAAGTGGTCTTTTAGATTTTTTTATTAATTCTACTGTTTTTTTTATGTGACTTGATTTAACATTATTTTTATGAGTAGGTGGAATAAATCTCCTTTGCTCTTTAAGATTTGTCTCTTGTCTTTGTATATCGTCTGGTAGATCAATTACACAAGGGCCGGGTCGTCCGCTTTTAGACAAATAAACACATTTTTCTATTTCATAAATAATATCTTTGGCATTAGTAATTCTTGTGGAATACTTTGAAAAAGATTTAACTATTTCTTTAATTTCCATCTCTTGAAAACCCAGTTGTCTTAACTGTGAATTTTTTTTTAAATTTTTTACTACTGGTGCACCTGAAAAATAAAGGGATGGAACGGAGTCGTAGTAAGAACAAGCTAAGCCTTGTAAAGCATTAATGGTTCCGGGTCCGCTAGTAGTGACAACTACGCCAAGTTTGCCAGAAGCTCTAGTGTAAGCATCAGCAGCTAAAGATGCACCCTGTTCATTTTGAGAAGGTATTAATTTAATGTCATTTCTTTTATCTATACTATCTAAAATGTGCACTACTGATCCTCCCTGACCGTTAAATACATAATCGGTATACTCTGAAATTTTTTTTGCTATTAAATCTGAGGCTTTCATTTAGTAATTTTTTCTTTATATCGCATTAAAGTCTTGAGGCATATTTCTTTTTTAATATTTGTGAACAACATCTATTAATGATATTTTTAGTAGATGAAAACTTAAAATTAAATTCTTTTGAAAATTTTCTATTAGAAATTATAAATGATTTTTTAGTTGACTTTTTCTCAATTAAATTAGTTGATGATTTAAAATTTTTTTTTAATAAGTAAATAATTTCAATAAATTTCATAGGTTTACTTGCAGATAAATTATATATTTTCTTAGTATAGCCATTTTTTTTAATTGATATTTTCAAAATTTTTAATATTTCTTTCAAATCTAGAATATTATTGAATTTGCTAGATGAATTAAATATTTTAAGTTTTTTATTATTAATAATAGTCCTAGCTATTTTAACAATTAATGGGAAATCTCTAGAAAGGTTTGTGCTAAAAAATCCAGGAATTCTGTAACATACCACACTAAATTTATTATTTTTATCTAGCAACATTTTTTCTGATTCTAATTTTGATCTTCCGTATGAATTGGGATATTGTTTATTTGTATTTTCATTTATAATTTTTGATGTGATTTTTCCATATACATCAACTGAGGAAAAAAAAATAAATTTTTTAATTTTTTTTTCATTAGCAAATGTGATCAGGTTTTTCGTCATCTTGATATTATTGTGATAAATATTTTTGGAACCTTTTTTTGAAAATAAATGTTTTGCGGCTAGATGAATAATAACGTCTGGTTTGAAATTTATTTTAAGTATTTTTGTTAGATCATGTTTGTATATTTTAATATTTTTCTTTCTGTTTTTATTTCCAATTAAGTAAAGATTATAATTTTTATTTTTTGAAAAATTATTTGCTATTTGACCTCCGATTTCACCTGAGACACCTGAAATTAAAATATTCATTTAATTATTTTTTTAATCCTAAACTTTCTGGAGTGGTAAAACTATAATCTCCCTTATATTTGATATACTTGAAAATTTTTTTCCAGTCTTTGATGTGCAAATGAGAAGTAGAGATAATTCCCCACTTATCATAAAGTTCTTTTCCTTTTTTATCAGAGTAAGCACCTAATGTTATATAGCTATGTTTTTTTGTTACTCTTTGGATTTCTTTAATAGATTTTATGGTATCACCAAAATTTAATCGATAAATACAGTGAAAGGCAAAAACTGCGTCGAAAAAATTTTTTTTAAAAGGCAGACTATGATACTCGCCTATCTTCAATTCATTTTTAACTTCTTTAACAGCTCTATCTATAGGATATTTGTGATCTTCAATTCCATAAATTTTAATTCCAGGAACAAGTTTTTTTAAATCGTAAAGTAAAAAACCCTTCTTGCACCCGACATCTAAAACTTTTGATCCTTTTTTTAAATTATACTTTTTAATAAATTTTGGTAAGATTTTTAACCATCTTCCATCATACTTAAAACCTCCGTATCCGTTTAATCTATCTCCATCGTAATATTCTTTTCCTCTTTCCCAAGCTATTATCTTATTTATAATTGTTCTTCTTTTTGTAATATCAGATCTATTATCTTTCTTATTTTTATTTTTTTTGTAATAATTAATGTTTAAATATCCCATTTGAAAATTTTATTTTAATCCATTATTTTTTGCAAATTCAATGATGGTATTACAAGCCATTTCAGTTGATTTACCGCTAGTATAACTATAAATATAATTTTTTATTTGATTTCTTTTTTTTGAAAATTTTTTTGGATTTTTTAATGCATCATCTATTGAGTTTTTAAGATCATTAAATGTCTTAACTATATTCCCTGCTCTAAAATCTTTTGGCATATCGCTATCAATCCATGGATTATTTTCATCATCTGGGTCAATATAAATTATAGGTCTATCTAGAACCAAAAACTCTGTAATAATTCCGGATATATCGCTAATTAATATATCGGTAATCCACAAGAATTTATTTGGATCGTCTCTAAAATTTTGAGTTGAAGAAGTTTGCCATAATACACCATGTTTATTTGCAATTTTAATTAATTCTTTATTTTCGGCAGCGAAAGAAAGGCTATGAAGCCTAATAATTAAATTTAAATTATTTTTTGAGGCATGTTCGCAAAGTTTGGTGAAAACTTCTTTTTCTTTTCCCAAATTTCTACAAAAAAGTGAAATATTACCATTGCCCCAACCCCAAGTAGGAGCATACATAATTGTCTTTTTTTGAGGATCTAGTTTTAGATCTTTTAAGATTTGATCTCTACTGAAAGATCCATTAATTAAATCATCGACTTGCGGCCAACCTACTATCTTTAATTTTTCAAGGTTTACTTTGTTTTTAAATCTTTTTATGAACTCCTCTTTGTGGAATTTGCCAGGTAAAAGAAGAAGATCATAGTTTAATACAGGTTCAAAAAAGTTAAATTTTTTTAGGGGCAATGTGTGAAATGTTTGAACACGTAAAGATTTTGTAGAATAATGATTCAGCTTATTAGCAGTATCAACAATCCATAAATCTGGATTAATTTCTTCAGCAATTTTTTTTTGTGCTGTAATTTTATCAGTAGATCTATACATATTTCCTTTTTTTACACTTAAATCTTTCTCAAATTTTTCCTCACAAAAAACAATATTTTTTATTTTTTTTTCTATTAAAAGATCGTTTAATTTTGGATCTGGTACTCCCCACCAACAATCTGCAATATCTTTCAAATTTTCCCAATACTTACCTAGTACATTAAAATTATGAGAGTAAAAACCTATTTTCATAATAATATATCTCTATTTTCCCTCAAAAATTTTGTGCCGATTTTAGATTTAAAATTTCCATGAAGCTTACTATTCTTAAAATGACTCCAGAATTTTTTCTGAAGTAAATCATCCTCTTCTTCTGTCTTCCATGTTCCATTCAATCTGCTTTCCATTTCTTCGGATGCGTCTAAAATTTCTGTTGGAGAATTTTTTACAAGTTCAATTCCTTTCTTCTCATATTCATCTTTATGATTTAATTTTCCAACTCCAGATTTTATTATTTCCTCAATTTTCATAAATCTTTTTTCATTTTTCACCCAATATTTTCTAAAAATGAAAAGCCAATTAGGTAACCAGGGATGTAAATGCTCAATTTGGCAAAAGTTTACACTTACTAGAGGTTTTCTAAAAAGCCAGCATGGAACTGCCGCAAATCCAGTGTCTGAACATATAATATACCTACATTTTGCTGATAAATAAATGTCTAACAAATCAGATCTAAATCCCCCTAATTCATAGTCTATAATTTTAGGATTGTTGGAATTGATTTTATCATCTACTCCTTTGCCCATTCTAATTATAAAATTTTTTTTTTTGGTCAAATTTTCAGCAGCTAATAAAAAATCTTTAATCTCACAATTTCTAAAATCATTATAACTTAAATCTTTTTTTGATGGAAAAAATTGATTTAAAAATTTTGAACCGCGATTCATAATCAAAATAAAATTATCATCATTTCCAATTCCAAATTTTTTCATTTCCTGCGTTGCAATTTTTTTCTCATGGTGTAAAAATTCTAAGTGTGGTTTTGTTCTTGCAAGTAAACCTTTTATATCCCTACTGCCCTTAAAACTGCTTATTAAATGTGAATTTAGAAAAGGTATACGGCGGCAGATATACCAAAAAAAATAGGAATTTTTCCAAACTCGAAATTTTCTTCTCCACATTTGAAGAAGTTGATTATTACAAACATGTCCCTGCGATGATTCACAGTAAATGTCAAAACAGTTTTTCGGTTGCACTATTAGATCTTTTTCACAAAGTATAAGTTCATTATTTGATGCAAAAGGACCTATTTTGTCCGCGTAAAGACAGCCGAATCTTATAAAAATTAGAGGTCTAATAATTTTAACTATTAAACATAAGATTAATATTGTCGGATAAATTAAATATTTTATCACTAAATTTTTTTGAAACATTGCATATCTCTAAATTTTTTATTTTAGGAGATGTTCTAAACTTTTGAGTATTTTGATTTTGCTGATTGAAGACTTATTTCCTAAACTTTCAGTTGACTGAGCTGCAGCTAGTGAACCCATAAGCAGAGCTAATTCTTTTTTCTCTTTAGTTTTTAATAGAATAGAAGATAGAGATAAAAAAGCATCCCCTGCTCCAATTTTATCTGTAACCTGAGTGGCAAACGCTGGGGATTTATAAAATTTATTTTTTTTCTTATCGTAAAGAACTGCACCCTTTGATCCTTGTGTGACTATTAAATTGCTAATATTATTTTTTAAGGCTAATTTTTTAATGAGATCGTTTAAATTTTTAGATTTTTCTCTAAATTCCATCTCAAGTTCTTTTTGATTTATAATTACACAACTGATATTTTTATAATTTCTCATACTATGATAACCAATGTTCGCAGCATTAACCTGAGCATTTAAAGCTAAAAATTTTGATTTTCTGCAAATTAACTTTGCTAAAGATTTTGTGATAAAACCATGACCATAATCCGATACAATTACAAGATCATACTTTGGTAAATTTTTATTTAAAAAATTAAATTGTTTATTTTCTTGTTTCCTATCTAAAAGGTCATCATTAATATTGTAGACTCCCAATACCTTGTTTAAATTAACAGAGTCTACAAATCTTGTTTTTAGAATAGTTGGAGAGTTGTTTTTATTTAAAAGTTTCAACTGTACATTTTTTGGAAGTATACTTTTGATTTTATTTTTAAATTCACCTTTTTCTCCAATCATTGAAAAAAGAGTAATATTATTAGAAAATTCAGATACATGCCTAGCAATTGCTCCTGAACCTCCTAGATACTCCTCTGAAAATTTATCTTTTAAAACTAGCACTGGTTCTTTTCCAGACTTTCCTAATGCTTCACAAAAAACATATTTATCTATTATTAATTCACCTATTATTAAAATCTTAATTTTCTTAATTTTATCAAAAATTTTTTTAATTTTATTAAAATTTAATTCTTTCTTAATTTTTCCTAATAATAAGCTTTTGGAGTCTTGTTTGTTTATCAAAAATTGATTGATTAAATTACTTGAACTGAAAGTTTTTCCCTTAGTAAATATAATCTTACCACCTATTTTTTTAACTGCGCTGATTTCTTTTGTTATTTCCTGAGTAACGTCATTATTCAGATCTTTGTAGTCTGGACCTTTGCAATAGTAATTTGGTCTGAGTTTTTTTATAACATTCGTTGCAGAATGAGAGGAGTTAATCGCCACATAATCAATTGATTTCAATTCAGATAACGATAACGCTCTTAAATTTTCGTTAAAAGCTGGCCTTCCAGGACCTTTGTTAACATATTTATCTGGAGTAATTGTAACTATTAAAATATCTCCATTTTGTTTTGCTTCTTTAAAATGTTCTAAATGGCCGTAGTGTAATAAATCAAAAACTCCATGACAAAGAACTATTTTCTTTTTTCTTTTTTTGTTAACTATTTTTTTTAAATTTTCTAAGCTTAAAATTTTTTTTTTCATAGATTTTTTATTTCATGTTTCTTAAAGATTGTAGAGCTTTATTTCCTAATCCCTCTTCTTTTAAGATATTTTCAGTCTTATAAATATCAATATAGCAATCTAGGCAAAAAGTACTTTCTTTGCTTTATTTAGAAAGATTTTTTGTTTTCCTATATTGCTTAAATGACCATAAATTTTTACATTTGGTAATTTTGATAACTCGTTTATATAAAATAAATTATATATTCCTGACTCAAAGTCATTATTTGACCTGTTAACATCTCTTAAATAATTGTACTGACTAAAAAGAAACTTTAAATAACTCATTTTTTTTACAGGTTGCTCAAAGTACCAATCCCAACCATAAACATTTACTTTTTTTGATATTTGAGACAACGCATAAACTAGAGGCAAAGTACTACCAGAAGGTGCTCCTGTGAAACTACTATTTTTCTCTTGATCTAAAAAAAATTTTTCTAATAAAGCGATGCTAAAAAAATTTTTTTTAAGAAAATATTTTTTAAATCTTTTGCTTTCCCAGTATTTATTATTTGAAATCAATTTTTTGTTCCTAAATTTATTATAAGTAGCTATAGATATAAAATTCATTTTATTTTTTTTTGAGGAAATATACTTTTTTAAAATACGTTCTCTAGCTATTGAATAAATAATATTTTTATTCTTATATATATTTAACTTATGGAAAACATCAAATTTAAATTTTTTTTTTTTTATTAAAATATTTTTTAGACTTAATCTATTATTATCTGACCAATCAAATTCTGGATTACTATTTTTAGTTCTAAAACTCTGAATGTTTCCTTTTTTGTCAATTCTTAATGACTCCCAGCCTTGGGCTACTATAATTTTTCCTTTGAAAGACTTTATTTTATTTAAATTAAAGCTAGAACCGTGACTTATCACGTTCACTGTATCAAATTTTTTGATCTTTGATTTACCCTTCAAAATTTCATATGGCATAAAAATTTTTTTAGCTCTTACTCTATTGCTTAAAGAAGGCAAAACTTTACGAGTGGAAAATAAATATGTGTACCTAGGAAGAATATTAAAAAATAAAAACATCAAAGCTACATCTTTAACTCTATTTAGTCGAAAAATCTTAATTATAACGATCTTACAAAGATTAAAAATAAAATGATTTTTTTTCAAAATAATTTTTAAATTTTTAATCATTATTGCATAGCTCCGCACTTTGTAAAAATCGTTTTTACGTCTAATTTATTCATTAATTTAAATTGAGGTAAATAAATAATCTTTTTTGTTTATAGTAGTATTTTTACCTTGCAAAATAATCTTAAGTTTATTTTTTTGCTCCTCAATAATTTTAAAAATCATATTGTAAAATGGTCCGTTTAAAAATTTTAGTTTTTTATTCATTTGATATCCAAAAAAAGATTGTTTTAGAAAACCTTCTTGATCTTCGTTTTTTTTACAATTAAATATAAAATCCTCAATGTCTTTTTGATTATGAGAAAAACCATTTAAAAAATATTTCAATCCCTTGATATTTGAAATTTGTTTTAATAAATTTAAATTTGCAAAGCAAGGATTATAGCATAATAAATAGTCACCTAATATCTTATGCTCTTTTTCAATTTTCTTTTTTAAACCAAGATAGGATTTAACTAATTTAATTTTTGGTAAATAAAATTTTGTATTTTTAAGTCGATTACTAATTTCTGACTTAAGTAAATCTAGAGAGTTATTTTTATATTTAATTACGATCCACATTTTTTTTATCGCTTTCAATTTCTTTTTTTAACTCATCATATTCTGTCATTTTTCTCTCCATAAAATGTAAAGTGAGTTTAGTTTTCTCTAAAAAGCCCTTTTTAGTGAGTAAGTATAGATAATTAGATTTTCTAGGATTTTTTTGAAAATTTTTAATTTTTATAAGACCCTTTTCTAATAACGCCCCCATAAGATAATTGAGCTTTCCCAAACTAAAACCAAGTTGGTTTGCTAGCTCTCTTTGAGAAGTTTTTGGATTGTTATTTATCTTTCTAAGTATGTCTAATTTAGACTGTTTATCACTCATATGTTCAATAATTGAATATGTTCAAATTTTGAACAGAAGATCACTTTAGCATATTTTTGTCAACCGATATGTTTAGTAAACAGATCTAAAATTAAAGGGATAATCCTTGTTTTTTTTGACTTTTTAAAAACTTTGCGAGATCTGCAATGGTTTCTAAAATCATCTCATTAAATGCAAATTCTTGCCATTTCCAAACATTGGCAAAAGCATTTTTTTTTAAGTTTTTTCACAAAATATTTTTAATTTTTTAATTTGATAAACATATAATGATTTTAATACCAGACATATCCAATATGTCAGGAAATAATATTTTTATATACGCTTTAAAATTTTTTCCACAATTTTAAAATCTCTTAAACTGTCAATATCTATTGAATACTTATCTTTCATTTCGTAAGCAATTATTTTACCACCAAGTCTATTTTTGTTTTGAAGAAATATTTTTGACTTTGTAATGTAAATTGCCCCATTTTCGGAAAATAATTTCATATCTTGACTTCTTGGTCTTTTAAAAATTTTATAACTAACTGGTTCTATAAATTTATTTTTCTTTGTCCATAGAAGTATTTTTTTTTTTACAACACTTACTAAACAATCAGCTTTTGTTCTTTTTATTAATTTTATAGCTTCTGATATATGTTTATGATTTCTTAAAGGTGAAGTTGGTTGCAATAAAACTATATAATCATATCTTTTTTTTATAGTTCTATAACAGTGAAGTACTGCATCATCTACGTGAATTTTGTCATTAGACAAAGCGCGAGGTCTATTAATTGTTTTTATATTTAATTTTTTACTAATTTTAAGTATTTTCTTATTTTCCGATGTTACATAAATATCATCTATAACTTTAGCTTTTTTAGCTGCTTCTATAGTCCAAGCAATTAAAGGCTTACCAGCCATAAATTTGATGTTTTTATTCTTAATCCTTTTGGATCCACCTCTAGCCGGTATGATGCAGACAAAGCTCATTTAAGTGATATAAAGCTTTTTCTATTTACGTTTCTTTCTATTTTTGAGTCAATATAAAAAGAGTCTTCTGAAGAACTAGTTGTGCTAAGCTCTTCTATTACAGAGCCATCTTTTGATAAGCCAGAAAAAGTATGAATTTCTTTAGGCATAATTGTAATTATGTCGCCGGCTTTTAAAATCTTAGATTTTTTTTTATTTTTCTTTGTTATTTGAATTTTTACTTTTCCATACAAAATAAAAAAGGTTTCCTGTTTTTTTAAATGATATTGGGCAGGATGTTTTTGTTTGTGGAAAATAAATAGAAGCTTTTTGCAATACTTCGAATTTAAAATTGTTATCATAACCATTCCAAATTTATTAAAATGATTAATGCCAAAATGGTGTGATATTTCTAGTCTTGCATTTTTGGCTATTACAACTTTCGATTTTTCCAATAAATCTAAGACTTTCATTCTTATAGTTTCAATTTTATCTCTTTTATAAATAGATTTGACATTACTTCTTAAAAGAGCTGTTCCGCCTTTAACATTTCGTTTTGCAAAAAAATTTCTTGAATTTCCAAAATCATTAGACGTGTATTGATTTTTTATGTTAGGAAAAGCAAATTCAATATCTTTAAATTGAATTTTATCCCCTTTATTTTTATTAATATTTTTTTTTAAATAAATTCCTCTTTTAAATTGAAGTAAATTATTTTTTTCCATTGGAGTAAATTTCTTCCTTTTTTGAGGAGTCCCACATCTTTCTATTGCAAGTTTTAAATTAGATAGCCAATCGTCCATTTGCTTAGGCGATGTTGAGTATTTATTTAAATTGTATTTCTTACTTTTAAGCCCCACATGTTTTTCAAATATTTTTGCACCCATGGCATATGCTAAACTAGCAGATAATTTTTCATCAGGCATCTCATGAGATGAGAATCCCTTAATCTTATCTTTATAAATTGATTTAAGATAATTAAAAAAATCTAAATTTAAATCTTTTGGGTTGGTAGGATATTTAGCAACACAGTATAAATACGACACATCCATTTTTCTATTAGAAAAAAAACTAATAGTTTTTCTTATTTCTTCTAGAGATGCACCTCCTAAACTACATATTATCTTTTTAGACTTAGCTTTTTTTGCTATATGTTCTAACAAAGGCCATTCATCCATTGAGCAACTTGCAATTTTTAAATAATCAAACTTTTTTTTTATTATAGACTCAACTGATTTCTCATCAAAAGCCGTACATATAATCTTAAAGTTCCTTTTGCTAAAATTTATTAACTTATTCCACTCCAAAGTGGTTAATTTAGTATCAGTAAATCTTTTTACTTGTGGGTGGTCAGTATTTAAATAATCTTGATGAATGAAAGTATCTAAATCTCTGAATTGAAATTTAACAGCAAAGTCAATTATTTTCCTATATTTCTTAGAAATATAATAATATGTTTTTATAATTTTTAACCCGTGGTTTAAATCTCCCATATGGTTATTTGCAATTTCAAATATTACTAGTGGTTTCATAAAATTGAATAATTACTTTAATATTATACTTCTCAAATATGTCTTTACCACATATATTGTATAAAATTAAAGACAAATTCAGCGTCAATGAACAAGATATCTTTTTCAAATCCACGAATAAATACTAAAAATACTTTAAGTATTATAAAAAAAGCTTTGAAAAAAAGTTTTCCAAATGAAGGTGATCAAACTATTGAATTTGAAAAAAAATTAAAAAAACTTTTAAAAGTAAAATATGTTGTCGCGACTAATAGTGGAACTGTT
>MDSZ01016638.1_pt1 | contig 11908 bp, 9 predicted proteins | sample 811201 | NCBI WGS metagenome assembly MDSZ01 (sample SAMN05326647, study PRJNA326480) | marine metagenome | isolation source: seawater | place: Indian Ocean: North | collected 2010 | reverse complement strand
GGCGGTCGAGCCTGCTGGTCGGCGGGAAGACGCCGCTCTGCTGCTCGACCTCATGCAGCGCGCCGGCTCGACAACCCGGCGGCCTTCGGTCTGGGCCAGATCCCGGAGGGCCATGTGCCCTATCTGGCGCCACAAGGGACCATCCACCTGTTCAAAGATCCGCGAGGTGCTTCAACTTTTGCCCCATCGGCGCTAAACCCGAAGTAGGTTGAGCCGGCGCGGTCCCATGCCGCTGCCCGACCCCGCGCTTTTGCCCCCTCAACGGGGTTGGTGTGGATGCTTGGGTGTCGGTTGGCACGGCGCGGGTGTTTCATTTCGGATTGGTTCTGATGCTGCTTCGCTCATCCTTGTTTCTGCCTGCTCTGATCCTTGCCGGCTCCGCTGCGCTGCTGCTGGGCGCCTGGGGGTTCGAGCTGATTGGCGGGCTGCTGCCCTGCAAGCTTTGTCTGCAGCAGCGGGTGCCGCACTACCTGCTCGCCGCGCTGATCATTCCGGCGGTCGTCCTCGCGCGCTTCCGCGCTTTCCGCCTCGTCTTTTTCGTGGCAGCCAGCGGTCTGATGGCGGCGGCAGCGTTCCTCGCAGCCAAGCACGTCGGGGTCGAATTCGGCTGGTGGCAGGGCCCCATGGACTGTGGCGGCCGGGTGCAGACCATCGGGTCGGCGGACGAGCTGTTTTCGCTGGAACGACCGGACTGCTCCAAGCCGACCTACATCCTGCCTGGGATCACCATGGCGATGGCGCACCTGCTCGCCGTGCTGCCGCTACTGGCGCTGAGCCTGCTCGGTCTGTGGCGCTCGGTGCGGGACCTGCAGGGCGCGCGGGCGGCCTAGTCGGCCCAAGACCAGATAAGCCCAGACCAGAGCCTCAGGACCCTAGGTCCCGGGACCACGGATCACGGACCCTGGATCCCGGGGGAGTGATGGCAGGGCATACAGCTCAACGACCGGGCGACCGCTCCACTCCGATGTCAGATTTTCAAAATCAGAATTCTGTCTGGTTTGGCACCAGCAGGCCAAAGAGCCCATGACTTTGGCGACGATTGCGCTAGGTTGGCCTTCAAGCCCCGAGAGCCCATCACCGGCCCGGCTGAGACCGGGCGAGAGGAACGCCGACCATGTCCCACTATCCAAACCTGCTGCGCCCCCTGGACCTGGGTTTCACGACGCTCAAGAACCGCGTGCTCATGGGTTCCATGCACACTGGTCTGGAGGAAGAAAAAACCTTCAAGCGGCTGGCGGCCTACTTCGCCGAGCGCGCGCAGGGTGATGTCGGGCTGATGGTCACCGGCGGTTTCGGCCCGAACCAGGATGGCGCACCGGTCATCGGCGGGGGCTGCATGGAAACCGCAGCAGACGCAGAAAAACACCGCGAGATTACCAGCGCCGTGCACCTCGAAGGCGGCAAGATCGCCCTGCAACTGCTCCACGCCGGGCGCTACGCCTATAACCCTGCGGGCGGGGTTGCGCCGTCGGCGATCAAGTCACCAATTACGCCCGTCGCCCCCCGGGAGCTGACCCCTGAAGGCATTGAGGAGCAGATCCAGGCCTACGTCCGCGCCACCGTGCTGGCCCGCGAGGCTGGCTACGACGGGGTCGAGATCATGGGGTCCGAGGGTTACCTGATCAACGAGTTCCTGGTCACCCACACCAACAAGCGCACCGACGACTGGGGCGGCTCCTACGCCAACCGTATGCGCTTCCCGGTCGAGGTTGTGCGCCGCTGCCGCGAAGCCGTCGGCCATGACTTCATTCTGATATTCCGGCTGTCGATGATCGATCTGATCCCGGATGGCTCCACCTGGGACGAGGTGGTCACGCTGGCCAAGGCGATCGAAGCGGCTGGCGCCACCATTATCAACACCGGCATCGGCTGGCACGAAGCCCGAATCCCGACGATCGCGACCAGTGTCCCGCGCGGCGCCTTCGCCTGGGTGACGAAGAAGATGATGGGAGAGGTCAACATTCCGCTGATCACCACCAACCGCATCAACACCCCGGAAATGGCCGAACAGATCCTCGCGGATGGCTGTGCGGACATGGTGTCGATGGCGCGCCCTTTCCTCGCGGACCCGGCGTTCGTGAAGAAGGCAGCGCAGGGCCGGTCGGACGAGATCAACATCTGCATCGGCTGCAATCAGGCCTGTCTCGACCACACCTTCTCGATGAAGACCTCGTCCTGCCTGGTCAACCCGCGCGCCTGCAATGAGACCGAGCTGAACTATCTGCCCACGGAGGTGAAAAAGCGGGTCGCGGTAGTCGGCGCCGGAGCAGCCGGGATGCAGGCGGCGCTGGTGCTGGACCAGCGCGGGCACGCGGTGACACTGTTCGATGCAGCGGACAAGATCGGCGGTCAGCTGAATATGGCGGCGGCGATCCCGGGCAAGGAAGAATTTCACAGCATGCTGGCTTATTTCGCCCGCGTGCTCGATCTTTCGGATGTCGAAATCCGGCTCAACACCCGGGCAAAGGTCGAGGACCTGAGCGGCTATGACGAGGTGATCCTCGCGACCGGGGTGACGGCTCGGGATCCGGGGATCGAGGGGCAGGATCACCCCAAGGTGCTGTCCTACATCGACGTGCTCGCCGGCGGGGCGGAGGTTGGGGGCCGCGTGGCGGTGATCGGCGCGGGTGGGATTGGCTTCGATGTCTCGGAATATCTGGTGCAGGACCACCCCTCACCAACTGTCGATGTGGACGAATGGCTCGAGGAATGGGGGGTCACCGACCCTGACCGGGCGCCGGGCGGGCTGGCGGCGAACGGCCCTCAGCCTTCAGCGCCGGCGCGGCAGGTGACGCTGCTGCAGCGAAAAACCAGCAAGCACGGTGCAGGGCTGGGCAAGACCACGGGCTGGATCCACCGCGCCTCGCTGCGGATGAAGGACGTGACCTTCATCGGTGGGGTGAACTACGAGCGGATCGGGGACGAGGGCCTGATGATCTCCGAGGGTGAGGGGCGCGAGAACCCACGCTGGCTGGACGTGGATCACGTGGTGCTGTGCGCGGGGCAGGACCCGCTGCGCGAGCTGGTGGAACCGCTGGAGGCCGAGGGCGTGACCGTGCACCTGGTCGGCGGTGCCGAAAAGGCGGCAGAGTTGGACGCCAAGCGGGCGATCAACAAGGCGGCGCGTCTGGCAGCGGTGATCTAGCACTCAAAGAGAGGGTCGGGCGGCGCGCTGAGACAAGGGTTGCGGGCTCGGGCCTCTACGGCTTCGCCGTCTTCGCCCCTCCCCTGCGGAAGGCACACTATCGCGCTGCCGGATGCGCGTGGGAGATTTGTAAGTCGCGAAGCGGCGTCAAATCGAGCGCGCCAAGACCCGCAGCACTCATGCCACGACCTGAGACTTCGTCAGCTACTCGCCTGCGCCCGATTCTTCCATAACCGCACGAGCCCTCGACAGCATGGCATCAACCATCTGCCAGGCCTCAGGTTGCAGGGCTTCATCCACCCGGGAACCCTGCCATCGGTCCAGCGCCCGATTCAGCGCCACCAGTGCTGCCATCGCGTCTTCAAACGCGCGGCATAAGGCGTCCTCAACGTCGAGGCCAAAGGCGCGACCGCCGTTCCCCTGGCTCTGGCCCTTCGCCGCGGCCACGACGAGCGCCGCAGCAGCATCCGCCAACCTCCAGGCAGCATCACCGTGATAGGCTGCAATTAACGGGCACAGACCCGAAAGCGCTGTGGCGATATCTGTCAGGGGCCAGGGATCACCCGCCCACGGCAGACCGGGCATCTGCAGCGCCAGTGCCTTGGCCAGCCCGGACGCACAGTCCGGCTCGCGCGGCATATGACAGGGCAGGGCCGCCCGGGTCGCCAACAACACCGCCTGCCCTTGCACGGCCGCCGACAAATGCTGTGCGAGGCGCAGTCCGGTCGCTGTCTGCTGATGCACCTCTGTTAGCGTCAGGAGCTGCTCGCTTGCCTCGCCCAGTGCATCAAGCATCAGCCCGAGACTGTCCTGTGCCAGCAGCATCATCGCCGTATCATAGAGCCGGGGATCTTCCAGCCGCGCCCACCCTGCCGCGTCGAGGGCGCCCGGCGCTACCGTCCGGATCTGCTCGAGCAAGATCCGGTGTGCCTGCCGGTCGTCAAGACCCTCCAGCGCTGGGGCAAAGTTGAAGCCCGGGGCCGACAGCGCAGCCTCCACAGCCTCTGTCCCGGACAGGCTCAGCGCATCCGCCATCGCCATCATTGCCGCAGACAAGGTCGCCAAACGGCCCTCGTCCGACCACAGCATGGTAACTTCATCCTGCAGGGCTTCAGTGACCGACACTACCGATCAGCCTCGCCGCCGCCGGCCGCCGCCACCCCGCCGGGACGAAGCCTGCAACTCATCCTGACCTGCCGCGATCCGGCGGGCGCCTTCGGACATCTGCCCCAGCGCCATCTCGATCGCCAGCACGCGGAAATCGGGGTTATCGTTGGCATCCAGCGCCTGTCGCATCGCGGCAATGTGCTCGGGCTTGGTCCCGCAGCAGCCACCGATGATCCGGGCACCGGCCGCCCGTGCGAGCAGCGCATAGGCCGACATCTGCTCGACCGTACCGCTGTAGACGATCTGACCATCCTCGTAGCTAGGAATGCCACAGTTGGCCTTGGCGATCACCGGGCGGTTGGGGCGGGCGTCCATGAACCCTAGCACCGAACTCATCAAGTCCGAGGCCCCGACCCCGCAATTGGCGCCAAAGCCGTCGATACCGAAGTCAGCCGCCAGCCCGGCAAAGGCCCGCGGCGTCAGCCCCATCATGGTACGCCCGGCGCTGTCGAAGCTCATGGTCGCACAGACAGGAACGTCAAATCCGCGCGCGGCCTCAACCGCAGCCTCCAGCTCATCGGGGGCCGAGATGGTTTCGATCCAGACCAGATCGATCCCGCCTTCGACCAGCCCCTCGATCTGCTCGGCAAAGCTGGCGACCGCATCCGCGCGCTCAAGCTTGCCCAGCGGTGCAAGAATCTCACCGGTCGGTCCGACCGACCCTGCGACCAGCACCCGGCGGCCGGACTTGTCCGCCACCTCCCGGGCCAGCTGCGCAGCGCGGCGGTTCAGCGATCCGACCTGATCATCAAGGCCATGGAGCTGAAGCCGGTGCCGGGTACCGCCGAAGGTGTTGGTCAGGAACAGGTCGCTGCCAGCCTCGACAAAGGACTGATGCAGGGCCTGCACCCGATCCGGATGCTCGAGCAGCCAGGCCTCGGGCGCCTCGCCGCTCTCCAGCCCCATGGCGAACAGGTTGGTCCCGGTCGCACCATCGGCCAGCAAAAATGACTTTTCGCCCAACAGCGCCTCAAATCCCGTCGCTGACAACCCTTCTGACATGCCTTTGTCCTTCGTCTTTCGTCCTTGCAATCGTGGAGGTGACAGCCTGTCGCATCCGTTCGGGCAGGACAACCGCCTTTGCCATGTCCACGCGGCGGGACAGAGCGCAATCTGGTGCCGGGCAGGAAGGCTGGGCACGAAGGCCGGGCAAGGAGGCAGGGCAAGAAAGCCGGACCTGAAAGCCGAGAGCGGCAGTGAGGTGCCGAGAGGGAGCGTGGCGATGGGCCGGGAGGGGGCATGAGCCGGCACCGGCACCGGCGAGCCCTGCCTGCTCGTCCGTACTGCTGGCGAGGAAGGCGCCAAAGGTCGACGTGGTACCGGCATCCTGCGCCAGCGCGACCCGGCCGCTGATGGCCATGACAGCCACGAAGAACAACAGAAGGCCCAGGCCCAGCAGACTGACGAGCAGGCGCGACGCCCAAGTTTGTTTCAAGATACAAAGCCCCGGTCTGACAGATCAACAGGATTATAAATTTTGATTAAAACTGCAATTTCTCTACCAACCCGCAACTGCATTATGCGAAGCCCGGTCGGTGGAGTGTCGCCAGACCGGAAAATGCGGGGCAAGAAGGGCGGCAAAACGGCCTGCGTCTGGCTCGCCACAGTCCAACAGGATTGACAGGGCTGGACCCGTGGACAGTCCAGGGCGGTCCACTTACACCGGAACGCAGCAGAAATTGTACGAAAACAGGGGCCTCTGACGATGGCACAAAATATTCTCGTGCTCCCCGGTGATGGCATCGGGCAGGAAGTGATGACCGAAGTCCGGCGGGTGGTTGACTGGTTCGGCGACAACCGTGGCCTCGAGGTCAACATCACCGAGGACAAGGTCGGCGGTGCCGCCTACGACGCCTATGGCGCCCCGATCACCGACGCGATCATGGACAAGGCCTTCGCCGCTGATTGCGTGCTGTTCGGCGCGGTGGGTGGCCCGCAGTACGATACGCTCGATTTCTCGCTGCGCCCCGAGCGCGGCTTGCTGCGCCTGCGCAAGGATCTGGAGCTGTTCGCCAACCTGCGCCCGGCGATCTGTTTTGACGCGCTGGCCGAAGCATCTTCGCTGAAGAAAGAGCTTGTAGCCGGCCTCGACATCATGATCGTGCGCGAGCTGACCGGCGGGGTCTACTTCGGCGAGCCGCGCGGCATCTCCGACCTGCCCGACGGCCAGCGCCGGGGCATCAACACCCAAGTCTACGACACCGAGGAAATCCGCCGGGTCGCCCGGGTCGCCTTCGATCTTGCCGGCAAGCGCGGCAACCGTGTGCATTCTTCGGAAAAGAACAACGTCATGGAGTCCGGCATCCTCTGGAAAGAAGAGGTGCAGTGGGTCCACGACAACGAGTTCCCCGACGTCCAGCTCGATCACATCCTTGCCGATAACTGCGGGATGCAGCTGGTACGCGCGCCCAAGCAGTTCGACGTGATTGTCACCGACAACCTGTTCGGCGACATGCTCTCCGACGTCGCCGCCATGCTCACCGGCTCGCTGGGCATGCTGCCCTCGGCGTCGCTGGGTGCGCGAGACGAAGCCACCGGAAAGTCCCACGCCCTCTACGAGCCGGTACACGGCTCGGCGCCGGATATCGCCGGCCAGAACAAGGCCAACCCGCTGGCCTGCATCCTGTCATTCGCCATGGCGCTGCGCTACTCGCTCGACCGGGGCGGGGATGCTGACCTGCTCGAAGCCGCCGTCGACCGCGTGCTTGGCGCGGGCACCCGCACTGGCGACATCATGTCCGAAGGCTCGACGCTGGTGTCCTGCACCGGCATGGGCGACGCCGTGCTCGCCGAGCTCAACAAGACCATTTCCGGATAATCAGGGTAAACACAGCCATGGCCTACACCGTTGCAGTCGTCGGTGCGTCCGGCAATGTCGGTCGCGAAATCCTCTCGATCCTGAGCGAACGCCAGTTCCCCGTGGACCGCGTCCACGCCGTCGCCTCCAGCCGCTCGGTCGGCCAGGAAGTCAGCTTCGGCGAAGACAAGATCCTGCAGATCGAAGACCTCGCCCATTTCGACTTTTCCAGCGTCGACGTCGCCCTGTTCTCCCCCGGGGGCGCGGTGTCGGCCAAGTACGCGCCGATCGCGGCCGCGGCGGGCGCCATCGTCATCGACAACACCTCGCACTTCCGCATGGACCCCGACTGTCCGCTGGTGGTGCCCGAGGTCAACGCCGACGCCCTACTGGACTGGGCCAAGAAGGACGGTCGGAAGAACATCATCGCCAACCCCAACTGCTCGACCATCCAGCTGGTGGTGGCGCTCAAGCCGCTGCACGAAGCCGCCGGCATCCAGCGCGTGGTCGCCTCGACCTACCAGTCGGTTTCCGGGGCGGGCAAGGATGCCATGGACGAGCTGTTCCGCCAGACCCGCGGCGTCTACGTCAATGAGCCGGTGCAGCCCGAGCACCTGACCAAGGAAATCGCCTTCAACGCCATCCCGCACATCGACAAGTTCATGGACGACGGCACCACGAAGGAAGAGTGGAAGATGGCGGTCGAGACCAAGAAGATCCTCGACCCCTCGATCAAGCTGACCGCGACCTGCGTGCGCGTGCCCGTGTTCATCTCGCACGCCGTGGCCGCCAACGTTGAATTCGAGCGGCCGCTGAGCGTCGAGCAGGCCCGGCAGGTGCTCTCCGACCAGGAAGGCTGCGTCGTCGTCGACTACCGCCAGGACGAAGGCTACGTCACCCCGAAGGAAGCGGCGGGCGAAGACATGGTCTACGTCTCCCGCATCCGCGAGGATATCACGGCAGAGCATGCGCTGGCGTTCTGGTGCGTGGCGGACAACCTGCGCAAGGGCGCGGCACTCAATGCCGTCCAGATCGCAGAAAAGCTGATCGAGCTCGAAATCATCTGACGGAAAAAGGCTCCAAATGGGGCCTTTTGCATTTTTGGGCTGCGATTGGAGGCCTGAATGGCAGACCGGTCACAGGCCCGCTGCCGCAGGTCTCAGAGCGCCACCTTGGCGCTCACGGCGAGGCTCTTCAGCGCCTTAAGCTCGTTCTTTGCGCCGCCATCGGTCCCGAGCACCCCCATCCACATACGCAGGCTGCGGTCTTCGATGGTCAGCTGATCGGTCACGGTAATCAGCGTGCTGCCATCAGCCTGCTCGACAAAGCGCACCTCGCGTAGCGTGCGAACCGGCACATCCTCCGCGTCGATCCGGTAGCTGTAGATCCAGGGCGCAGCATCGTTGCCGCCGCTGCCGCCCTTCACCGCTTCGACCCGGGTGAAGCGGGTGAGATAGTTGCGGTCTTCGTGACGGGTGATCCAGGCGCTCAGGCCGAGGTCATCCTCGGTCTGCTCGTAAACCTCAACCTCGTCGAAGCGCTCGGTCAGCACGCCGGGGGTGTTGAGCACCAGCCAGACGGCCGCTGCCGGGGCCTGCGTGCTGTCTTCAGCCGTCGCTGTCAGCGTTTCAGGTAGGCGGGAGGCCTGCCAGAACAGGCTTCCGACGAAGAAGGCAAGGGCAGCGAAAAAGGCCAGCACGGCCCAGGGCAGCAGACGACGGATCATGGTTCAACCGGTATCCTGTAGAGGCGCTGCCCCGCCGCGTTGCGCGCGCGGTCAGCTTGTTGACTGGGCGAGGCGCCGGAGTTCCGCGTCCACGTTCTGCTTCAGCTCCTGCTTCAGACCCAGCCGATGGACGACTTCATAGACCAGAAACGTCGGCCCGAGCATGCCCTGAAACAGATTGTCGAGCAGCGCCGGACGCTTGCCTTCGAAGTGGTGACCGACCAGCTGGAAACCCCAGCCGACGACCTGCAGACCCACGGCCCAGATGATCTTCCACATAACCGAGAGTTGCGGGTCGTACCACGTGACCCCAAGCCACAGGAACGGCAGCGCCAGCAGCGCCACGAGCCCCCCGATCAGCCAGTCCATGCTGATCCAGAGCGCCGCAAAACCAACAAACACGAACACAGAAAGCGGCAGGCCGAACAGCTTGGGCCAGGAAGCAACGAACAGCACGCCGATGACGATCAGCGGAATGCCGATGAAGTGCGTCAGCTCGTTGCGCATATCGGTGTGATAGCTAGCGTAGCCCGCAAGCTGGCGGGTGTAGAGTTCGGTGAACATCGATGCTCCTCCGGCGTTCGTCTTCGAATGCCGCATATTAGGCATTCTGCGAAGTCGGTTCAAACGCTAATCGGCGTTGAAGAAGCCCTTGACCTGATTGAGGAACTTGGCCGCAAGCGGCGAGTGGGCGTTGCCCTCGTCCTCAAACTCGGCCAGCAGCTCGCGCTGGCGCTTGGTCAGGTTAGTCGGGGTCTCGACCTCGACCCGGACGTAAAGATCGCCGCGCTCGGTCCGGCGGTAGATCGACATACCCTTGCCGCGCAGACGCAGCTGCTGCCCCGATTGCGCGCCCGCGGGGATCTTCACCCGGACCCGCGCACCGTCGATGCTCGGCACCTCGATCTCACCGCCCAGCGCGGCCGTGGTCATCGAGATCGGCATGGAGATAAACAGGTGTTGGGCCTCACGCTCGAACAGGTCGTGATCGCGGATGTTGAGAAAGATGTAGAGGTCGCCCGAAGGACCGCCGCGCTGGCCCAGCTCGCCCTCACCGGAGAGCCGGATGCGGGTGCCGTCTTCGACGCCAGCGGGGATATTCACCGAAAGCTGCTTGTCTTTGGCGACCTTGCCGGCGCCGCCACAGCTGCGGCAAGGGTCGCTGATCACCTGCCCCTGCCCCTGACAGGTCGGACAGCCCCGCTCCATGGCGAAAATGCCGTTCTGGGTGCGGACCCGGCCGCGGCCACCACAGGTGCCGCAGGTCGTGGGGCTGGTGCCCGGCTTGGCGCCCGATCCCGAACAGGTCGAACAGGACTCAGCCGAGGGCACCTTGATCTGGGTAGTCTTGCCCTCGAAGGCCTCATCAAGGCTGATGGTCATGTTGTACTGCAGGTCCGAGCCGCGACCCGGCTGGCTGCGCCCACCCCCGCGCCGACCGCCAAAGGCCGAGCCAAACATCTCTTCGAAGATATCGCCAAAGCCGTCAAAGCCTGCAGCGCCTGCGCCGCCGCCGAAGGGATTGCCACCGCCACCCTGCTCAAAGGCGGCATGGCCGAACTGGTCGTAGGCCGCGCGCTTCTGTGGGTCTTTCAGGGCGTCGTAAGCCTCGTTAACTTCCTTGAAGGTCTTTTCAGCCTCGGCATTGCCGGCGTTACGGTCGGGGTGATGCTCCATGGCCAGCTTACGGAAAGCCGACTTCAGCTCCTTGTCCGTCGCGGACTTGGAGACACCCAGAACGTCGTAGTAATCGCGCTTTGACATGGTGCCGGACCTCCTGACCGTGCGCACGGCTCAGAGGCCCGCAGGACGATCGTGGAGCTGGCCGACCGGGAGTGGGTCCCGGTCAGCCGCGCCTTGGTTACTTACTTGTCGTTGTCGTCTTCACCGCCGCCGTCACCGGCCGCAGCATCGTCACCGCCAACCTCTTCGAAGTCGGCATCGACCACGTCGTCAGCGCCCATATCGGGGCTGCCGGCCATGTCTTCGGGGTTGAAGCCACCCGGACCACCGGCAGCGCCGGCCGCCGGATCACCGTAGATCGCCGAGCCAACCGCCATCATCGCCTCGGACAGCGCTTCGGTCTTCGCGCGGATGTCGTCGAGATCCTCGGTTGCCAGCGCGGCCTTGAGGGCGTCGGCCTTCTCACCGATATCGGCCTGCGCGGCATCGTCGATCTTGTCGGCGTTGTCTTTGACGGTCTTCTCAGCCTGATAGACGAGGCTGTCACCGGCATTGCGGGCTTCGATCAGGTCCTTGCGCTTCTGGTCGTCGGCGGCGTTGGCCTCCGCGTCCTTGACCATGCGATCGATGTCCTCGTCGGACAGACCGCCCGAGGCCTGAATGGTGATCTTCTGCTCGCGGCCGGTGCCCTTGTCCTTGGCTTCGACTGAGACGATGCCGTTGGCGTCGATGTCGAAGGTCACCTCGATCTGCGGCACGCCGCGCGGTGCGGGTGGAATGCCCTCGAGGTTGAACTGACCCAGCATCTTGTTGTCCGCGGCGATCGGGCGTTCGCCCTGGAACACGCGGATAGTCACCGCCGACTGGTTGTCGGCTGCGGTGGAGAAGGTCTGTCCCTTCGAGGTCGGGATCGTGGTGTTGCGATCAATGAGGCGCGTCATCTGACCGCCCAGCGTCTCGATCCCCAGCGACAGCGGGGTCACGTCGAGCAGCAGGACGTCCTTCACGTCGCCCTGGAAGATACCACCCTGAACGGCGGCACCGATGGCCACAACTTCGTCGGGGTTCACGCCCTGGTTCGGCTCCTTGCCGAAGAAGCCCTTCACCAGTTCCTTGACCTTGGGCATGCGGGTCATCCCGCCGACCATGACCACTTCGTCGATGTCCCCGGCAGCAAGGCCGGAGTCCTTCAGGGCATTCTTGACCGGTTCCATGGTCCGCTGCAGCAGGTCGTCGACCAGCGCTTCGAGCTTGGCCCGGGAAATCTTGATCATCAGGTGCTTGGGACCGGTCGCATTGGCGGTGATGAACGGCAGGTTGACCTCGGTCTCCATCGCCGAAGACAGCTCGATCTTGGCCTTCTCCGCAGCCTCTTTCAGGCGCTGGAGCG
>MDSZ01238747.1_pt1 | contig 11910 bp, 9 predicted proteins | sample 811201 | NCBI WGS metagenome assembly MDSZ01 (sample SAMN05326647, study PRJNA326480) | marine metagenome | isolation source: seawater | place: Indian Ocean: North | collected 2010 | reverse complement strand
TCAAATTACCGACGCTCAAGGCCAGATGCGGCACTCCATCTCGGGAAACCCATGCCACCATATCCGTCGCATCACCTTGTCCGGAATGTGGCAATTCCACGCCAGGAAGCAAGCCTCGGGCCTGCGCCTCCTGATACAAGATCTGTGTGGCCTTACCTTCTCCGTGCCCTACCGCGAGGTCCATCAACCCATCTCGGTTGAAATCGCTTACTTGCAAGGAGGCTCCAGAACGCCCAACGAATCGAGGGAGCAGGGGCTGCCACTGCATGACCTCATCCGTTGCCGTTTCCACATGTTGAAGCGTGTCCCCCATGGAAGAGGAAGATCGAAAAACAGGGTTGGCGGGGATTTTTTTCGGAGACTTCTCAGCGGTGGCTCCCGTGCTCGGATCCGGCTCCACCACTTCATAGCGACGCCCTGCTCGAATGGAATCGATCCAGGTATGCTCTCCCGATGGCCAGGCCACGTGCAATCGAAAGCGGCCGTTATCAGAGGGCATGGCAAAGGTCTTGGCGAAGGAGTCTGAAGACAAGTAGCGACCCCCAGCCACGATCACCGTGGATTGATTTGGCCAAGTAGAGGGTTTCTCACTGACAAGGGAAATCCGGGCTCCAACCCCTGCCGTGTTGGGAGCTCGCCCCCTGAGCACGACCTGTATTCTACCGGCCCCTGCATCGTTCCGATAGAGACTTGGGCCAGATTGAAGATTGTTCACCAGTACATCCTGATCTCCATCACCGTCCAAATCCGCCAGTGCCAGGCCTTGGGAAATGCCCGCCTGATCAAACCCCCATGCACCACGGGTATCCTCAAACAAACCATTGCCCTGATTTCTGAAGATCAGATTCTTTGAGAGGAGCCGTGGGTAAAGAAGGAGTGTGCGGGGCACTTTCCCACGAGGCGCGGATCGCATGGCCTGAAGTGCGGCCACAGTGGCATCTCCGTCCAGCAAATCATGATTGTTGCCATTACAGACCAGAACGTCTTCCCACCCATCCAAATCCATGTCGGCAAAGGCCACTCCCCAGCTCCATTCCGAAGCATCCAGACCGGCCAAGCGGGCCAATTCAGCAAAACTGCCATCGCCGCGCGCCACAAAAAGGGTATTCCGCTGGGTCTGAGGCCGGTTGAGAGACATCGACATTTCAGGAGGTCGCAGACCGGTTTCCTCATTGGCTCGTTGCGTCATGCGCAGGGTGTGGTTCTGGCTCAACATCTCCACCACCAGAAAATCATCCATGCCATCTCGATTGATATCAGCGATATCTGCAGCCATGGAGGACCAGCTGGATTGTCGCATAGAACGATTGGAAAGCTGCCGAAAAATGCCCTTTCCTTGATTGATCCAGCACTGATCTGCCCCATCGCCAAAGTCATTGCATACCAATAAATCAGGGAGTAGATCGCCATTGAGGTCCCTGAAAAGAACGGAGAGACCCCAATGGCGAGGTATCTCGGTCAACGTTTGCCCTTCTTCATCCAGGAAACGCCCTTCCATCCAGGATTGTTCCTGGAAAACGCCTCCACCCATGTTCAGGTATAGATGATCCGGCAATCCTACTTCGATAATGCCTGGTTTGACGCCAGGACCGCGATCGACCGCTAGAAAGCGATCCTCCGGCATCGCATGAGGAGCCCCATTTCGAAAATCAACTTTGGGAGAAACACCAGGTGGCAGGTCTTTCCAGGTGATGGCTCGATAATCGGCGACGTAGAGATCCAAGTCCCCATCCCCATCGGCATCGGCCATGGCCATGGACATGGGACCTCCTTGAGCATGAAGGCCAGACTCTAGGGAAAGGGTAAAGCGCCCCTCTCCGTCATTCATCCATAGCCTGGTCCCCTGCCCCAGACCATTGACGAGTAGATCCAGATCCCGATCTCCATCCACATCCACCAGCAAAACGCCCGTTGAAGGAGCATCCTCACAGGCGGCTCCTCCAGCATCGGGGACTTCCTCAAACTGCCAGTGACCTTGGTTGAGGTAGAGCCGGTTAGGCCCCTGAAGAGTTGCAAAGTAGAGGTCACATCGACCGTCTCCATTCACATCTCCTGCGGCCACTCCAGAACCATTCTCCAGGATGCGGTTTTTCTCGGCCTGTGCATCGGATAGCTCGTTTTCAAAGTCAATGCCGTGCAAAGAAGGTTCCACCCATGTCAAACCCACCTTGTCTGGGCTCATGGGTTTTTGAAGCAGTATCCAAGATCCCATGGCGTCTCCATCCTTTCCGGGCGATTGGGCAACGATGGACCATAGGCATGGACTCGCCAAAGCCATCAGCCATGGAAACCACACTCGAGGAGCCTGGAGCAGTTGGTAGGGCATGAAAATTGAGACCCTCACCATCGCAAATGGGTTGAATGAAGGCAAATTTGAAATCCCTACGAATCCGCAAGAAAAAGCAATCGAGGCAATAATTTAATTTATTGTTATACAATAAAATTTTTATTTGTTTGTAGATTTTTTTATTGTTTTTTAGTAAATTTAAAAGGAGGCTTAAGGGATGGCGATTGAATTTCGTTTAGCTGTGCTCATGGCTGAAAGAAAGATGAAGCTCAAAGATTTGGCTGAAACGCTGAATGTCACTCAAGCCAATGCCTCTCACCTCAAGACAGGAAAAATCAAGGCTTTGAAATTAAAAACACTCGAGAAACTCTGCTTCCTGTTGGATTGCCAGCCTGGTGACCTGATGGAATACCAACCGGAGAGTCCATCCAGCTCAGTGGTGGAAAGCCCCCTGGATCTTGGATCGACGGGATTACCCAAGGATTTCCTGGATTAACAGGGCTTCAAGGACCCAGTCGTGACATCCAGAATCACTCAGGATGGGAAGAATGCTCTACTTGCCGGGCCAGAAGCCAGTCGCGATGCACGCGCGCTACCTCCCCCATGTAACCATTGCTTTTGTAGTGCTGAGTCGCCTTTTTCATGTATTCGAGGGCCTTGGACTCATCAGAAAGCGCTTGATAGTAGAGCCCCAAATAGAGGGAAGCATAAAAACTATGTCGGATACGCTGGGTGGCATCCGCTGATTCGCCGTGGGCCGCCTTGAGCACGGCTTCTTCACTTCCCACCCCCTTGAAAAGGGCCCAAACCTCCATCATGGGCACACGACGATCCCCTTGGATATCAATGAACAAGGATCTTGCGACATCCACTCCATCGATAGCTGCTACGCACAAAAAGTGCCATACGGCATTTTCAACATCGCGGGAATTGACCGTTTGATGGGATTCGAAGAGAGCTCTGCCCTCCTGATGCTGCCCAGTGTAAAAATAAGCGATTCCAAGCTGCCATAGATGCGGCTTTTGCGAGGGATCCAATTGAGCAAATCGTTCAAAATCAGCGACTGATTCCTTGAATTTCCCTAAATTGAAAGACTCGATAGCCCTTCGGAACCATGCTTCGGGCCGGGAGGGATCGAGTTGAATGACCTGGCCAAAATCGCTGGCGGCCTCCTGATATTTTCGCTGGTATTGGTGCAGGTATCCGCGCGCCATGTAGGCATCCGCAAAAGCCTCATCCTGCTTGATGGATTGCTCGAGTAGCGTCTGAGCTTCAGCTACTTTTCCCGCATGGTAGGCTGAAATCGCCCTTTGGTAGAGCCGACGCGCTTCCTCGGCATCCGCAAACCCACTCACCCTCCCCAAAAGAGTGACGGTGATGAGAAACATCACGAATCGATAGGGTCGCCAAAGGGAGTCACACATTGTCGGAAACCTCAATACATGCCCATGATTTGATAGCCGCTATCCACGTAAAGGACTTGCCCTGTAATGGCTGCAGAGCCCTCTGAGGCCAGGAACAATCCGGTCGCACCCAACTCCTCTGGTAAAACATTGCGCTTGAGTGGCGCATGGGCCTCGTAATGTTTGAGCATGGCTGAGAAGCCGGAGATTCCGCGAGCAGCCAGGGTGTTCATGGGGCCAGCACTGATGCAGTTGACCCTGATTTTCTTGGGCCCCAAATCATAGGCCAGATAACGGGTCGATGCTTCCAGAGAAGCCTTTGCCACACCCATCACATTGTAGTGTGGAACCACTTTTTCAGCACCGTAGTAAGACATGGCTAAAATACTTCCCCCTTGGGTCATCATGGGAGCTGCTGCCCTGGAAAGAGCTACAAGCGAGTAAGAAGAGACATCGTGCGCCACCCGGAAGGCCTCTCGGCTGGTTTGAATAAAATCTGATTCGAGGGCTTCTTTGGGAGCAAAAGCAATGGAATGAAGGAGTAAATCCAGACGTGGATGGCGCTCCTTTATCGTGGCAAAAGCATGGTCAATCTCCTCATCAGAGCTCACATCGCAAGGGACCATGAGGGTATCGGCGCCAAAGGTGCTCGCCAGCTGCTCAACGTTGCCCTTGAGACGATCTCCCTGATAAGTGAAGACTAATTCCGCTCCCGCCTCATGCCAGGCCTGGGCAATGGCCCAGGCAATGGATCGTTTGTTGGCAACGCCTGCGACCAATCCGACTTTTCCTTCCAATGGTTTCATATCAGTGATCTTGATAATGGCCGGCATGATCAGAAGGAGTCAATGCAAAGCCAGTGGCGCCTCCCCCCTAACCCATGGAAGGAAACCCTGCAAAGAGCCCAACGATTCAAGAGAGGCCTTACTCAGTGACACGAACGATGCGCTCGGCTCGATACCAACGGCCGTTGACATCACTGGCCCGCACTGAGAGAACATGGATACCGTGACTCACCCCCTCGGGCAAATGCCCTTTCCAAAGGTGCTTTGAATCGATGGGTGAGGAAATTCGCCGATAAGGCGCTCGGGGTGTCTCTGGCTCGCGATCAAAGACCGCCTGAAGACCGGGGTCTGGCTCTTCGCTACGTTCCAGCGAAACCCAAGAGCCTTGATCATTCCACCGTAACTGAACCACCGACTCCTTCCAGCCGTTGAAAACATTCACATAAACGGGCGTCGTCGGCACCTTTTCCACCGATACGGCATCAGCCACCGTCACCGACATTTGAAAATCCTCCGGTGACCGGGCGGCTTTGAATTGGATGTAAGGAGCTTTTCGATCTGCAAATCGAATACGGGTATAACCATTTGGGGCCCCATCCCGCATCGTGGTGTGAGGAATGCCATAGGCATCGGGCAACCCACTCCACCAGCTACCACTCACCGTCACGTTGATGAGATGATGATGCGGTTTGGCGCCTCTCCAACCATCGGCCCGAGTAATTTGCTCATGGGCCTGCCAGTGGGTGTGCCCCGAAATGGAGAAAGTATAGGGTCGATGCTCGATCAAGCGATAGAGGTCCTCTCGATTTGCCAGGCCGGTGAGAGGTATGTGCATCATGAGCACTACCAGTCGATCTTCTGGCACTTCCTCCAGATCGCGACGCAAAAAGGCCAGTTGTTTGGCGTCCAGACCGCCGGTATAGGTCCCTGAACCTTCGGGCGCCTTGCCGCCCCAGATCACATCATCCAGGGCTATAAAATGCACGGGCCCATAATCAAACGCATAGTAATTGGGTCCATAGATCCGGGTGAAGGTCTCATCGGCGTCTTCGTCATTGGAGGCATCCATGTTCATGTCATGGTTACCAATAACGTTGAACCAAGGGATCCCCACGAGGGCAATGGTCGCATTGAGGGGTTCAAACATGCCCAGATCATCAAAGACAATGTCTCCCAAGGTCACCCCAAACTTGGCTTGCGTTCCAATCAACTCCTCGACCACATCATGCCCGATATAGTTCACCTCGCGGATGTCTCGAGGTTGCGGATCCCCAAAAAAAATCACTTCAAATGTTTCGGGCTCCTTGGAGGGATACAAGGCAAAGTCAATGGATTCGGGAAGAGGTCCGGTCGCCTCGAGGCCAGGAAAGGAGGACTCCGGTGAACCCTGAGGTTTGTGGTTGTAATAGAACTGCGGCAACTGATGAGCGTTGAGGGGAGTGCGCCAGTCCCTCGGCTTGATCACAAAAAAAGTGGTATCCTCTCCCGCAGGCAAAGACCAGCGGCCAGCCTCATCGGTCTTTACGATATCTTTTTGGTTGGAGACTCGCACCCCAGGAACCCCTGGTTCGTTTGCATCCCTTTGACCGTTGTGATTGAGATCATGATACACGCTGCCATGAGCCACACTCTGGGCCTGCAGGGTTGAGCAGAGGATACTCGCACAAAGACTCAGGCAGGAGAGATGAATGTGGAAGCCAGGGCATGGAAATCGCAGAATCACATGGAACATTAGTGAAAGTTATCTCCCTTGCCGTCACAAGGCACGATTAAAGTGAGCTCCATTCACTGCTCACAAGCTGGCCCCAGACCCAACTGACAAAACGATGAGGTCTGGAGCATGAAAAGCTCTTCAAGGTTCCCTATCGGGGGATACCTCAGAAAGTGGAAGGACCGCGGTGATCGGGGGCGCCTTTACGAAAGAGGCTTTTCTAAGATAAAGGGGTTCTAATATCGGGCCCTTACGGACGGTGGAGGGCTGTTCGATCGCCACCTTCATGAGCCAGGATGCCTCTGGGTAGGCGGGGAGAAGTTGATCATCGGCCACCCCAATAGAACGCAGGCGATCCACCATTTCTTGAGAAGCCACGATGCCCCCACATGCGGCTGCTTCCTTAAATGATTCCAAGGGACCGAACCTTGTGAGACCCTCTTGGTCGATGGATCCCTCCTTCTGCCCCTTGGTGAAGGATAAAAGGGCTGCCTCCGATCGCTGTGCATCGATCGCGACATGGATGGATTCCCATCCGCGCTGGTCCATGGCTTGGCAAGCCAGAACAAGCGCGCTGCTCAAGCCAAGAAGCTCACAGCCTTTTGCCAGATGCCAACCGTAAGCGGCAGCAATGGCATGACGAACTCCAGCATGGGATCCGGGCCCAAGACCCACCACGACTTTCTGAATCTCCGCTGCGTCGAGCTGGAAGTCTTCGGACCATCGTTCAAAGGCATCCCAAAGGGCCGCGTCATGGATCCCCTCAAGAATGACCGACGCCAGGCACTCTAAACCCTTTTCGGAAGTGAGCTCCCCCAAGGCAAGGCTTCTTTGCCGCTGGCTCCATTCAATGGCCAAAATCTTCAAACTGTATCTTCCTTTCTGTCTCGGAGGGTGCAGTGAGAGACACCCAACGAAAGGGTTTTCGAATGGGTCGGGTCGGCAGAGGTAGTGTTGGAAAGGTTCCCAGCCAACGATCGATCCATTCCACCAAGACGCATCCCTCGGCGTCCCCTGCCAGGTAATCGACACACCCGGCATCCCAGAGAGCTTCCTCTCCCTCCAGACGATAAAGGTCAAGATGATGAATCCTCCCTCGATCCGAAGCGTAGGCATGCACCAAGGAATACGTTGGAGATGCCACTCGCGAGGAAACCCCCCATCCATGACAGAACCCCTGAATGAGTTTGGTTTTACCCACACCCAGATCTCCGGAAAAGCCCAGCAACCACTCAGGCCCCAACTCATGGGCCCATGCTGCCCCCAAGGCAAAGGTTTGTTCAGGACTGCTGGAGATGATCGTATCCATGATGTGGGAGAATCCTCAAACCCTGATCGTCCTTGAGATAAATCTCAGGCTGCTCAATCACCTTACCAATGCAGCTCAAAGGCGTATCGGGAAAGGCCTCCTTCCATGCATCCTTGAGGGCGACGGCCTGCGACCGATCGAGTGTCCAGAGCAATTCAAAATCTTCTCCGTCACTGAGCGCAGCTGCCAGCGGGGGCTTGGATGTCTTTCCTGAACGGGCACGCAACCTGGCATCTCTACTGACAGGCAGGTAGTCAGCCCATATTTCAGCGCCCACCTGACTGGCATGACAAAGCTGCCGCAAGTCACTCGCCAGGCCATCGGATAAATCCATCATGGCGTGGATTTCGAAATGCTTTGTCAGCCATTGTGACTCCTTGAGACGAGGGTCAAAATCCAGATGCTTGCCCGCCAGAGAACCTCCAAGTGTTCCAGAAACAAAGATTGCATCCCGCACTCGGGCTCCACTGCGAAGAACCGCCTTGCCCGGGCTGACCAGGCCCGTCATGGCAATGGAGCAAAAGAAGGGGCCGGAGGTATGAGTAGTTTCACCCCCCACCAGAGCCAGGTGATGCCTCAGCGCAACTTCTTTCATCCCTTTGTAAAAGGACTGGAGCCAGTCCATTTGAAAATCTCTGGGCAACCCTATGGTAACCAGCACGCTTCCAGCCTCTCCACCCATGGCTGCCACGTCGCTGAGTAGGCGGTTGATGGCCTTGTGCCCAACCTTCACCGGATCCTCCTGAGCTGTGAAGTGAATGCCCTCCACCATGGCATCGGTCTTGAGCAGAAGATCCCGATCGGGGCTCGATTTCACAATGGCACAATCATCTCCACTTCCCAGAACAGTGTCTGGACGATGCGGCAGGTCGCAAGTCAATGCCTCGATCAATTCAACTTCTCGATTCATGGTGAGGGGGTTTCCATCCAAAGCGGGAGCCATAACATGAGCCCCAGATTGATGAGATTAAAAAGCGAATGCGCTAAGATAGGCACCCACAAATTACCGGTTTTTTCGTAGGACCAGGCAAAGAGGGCCGCCAGGATACTTAAGGGCAACAAACTGACCGCATTGAAATGGACCAACCCAAAGAAAAGGGAACTCAAGGCAAAGGCCCAAAAACGAGGCAGGTATTGAAGGAGAGCGGTAAAAACCACTCCTCGGAACAGCAATTCTTCCACCAGGGGGGCTAAGAGAACGGCAGTGAGCGCGATGATGATCCGGTTTTCGGGGCGAGTGCTTTCTTGGAACAAATGAACAATTTCCTGAGGAGCTGCCTCTTGCCCTAGGGCTTCGAGACTCATCTGAATCATACCACCCAGGAAAGACGCCACCAAAAAGCCTAACAAAGCGGCCTGCAGCGCAAATCGACAAATACGAGCTGGATTCGACACCGATAGACCAAATGCCTGCTGCCACGACATCCCATGATCACGGATAAGCCACCAGGTGGCCCACACCACTCCCAACTGAAGAAATACCAAATTGACGCACAAAACTCCGGTTTGTCCGTCCAGATTCCATCCGGCTTCCAACGCCTTATCCAACCAGAAAAGGGCCACGCCACTCAGACCAAAACACATCAGAATCCACATCACATACCGGATGAGGGATTCGCTTTGCCATGATCGCAGCTTTAACACGGTGATGCATTCTACAATAGGGCCCCGGGGATGACCGAATGAAAAAGGAGGATCCAGTGGAGGCTTCCAAACCAAGATCTCTCTTGGCTGATACTTGCCTCGAGGAGACGGTTCGATTAGCATACCACAGATTTGGGCCTTCTAGGGACCTTCGGGGGCAAGCCCCTTCTTTTAAAGCAAATGAGCTCCAGCAATTTACAAAAACTCATCGGACTCCCCACACCATCTGAAGTCTACCCCAGCCAGCACTTGGTGGAATACATTAACTTGAAATTGGCTGCCATGGGTTGTCCTACCGCCGACATGGCATCGGACTCCCCTTTCAAGGACGTGGCTGAGTCGCTCATTGCCAACCATCGCGAACAGGAACGTTTACTGGCCAATTACCTTTGCCCAGCCGACTGGCGTATTCAGCAGTGGCTGGAGGGCTTTCTGGCGGGTACCGGAGACATACCGAGGCTCCCCTCAAAGACTTTCGTCCTCGACCGGCATGGGGTCGCACGCAATCTTTCACTGCCAGCTCAGGGTGATGAATTCAAATCGGATATCATTCATTCCTATCGAATTGCCCAGGGGGTCTTGCACAATCCGGTGAATGACCGACGCACCACCAAGGGGGTGTTTCACATTGCTGATGCAGGATTGCCCGTACCGGCTGACAAGATCGCCGTCCCTCGAGCAACCTTCACCCGCATGCTCGGGTTCGCCCTGCAACCCCCCGATGCGTTGATGGAACTCCCCTTCACCAGTGAGCAGGAGGATCGGGCGCGCTGCCATGTTTCCCTATTGCTGCGTCCTCTGGTGATTCCTGAGGTTCCAGGGGTCATCGAAGAAAAGCGTAGCGAAATACGCTTTTTCGCGCCCGGGAACCTTGTCAGCAACCTTGATTTTGTAGAGAGCATTTTTGGTAATGCAGGCGATCCGAATTTGCCCGAAAACGATGCGGGACTTGACGTCCATCATTGGACCGGCCACACGGGATGTGTGATCCTTGCCCCCCATCTGACCCGCATCACCAAGAAAGAGGCAGGGCTTCCCCACCATGACGAGGCTACCGAAAAACAACGAGAACAAGGCATGTGCTGGACACAACCCGATGAACTCTACAACGGTGGAACGGCTTTCAAATTGTGTGCAAGGGATGAAAAAGGGGTCATGGTGACGATCATCGCGGACAATTATTTTGGCTACTGTAAGAAGGAGGTCAAAACGCAGATTAGTTTTTCAGCTAACTTGTTTGGCATGGCCGAGGAGGAGCATGCCGGTGGAGCCCTGGTTTACCCCAGTTATGATCTTGGAGAAGAATTCAGCGGCCATCTCCATGTGAAGCGACTGGGACACTCATTTGAAGACATGGTTCAGCGTTTCGGCGAAATCATGGATCTGCAGCCTGAAGGTTACGCTGTGGACAAGCGTTACCCTGATATCATTTATGTCTCGGAAGACGTTCACTTTGACTTGCATTCCCAGACCGTCAGCTGGCCGCACCAGGGAAGTACGCAGAGCATCAAACTTCTGGAGGGCAAGACCTATGTCCGTCCTTCCGGATACAAGGTTCATTTGGAGAAACCGCCGGGCAACCGTTCCTGGCGTCTGATCGGCACCGTGGCCGAAGGCTTGATTTGCCACAAACCCTGCACTGTTTCTGGTGGTGGCAAATCCGAGATTTCCAAGCCTGTCACCGATGCCGTGATTCAGGGGCCTGTCATTGTGGCTCATATTAAAGAGGATCTGGATCAGGTAGAGGCTATCCTCGCACGAGATTTCTCTAACCGGTTTCGGGACAGCTCCAAGGAGGACACCCGCGGTATTCTCAATCACGAACGCTCCCTGGGATCGGTGATCAAGTTGCTCACCCCTTCCAGCCGGGATTACACCGACGATTACAACCAATGGTTGGAAGGCATCCCCCAATACGTCAAGGAGCTGGTATTCGTTCTCAAGCGTTATTACAGAAACGAATGGGGCGATCAGTGGAAGGAGCATTTCACAGTCGATTTGATCAACGGCAAGCCAGGTAATGAGCTGAAGCTGGACAATCGCAAGCTCATCACCAATTACATGCGCGTGGGTTTTCAGGACGACGGGCTGTGGCGCACCTTTGGTCTGCGCAAGGATTTTCACCCTGCTGCCAAGCAGTCTCTGGAGGATGATATCACCGCAAGTGTTGTGATTCCCACGACTCAGATCCATGGCATCGAATCCAACACGCACTCAGTAAAGTTCCTCCAGAATTGCGAGTATCGCTTTTTCCAGCGCCCGGACGATGCGATTATTCGCGGTTACGACAAACAAGCAGAGGCCGACCTGGCCGCACCTGGGAATTTTATTTCCAACTTCGAACCTCTCCAGCAAGGACAGGCCAAGGAGATTGTCGAAGATGCCATCGGGTTCTACCAATACACCCCTCACATGCAGGACCTCATCAAGGGTGCTGCATCATCCAACCGCCCCGGCTTCTTCGTGAGCAGCGCCCATCCCCGCATGGTGGATGGCGTTCCCACCAAGAATCCGCGCTACCTGCAAATCCGCCCGGACCTCATCCAGCCGCAGGCTGTCTACCTCGAGGAAGTCGCTACCCGACTGCATCGCAAACTCGCCATGGACAAGCCCCTCCATCGCGTGGTCCGGGCCGTCGTCCCAGGCAGGAGAAACAACCCTGCCGACAAGAGCGCGGGCATTCGCCCGTTGGCGGTCTACAATCCCATCCATTACATGGATCTGCCTGAGTTGTTCATGGAATACATCTGCAGCATGACGGGCAAATCTCC
>MDSZ01229821.1_pt1 | contig 11910 bp, 8 predicted proteins | sample 811201 | NCBI WGS metagenome assembly MDSZ01 (sample SAMN05326647, study PRJNA326480) | marine metagenome | isolation source: seawater | place: Indian Ocean: North | collected 2010 | reverse complement strand
TTATAATATTCAAAAAGAAAGCACACTTCATCTTGTATTGCGATTACGTTAATAAAAACCTAAAAATTTATAATATTACATAATTATATATGTATTATTGTAAAATACCACGCGTTTTATCTATGCTCGCTGCTGTTTATATAATAGCCAGTTTGTATTATATGATAATGACCAAAAATATTGGAACTCCGTTTCGCGATTCTCTTGATGAAAAACAATTAGAAATAAAGAAGGCTGCTGTTAAAAAACGTGGGGGAATTTTTTATACTGGTATTGTAATCGCCGTTCTACTTGTATTGATTGTAGACCCTTTCTTAAAATGTTAATCAGATTTAACATTTAAAATGATTAATCTATCTGATAATAATTTAACTAATTTAGAAAATAAAAATATAGTATTTTGTGGTGCTATTGGTATATTATTTTTTATTAAATTATTTAGGTGTTTATTATCCTTTTCAATATTTTTAAATAAAAATACCCATTTATTTATATCTATTGATGATTTAGCAAATAAATGATCTCTACAATTATCTATTATTATTTCACCATCATTTGAAATAAAATCATCATGTGTAATATATCCCTTAAGTTTATTCCACATACTAAATGAATCATGATTAGAGCAATAACCATTTTTTTTATTATTTCTATCTTTAACTTTATTTGTAGTATCAATAAAATCATTATAATCAATATTACTTGAAAATGGTAATCTATCTATTTCAATAGCATAATATTTTTCATCTTCGATTTTTTTAGTGTCATCTTTAAAATAATCATAATATGCAGTTCTATACATAGTTGGATATGTTTTACCTATTTCGTAATTATTTTCTTCAATACCGTGTCTAATAAATACCTTATTTCTATTTTTATACATATATTCTAAAACGGGTCTAACATTTTCATAAAATATATTAATCATTACCTGGGTTTCTTTAGAATATTGCTCGTATAATTTATAAAATCTTTCATCTACCCAATCCTTATAATCACTATATCTTCTTAATTCTAATCTATCTGAACTTATTAATATACTATTTTCATATTTTTCTGGAGGATTTGAATGTATATAGGTTTCTGGTAATAATTTATCAAAAAATTTAACTAATTCTTTATCATGTAAATCTTGATTATAATTATTACATTTTAAAAAATCGTGAAGTAAGGCTGATATAAAATCATTTTCATAATTTTTATTTTTATTTACATTTCTATCATTATTTATTACATATACCATAAATGCTACCATTAATCCATGAAAAAAACCGTGTTCTACATCATTAAAAAAATTATCTAAAAAATCTTTATCTAATTTAGTAATAGCTAATATATAATTATTAATAATACCATTATGATGTCCAGCAATTAACCTATTATCTATATCTGATTGTTTAAATTTATTATTCTTATTTTTAATTATTTTTACGTCATTTTCTGATAATTTACCATATTTAGTTTTTTTAGGATAACATCTTGGACATACATAATACAAAAATTCTAAAAGAAATTCATTAAATAAAGAAATTAATTTATTATAATTATCCATATATATTTAAATTTATATATATATTTTTTTCAAAAATTAAATCCTAATCTAATCTTAATCTAATTACGTCTAAGTTTAATTCACAATTAGAAGTCAATTGTGGCACTTGACCAAATGGTTGAAGTCTATGTTTAAACTGAAATAACAATTCTCGTAAACTAATATTTTTTTGGACAAATTCTAAAAATGTAGTAGTCATCGCACCACACCATCTACCATCTTTGTAATATTCCGCACTCTCTTCACTATCACGACAACCAGAAATACATATAATTTTACCTAATGCTTTTTTATTATTGACACATTTCCACTCTCCAACATAATGATATTGTAAGTCCATTACTGTTCCACTATGACAACAATCCATAAATATTGTTAATTTTACATCATTATTTGTTATTCTTGATATGAAATTCTTGTTTATTAAATCATCACTAATATAACCATTTTTCATCATATCTATTGGAATTAAAACCTCATCGTATCCATCTTGCTCATCTCCATCATAATCTGGAACATGTGAACCATGACCTGAATAATGAATCCAAGCCTCATCACAACCATTATTTATATATCCCAACAACTCATTAAAACCACGCATAATGTTATCACGAGATGGAACTACACCATCATCAGTTAATAATATTATCTTATCATAACCACATTTAATCAATAATTTCTCAATATGTTTAACATCTTCTACACAACCACGTAATTCATTTTTCAAACCTGTATAGTTTATACCAATTAACAAAGCACACTTCATTTTTATTCTACTAATTAGGTAATAAAAATCTATAAAAAATTAAATTTATAGATATTTATACAATATTACATATTCTATAATTAAAATGGTTTATCTGATAGATATAAACTATCTGGTGAAACTTCATCTCGAATTAAAAGGGTAGAACAGTCTGTCATTTTTTTATACAAGTCTGTATCGCCAATAATTTCTGCTATATTTTGTATCTCACTTACAATAGCATTTAACTTTAACATATCTTTAATAAAATTACCCTTGAAAAACGGAATTCTTAAATCATTCAAAGTAATACTATCATTACATACCCATTTATAGGTAAATTCAGTCATTGTGTCATGGACATTATAATCATTTCCTACATCTATACCATATTTAGATTCTAAAGCTAACAATTCTTGACCACGATTGTATATTTCAAACATTCTTTCAGTTAATACACTACTCAATCCCATTTCTTCAAAAGATGGGGGTGTATAATCTGAGATCGGTTTAGTAGTTAGAAAGATACTTAATAAAGCAATACATTCCCGTGGTGTAATATCCTTGAAATGACCCCTCTCTATCATTTCAGCACATAGCAACTCGTTAACTTCATTTAAGTTTGATACAATGATACCAAAACGCTTCACATTTTTAATACCCAATTCATCCATACTTTTATCCTCTGTATCACATACAGCACCTACATTCTCCAAGAAATCTAAACTTCTTCTTAACTCATCATCTAACATATTTTCTAATGTATTTAATTTATTCCTTAATTCACTATCCTTACGGATACGATAATGATAATTTTGCCATCTCTTTCGTTCTCGCACATTTAATTTATCACTGTTAAATAATTCTATTTGATTTTCCAATTCACGACGTTTACTACGTTTAATTCGTACTTTAAATTCACCTGTGTTATTTAATTGTGCTTCGATTTTGTCCCATTTACGCATAATATTTATATCAACCATCCATTCTGGTTCAGTAATATCATTATTTTCAATCTCATATTTAATTTGTTTTATCTGTTTTGAATATTCAGTATGTAATAGAGAATTCTCAGTCACATCACGTAATCTGGATTCATCATTTAATAGTGCTTGTAGAATAAATGAATAATTTAACGTAAATTTAGATGAAATCGGGGGCGATAAACCAACTACTAAATTTTTTAATTCAGTTGGTTCTGGTAAATCCATAATATTTGGTAGTATAATTACTGTTCCTTTTTTATCTAAACCCCTTCTACCAGCTCTTCCACTCATCTGTAAATATTCAGCAGTATTTAACATCCTAAAACCCGTATCACTATATTTAGATAAAGCAGTGAATATAACAGTCTTAGTAGGCATATTTACTCCAACAGCAAATGTCTCCGTAGCAAACAACATCTTAATCAATTTTTGTCCAAACAATATTTCTACAATTTCTTTATAAATAGGCAATAACCCAGAATGATGAACAGCAACACCTTTTTTCCATAATGCTTTATTCTTCTCCCATTCATCTGTTTCAACATATAATTTTGGATTCTCTAATCGATATACTGCCTTCATCATAATACGTTCTACTAGAGAACCTTCGTCTGATGTATTTAACGAAGTCGGTATACTACGAGCCAACATTCCACATTTCTTTCTTGAAAAACAGAATACTAGAGCTGGCATCAAATCATTCTTTTTTAATGTATCAATTAACGGTAATAATATTGATTTTGGTGAAACGCGTTTATAATGTGAAAAGAGACGCCAATCATCATATAAATTACGTAATTTTGATACCCGATCATTGTAATAATTACCATTTTTATCACAGAATACTACTAATTTTCCATTACTCTCATTAAACATATCACATTTTCGCTTGAAATCACCACGTTTATTTGCCTTAGATGTCTTGGAAATCTTTCCAAAATGATAAAACACTGTATGTTCAAGTGGCACTGGACGACTATTATATTTAATTAAATTAACCTGACGTGTAGAAATACTTTGTAGCCAATCACCAAAAACTTCAGGTCTAGTAATAGTAGCAGATAATAGAACTAATATAATATGTTTTGGCATATTTATTAAGGATTCTTCCCAAACTTTACCACGATCTCTATCATTAATATAATGAACTTCATCATATATAACAACACCAACCTCTTTCTCAATATCTAAATCAGTTCCTAGATGTTTATCAGGTAAAACAGTTCCATCTTCTGACCTTGAACGATATAGCAAATTCCGCAAAATCTCTGTAGTCATAATCAATATTTGAGCATCTGGATTCAATTTAATATCTCCTGTAACAATACCAACACTGGTTGATGGAAATTTAGCACGAAATTCAGCAAACTTTTGATTTGATAATGTCTTAATAGGTGAAGTGTATATTACTTTTTTACCATCATTCAATGCTTTAAAGATTCCTTCCGTAGCTACAAGTGTTTTACCACTACCTGTAGGAACACATATTAAAACATGCTGATTACGATGTATCCTTTCTACCGCATGTCGCTGAAAATGATCCAAACTAAAGGGATATTTAGAAAATTGTTTTAGTATATTTTCACTTTCAACTTTATCACCAGTATCTGGTGCGACATAATCTCCTGTTAATACATTTAATTCCATCTTTTAAAATTCTTTTTATTTCAATATACTCAAAATTTTATATCAAATTTTAAAAAAATATTGATACATTATATAGATGTGTGATAAGTGGTCTAAATCATACCATAATGAAAAATATAATTGTAAAAATATTATAATAAATGAAGGTTCTGGTGATTATACAGTAAGTGGTAAGGTTAAAAGTCGAACGTCTAATCCTACCATTATTTTTTGGGCAGCAAATCCTCCTACATACAACACCAGTTTCGCCGGTTCTGGTTTACCATATCCAAATCCCACTGTAGCATATGAAAACTGTGTAAATAAAGGAGCAGTTGTAGCACATAATAAAGAATTTAATTTTAAAGTACATTATCCAAACAGTTATTATGTAGGAGCAGGAACAGTTTTAGTTCCACCACATGTTAATTTTAAAATATGCGAACCAGGTAGCACTGATAAAATTTTTAGAATTAATCTCGGTGAAAGTATTCCATTTAGAACATTAACATATCCACCCAACAGAAGTTCTTGTTTATTCTATCAAGATATAAATGGTAATGAAGTATTATCACAAGAAATGAGAATTAAAAAGAAATCTTATCCAGTTGAAAATAAAACCCCATCTAATTTCTGGGGCTAATACACATAATCACAAATATTATATATTATCTCACATGGTATATTTTTAAAAATAATTGGTAAAATTCTATGATAATTTATCATATTTATCTGATCTGACTTTTTAATTTTATTTGCTAAAATAATTGGACTATTAGTTTTAACTAATAAATCAATCGTATTATCCTGTTCTAATTTATATTTTTTTTCTATAAACCATAATGGTTTATTATTTTCTATGATAATTTCATTATTATTTGATACAAAATAAAAAAAACTCCACCAATTTCTATTACGTATAAATGAATTATTAGAACTATAACTACGATATATGTATTTATCTAATAAAATCTTAATAATATCATTCAAATTACTATCTTCTTTAGATTGTAAAACTAAATATCTTTTAGATCCGAATGGTCTCCAATTTATATTATCTAATACTATTTGGAACATACATAATATAATACTACAAATATTTATGTAAATATAAATGTTTTATATATAATATAATTCTAATATAAGATGAATATTGAACTTACAGATAGTGAACCCATCAACTTGGATGAATTTAGTTCAGATAGTGTTCAACAATGCGGTGGAGCTTGTGGGCTTTGTGGTAAATCTGGGCACAATAGAAGAACCTGTCCTGATAATGTTAATAAAAAGCCAAAAATAACAGTAAAATCTAAAAAAGAAAAACGCAAATCAAAATCAAAACTTACTATTAAACGAAAAACTAAAAGTCCAGTTGTATCATTGGAAGATTTTGCTATGATTTTAAATCATTTGAAAGCTGCTATAATACAGATAATTTGTACTAGTAGTTTAACAGATACATTTTTAGATTTAGGTGATTTTAAATTACCTAAAAAGGGAGCATCATTTATAGATTTTAATTTTAATCAAAATAATCATGATATAATTAATAGTTTTTGTAAGGTTGATTCGTTTAAGGGTTTATCAGAAGCTAATGTAAAATCTAGTGAAATTGATATAGAAAAATTTAATATATCAACTGATAATTTAGATAAATTAAATAAAGTTCCTAAAAAACGTAATGAAAAGGAAATTAAAAGTTATGTTTATCCATTAAGTTCTAGTAAATTTAAAAATGGACCAAAGGGTGGTTATGGTGGTTTAGTTAGTTTAAATAACGATGTTGAAAGTATGAAATTTGTGGGAGCTTTAGAAAAGACTAATAATATTCGAAAACTAATTGTACAATCGAAAAGTAATTGGAGAAAGGTTGATGAGGGTATGGATCCCCTATATTATCATTATGTTATATTAGAAGGAACTAGAACAAGAAATAAAGAAACACAGTCTCCAGTTTTAGGATATATTAGATTAAAAAGAGACAAAGTATTAAGTGATGAGATTATGCTTCGTATTGTAATAAGAAAAGAAGGTCGTGGTATAGGTAAAACTTCATTATACGAAGCTATAAAAAATCTAAATATGCGTTTAAAAAAAATATATTCACACAGAAATTTTATAATTGTTGCCGAAACTAATGTAGATAATTTATTAGGCGCAAATGCCTTTACTAAATGGGGATTTTATAAAGAGGACGGTGGTTATCATGGGGTATATAAAAAACCCTATGGAGATGTTTACCGTTTTACTTTATCCATAGATGAGGCTTTACGAATATTGAATCCAAACTACAAAACATTTAAAATACCTAGTATAAATAAACTAAAATATTTAAAACATCCATTGTTTAAACGTAAGAATATAGCCTATTTATTCAATGGTTTGGAAGACATATTTAAAAAAGAGATAACGGTAAGAAATTTTTTATCTAATGTCAGTAAATCTTTAGAGAAAAATGGATTATTTATAGTTATCAATAAAGATTCTATTAATATGTCTAAACGTATGGAATCTACATCTGGTTCATTTGGAAATAGTTTATATAATATATCATATTCATCAATTGATATGAGCAAAAATTTTGGAATAAAATATAAAATAATAAGTGATACTACTAGAAATGAGTATTTAGTACGTAATGAAATATTTAAAACTATTGCTTCTGAATATAATTTGAATGAAATATACAGTGAAACACTAGATGTATTTTATAAAAGCGTCCTTAATATTCCAATAGACACTGAAATACACAAAATAAAAACTTTACCCGATGATATATTAGAAATGTTATCATTACTACGTTTAACTGTATTTACTCATACACAAACACTTAAAATAACTGGTTTGATACCAGAGACAGAAACAGTTAGCGAAAAAAATACTAAAATTATGAAAGGTGGTGAACCTATGTTAACAATCGATAAAATAGTTAAATTAATGAAAGATAAGACACCTCGTATATATTATACATTTGACGATAGTAGGGCAATAAATGAAGGAGAGATCAATAAAATAATTGGTAATAAAATTATTGTAATTGATGAAAATAATAATACAAAATTCCCATTGAAAATAGATGAATTTAGATTTTTAAATAATGATGAATTAAAAAAATGGCGCCGTGGTTCTAAAAATTTTAGATTTGTTACTAATAATATTGATTTGAATGTTCATGGAGATAGAAAAAAATGTATATATTTAGATAATAAAGATGCCTTATGGAATGTAGTAGAAAATATTGATAGTTGGAAGCCTTTTGTATATCGCAATGAACCTAATGAAAAACATGTAATATTATACGACAAAGAACCTAAATCTAAATATCACTTTTTAGTTGTTCCCAAACATAAGGTCGCTTTTAAAGATCTTACCAAAAATGATAAACGTATGTTAGAATCTATGTATAATTTAGCAATTAGACATATCAGAAATAATTTTATAAATTCTAGATTTAAGATAGGTTTTCAACAAGGTGGAGGCGATCAAACACAATTACATCTTCACGTTATTTCTAATAATATTAAAGCAAAATATCGTTCTAAATTTTCAAATCCAAATTTCATTAGTGTAAATACTTTAATTAGTAGTTTAACGAATTAAAACATAATATATATATAAAATAGAATAATGAGTGATTTAGAATCAAATAAAACTACCAAATCACAAAATTTATTAAATATTGTGAAAGGGCTAAAACGACGTAAAATGGAAAAAAAATCAATTTTACCTACTTTAATAGAATCCGTAGAACCTACGGTTGAGTCAACAAAAACAAAAGAAGATTTATCTATTGGTATAAATGATAAAACTAATTATGCTCCACCTGGATATTTAGTATGGAATTATTATTATGATACACCATTACAAAAAATACCAAACGATACACCTATTTTAATAAAATCAAATAGTTCTACTTATACTATTGTTGGATTTCATAATGATACATATCGTGTAATAATTGAAGGTGAGGTTGTTTCTATACATTCAGATGATTTCCGTTTAGTAGATGAGAGTAAACGTGAATATTATAACATGATTTATAAGAAAAATATGGAATATCATGATTTACATCCCCCTACAAAAGATTTATCAACTCTAGATTTATTAACATATACTAAAATAGATCCAAAACCATTAACAATTGATACCAAATCAGTTATATCTAACGTCAAAGAGGTTGAAGAGGTTGATTCTAGATATAGTGTAATATTGTCTGTAAAACGTTCCGTTTCAAATTATAAAATGGGCTTCAAATTTCGTGTATGGAATTTATACGTCTCTTCTGAAGATCGAAAACATTTGTTATTTTATGATAATTTATTGATAGAAAAAGGCATAGATGATTTATATGAAGATGGTTATATTCGTTTCTTATGGGCTTATTCTAATTCTGAACCAAGTTTAGTACCATCTGAACAAATATTACCTTCAATTGATAATTTACCTCATTTTAGAGAAAGTGTTGAATTTTTAAAACAAACAAAACCATTAGCATTTAAACAAAGCGGTGGTAATTCGGTAAATGGTTTTATTAAAACAGTAAACTATAAACAAGAAAATGATGAAGTACCTGAATTAATTGTAAACAAATATAGAATTAAGAATGGCGAACTTGAAGAGTATTCATCTGATATAACCGAATCTTATCAACCTTATCCACCACGTAAGTCTCACGCCGCTTCAGAGCTTAAAATAATTACAGAAGATAGGAATGTTAAGAAAAAATATAAAGATATTTTAGGAACATATGAATTTGTTAATTTAGAAAATTACTTCGGTTTTATTTACAAACATAAGAAATATATTATAATTAAAAAAGGTTTTGACAAACCAATAGAAAAATTAGATAATACTGAATATTCTACATTAGAAATTCAAGAAGATCATTTTGGTGAATGTGATGATACGACACAATGTTATTGGTTTATAGCTCGTGAATTAGAACCAGATGAATATAAAACCGTTCAAGAACCGGATGATATTGTAAGTCGAATCAGTAATAATATTGGTAATTTTATATCTAATATAAAGGATCGTATATCACAATCATCTTACGAGAGTATTAATCATGATGAGGTTAATGAAGGTATTATAAATAGATATTTTAGTGATGATGAAAGTTCCGATGAGTCTGAACAGAAAACAAGATATAAACCAATATTATATGCTTTAGCAAAACACCAAACAAATTCAATACCTTTAGAACATGAATGGTATTCAATGGATTCAATCAATCTAGATAAACCAGTATATGTTCCAATTGAAGTTCGTGAAAAAATAACTGATTCAGATAGAATTATTCAATTTTTTAATAATAATCGTTTCTTAGTTTTACCTTGGGAATTAGATGAAATCACTGATTATAATAGAGATGAACGTTTTGTAGTAAAAAGAGATGAAGAAAAAGGTATTTTACAAGAGAATACACCTGTTCGAATTATTAAAGATTTTGGTTATAGTGGATTTAATATACGATATTTTACAGGAACTATCACTTCAGTCAAGAAAACAGGTGGAAAATACATGTACACAATCGAATTAGACTTTCCATTTATTACTGATGAAGATATAGTCGTAGATAGCTCATTTATTGAAGTAATTACACCAATGAATAATCTTAATGTTTATTTCAATGCTATTAATAATTTACGTGATGAATTAATGAATATTCCAGCATGTCGTAATACAGTATATAAATCACTATTACAAAAAAGATACAATAATAATAAATTAGATGCCGATGCTCTAATTTTACACAGTAGTTTATATGAAGTATTGAAATATTATTTGGACAAAATGGTTATGAATCCAAATTCAGTTATACAATTTAATTTTACGCAAGTATCTGACAATAAAATTCATTTTAATGTTGATTTTCCATCGGAGACTTTACAAATCGATCCTTTTTACAAACCTACAATAAAACCACACATATTTGATCATTTAATAAGTATCTGTGAAAAAATATGTTCAGATGAAAGATTAGAAAATATATATAATTGTACTATTGAAGATAATTGGCCTCCTAGTATAGGAGATACAGTTGTAATACTCGAAGGGGAACAAAAAGGGAAAAAAGCTATTATTATGGATATTAAAACTGGATTAAATATATCAACTAACGGTGAAGCTGTTTTAAAAATAGAGGGAATGAGATCTCCATATCACATTACAATGAATTATTTAGTGAATGATATTGAAACTGATCTAAAACCTATTATGTATGATGGATTTTTACGATTAAATATAACTTTAGTTCCAACTCATAAACATAGTAAAGTAGAGATTGTTGAATATTCTAATCCTGATAATAAATTTAGAAAAAACCATATTGTTAGTGGTGATTATGTAAGTATAAAAGATGGTAAATATGCTGGTAAAATTGCTCAAGTTTTAGATGTTGATGTTGACGAATTAATACTTCCTGATTATTATGTTGCTGAGAGAGCTGGTTATCCAATGATTATGAAAAATAGTAATACTAGACCATTAAGAAATGGTCTTCAATATCGCATTAAAGCTAAAACTGCTGATTTATATGATTTGACTGATAAACATGAAAGAAAGAAAAAATATACATTAGTATATTCTCCTTACAATAAAGATGTTTCACAATGTGAAATAGTAAATAGAAATGATGCTATAAAAATAATAGAACACATGTCTAAACATAGAAACAAAAAAAATACACCTCTAGATCGTTTAAAACTTTTAGTCGGTAAACATAAATAAAAAATATGTATATTTATAATAATGTCTGTCCCAAAAGTATGTTTTATTAATGTAAATGAATATTTAACTTTGAAAAAAAGGGATAAACAACTTACTTATAGTGGGTATAAACGTTCTAAGGTTTTACAGTCTTTTGATAAAGATTTACAAAAAAAAAATCCTATCGGCGCTGTAAATTGGATGGCAGAACTTATTCTGTCTGGAGCACTTACTCAATTACTTGAAAAATGTGTAATATTTTTTATGAAAAATATTAATATTTCTAACCC
>MDSZ01042593.1_pt1 | contig 11912 bp, 10 predicted proteins | sample 811201 | NCBI WGS metagenome assembly MDSZ01 (sample SAMN05326647, study PRJNA326480) | marine metagenome | isolation source: seawater | place: Indian Ocean: North | collected 2010 | reverse complement strand
TTTTTTTGATAAAATATTTAAAGCGTTAGGTCTATTATCAATTATAAATTCTTTAAAATAAGGATTAAAAGAAAAATTTTTTTTTGAAGACTTATACTTTGGATGAGGTATTATGATAACCTTACATTTAAAATCTGACTGAATTTTTTTTAAAAATCCAATTATATCTCCATAAATTTTTTCAATATTGTGATTAGGCAGGTAATTATGTTTTACATCTGTATCGCCTCGGAAGTATGGACCACCATTATCAAGGTATAAGCAATAATTTTTTTGTGAAGGTTTTAAATGTGAGGGCTCTATACAGTTTGAATAATCGAAAAAATTGATAAGTTTTGTATCGTTCTTATTGAGTTTCTGATTAGAAAAAATAATTTCATTTTTGTTTTTAATTAATTTAATTAAAAGTTTAAAAATAAAAAAATTTAAATAGAAAAAGTATAATTTATAATTAAATTTATGTTCCTTTAACTTAGACTTAATCCATTTAAATCTACTTAATTTTTTTTGACTAATATAAGGTGGAGGGTCATCAAATATAAAAAGCTGCTTTACCTTCAATAGTTTTATAATTAATAAAATTAAAAATGACTTAAAATTACAATGATTTTGCATTAAGTTAATTATAACTAAATTTTTTTTCTTTTTTTTAAGGAAGTTATAAAAATGTAAAATTGAATTGGGAGCAATAGCAGCTTTTGATCTTTTGCTTTTCCAAGCCTTATTAAGAGATTTGTTAGTAATGATTTCTGAAAGATCATAAATTAAAACTTTGTAATTAAGTTTTTTATATTTTTCAATTTCTAATTTAAAATATTCAAAGTCAGTAAATTTATAAGGATATAAGAATAACAATTTTTTTTTCATTTTGATTTAAAATAAATTTTTGATACAAATTAGTTAATTGAAATTGATAAAATTTTTTTTAAGAAAATTGTTACTAAAAGATCCTTTCATAATTTTTAAAAGACCTAATCTTGCGTAAGCGCCTCTAATGTCATCTATATGAAAGTTTTTCTTGTTTTCTTTATTAAGTCCAAATTTTTTAAGCATAATTTTGTATTTATCTAATATGTATCCGTTAAATTTTAATTGAATTGCAGAGAGTTTTTCTTCTTTTTGAATTGTTTCTAAAAATTCTTTTCCAAAGAAAACAAGCTCATCTGGAGAGTTTTCTTCAAATTTCAGTTTTTCATACTTATAAGAAATATGATGATATTCATAAGGTAAATTTAAATATTCAATAAAATTTAGATAGTTGTTACTATCTTTTAATTTAATTTTCTTAAAAACTTTTCTGCTTAGAGGGTTGATTGGTATCTCATTGTAGATTGTATAGTCATTAGTATAAAGACATGGTTTATTGAACAAATTCGGTAATTGAGTAAATCCCCCACCTCCAGCAATATGAAATTTACAATTCTTAGCTAAAAAAAAATCAAACTCTCTAGAATTATAATCAGTAAATGGATAGTCAATTATGTTGACATTATCTGCATTTTTTAATTTTTTGTTTGCTTTTAATCCCATTCTAAAAACTTTAAAATTTTTTTCTTTAAAAAAATTTATCATTTCCAAATAATTATCAATATTAGAATTTCTGAAATCTCTTCTTCCTTTATCATTATGGAATGTATCGTCTCTAACATGTAAACAGATAAAATTAGAGTCGATATCAATATTATAATTTTTAATTCTTTTTTTACAATTTTCTTCAATTTTTTTTTCAAGAGAAAAGTTTGTAGAATTTAAAATATTAAAGGTATTTGATAACTGCTCGTTATTATTTTCAAAAATCAGATTAGGATTTTCGGCAAAAGTCTCATTGTAATTTTCCCAAAAATATGGCCTTTTTGCAAAAAAAATGCGGGACATTAATAATCTATATATCGCAAATTCTACGCTTAATAAAAAATTAAAAATTTTTAAAAAAATTCCCTCATTTAATTTTTTATTTTTAAAAGTTACAGCTTTACTTAATTCTAAAACAAAATTTTGATAATTAAGTTTTTTTTGAAATAAGTATGGTGAAAATAACAATATTCTCTCAACCCCTTTTTTAGACAAACTTACAAATAACAATTGTTCACAAATTGTTCCAATCGCGTATGGCACAACGACTAAGTTAAATGTTTTAAACTTTTTCAATTTATTTATTATTTTTAACAATAGTAAAATCATTTTTTAATTAAACAATTGCCAAGAACCAAAGCGTCTAAATCCGTCCATAAAAAAACGTTTAAAGCTTCCTGTGGGGTATTAACTATCGGCTCTCCTTTTCTGTTAAATGAGGTATTTAATAAAGTATAAATTCCTGTCAAATCACCAAAACTTTCTATTAATTTATAAAATTTTTCATTATCTTTTTTTAAAACTAATTGTGCTCTAGCAGTGCCATCCACGTGAGTTACTGCTGCAAGCTTTGATTTAAAACTCTCTTTGACTTCTGCTGTTGAAAGCATGAACCTGTAAGGATCACACTGTTTCCAATTTGAATTAACCTCGTAATACTCGTTAAAGTATTTATCCAATGTTGATGGAGCAAAGGGTCTAAATATTTCTCTAAACTTTATTTTAGAATTGATTATTTTCTTATTTTTAAAATGCCTTGGATCTGCTAAGATACTCCGGTTTCCAAGAGCTCTTGGGCCGAATTCAAATCTTCCTTGGAACCAACCTATTACCTTGGAATTAGAAATTAATTCTGTTACTTCTTTGTTTAAATCCTCATCTTTTTCATAATAATTATAATCAATTGAATTAAATTTTAAACATTTTATTATTTCTTCATGATTATAACCTTTTCCAAGGTAAGTATTTTGATAATTAAAGTTTTTTTCTTTCAATAAATAACTCGATCCAAGTGCACATCCTAAAGCACCTCCCGAGTCTCCTGCAGCTGGCTGAATAAATATATTTTTGTAAATTTTGCTCCTTATAATTTTTGAATTAATTGCACTATTATAAGCAACTCCACCAGCATAGCATAAATTCTCATCCCCATTTTCTTGCTTTACTCTTTTTATGTTTTCAAGTGTAAAATTTTCTAAGTAAGTTTGTAAGCTTGAAGCAATGTCAGCAAAATATTGACTTTTTGAGTTTATCAATTTTTTATCAAAAATTTCGTCAGTAGATAAATCTTCTGAGAAATTTTCTAAATAAAAACTATCCCCTATTTCTCTTCTTTCTCCAAACTCTTCAATAAACTTTTGGGTTAAATTTGATCCAGACTCAATATTAAAATTAAAATAAGATTGTTCTAATTCAAAATTTAAACCTTTTTTTTTAAATAATTTATCTATTTTTTCTTGATAAATAGGTTTGCCATAAGGCGCCATGCCCATTACCTTGTATTCTCCCTCATTAACTTCAAAACCTAAAAATTCAGTAAAAGCAGTGTATAGAAGTCCAATTGAGTCAGGAAAGTTGACTTTTCCAGACCTTATCAACTCTTTGTTTTTTGTATTTCCATAGGTAGTAGTGCACCATTCACCGACAGCATCTGAAGTGTATAAATCTGAAGATTTAAAACTAGAACAATAAAAAGCACTTGCAGCGTGAGAAAAGTGATGCTCAAAAAATAAGATTTTATTTTTTTTAACTCCTAAAATGTTAGAAATAAAACTTCTTGTAGAAATCTTATTTTTATCCCAACTTTTTAAAAGTTCAAATTGTGAATTTAAGTTTTTAAATATATTTTTGCTATTTGAGAATAAAATTCTATGTAATTTTAAAATAGGCTTCTCATAAAACACGACGTAATCTATATCGTGTATTGAAAGTTTCCCAGCAGTTAAAACAAATTTTATACTATTTATTGGAAAACTATTATCATGTTTTATTCTTGAAAATCTTTCCTCTTCGGCTGCGGCTACCACCTCAGAGCCGTCAATTAACGCAGCAGCAGAGTCATGAAAAAAACTTGAAATTCCTAAAATTTTCATAGAAAAGTTTTAAAAATCTTTTTGAAGATCTTTTTTAGATAACTTTTTGTAATAATTTTTTTTTTTAAAGAAAATAAAAAATATTCTATTTATAAGAAAAAAAAATTTGAAAATTATTTTTTGTAAAAACATTTTTAGTGCATTGTATATTTAAAATTCTGACTTCTTTTTTTAGTTTTAATGTCTTTCTTTTTTGAAAAAGTTAAAAAAGTCATAAGTTTAAATAGATTAACGACTAAAGCTTTAAATAAGAAATTACTTATCATTCTATTGAGTATTTTTTTAAGATTTTTTTATGATATTCGCTAGCTATAATTTCCTCACCAGTTTCTAAAGTGTGAATAATATCTCCAAAATGAGTAATGGAGGAGTCAAAGTTTTTAAAAATTTTGTGGAAGTTTACGTTATATTCTATTGATGAAGAGTCTAAATATTTTTTTTCATAATCATCAAAAAGTTTTTTCATATTGTTATAAACATCATGATAATATTTATTATAAATTTTAATTTTTTCTTTTTCTTCGCTAGAGTAAGATTTCTTACTATATAAAAAGGACTCAAGTGAATTAATAAAAATTGCACCACTATTTTCTGCTATCTTTTTAAATTGTTGTGACCTATTGTGAAAAGAGTCTACTATTTTTTTTGGATTATTTTTTACTTTAACTGGCCTAAAGCTTTCACTATTTTCATCAACATAATCTTGGGCTATTTCCGTATTGCTGTCGTGAATTATTTTTCCCCAAGCTTCTGCTATTTCAACATAAGTAATCTCATAATTATTTAAAAGGAAACTGTCAGAAATTTGACCATAATGAAAATCACACACTCCTCCGTGAGAAATTACTATTTCTGGATTTAATGGATAAGCATATAAATTATAGTTTATGATTTGATTTAACATAGTGTTAGCTGGCTGGGAAAAATTTAAAACTTTAAATTTTTTATTTAATTTTTTTTTTAAACTATCATCGTTGTTTAACTTTTTTTCTAATTTTTGAGTAAAAGTATCTTCGTCTTTTACTAATATACTAAATGCATTTGATCCTCCAAACACTGCTACTAAGATATGATTAGGGAACTTGCTTTTTACCTCATGAGAACCGCAGTCTTGTCTAAATCCCAATTCATTAATTTTACCCCATCTAGGATGTCTAAATAGATAGCCATAAGGAAAATAATAAAAACCGTATTCCGAGTTTAAACTTAATTTATTGAATATGTTATGCTTGGAAAATTTTTCAAAATCGAAATCAATTTTCATTGATGCCTCCATAAATCTTTTTATAGCAGCATGCCTTTTTTTTTCTTTTTTTAAAAAAAACATTTATAAGAAATTTGTGTGTAGAGGTTTTGGACCTTTAGCTGGTTGAATTTTTTCGATACCTTTAATATGTTTGTCTAGTGCTTCACTGACATAATGCTGTATAGGTAATGTTCCCATCATCGTTTGGGCATCGAAATTAGGTGAAGCTAAATAATTCATTATTCTTAAATATCTTTTAGATTTAAAAATATCTTTAAACCTTTCATCGACAAAATTACCTATGTGAAACTTAGAGTATCTAGCATTGAAAAACATTCCGGAGGGCGCTACGAGTCCACTTCCACTTATTTGCAAAAGAAACTGTGGTCCATAAAATCTTTTATATGACGGAATACCTTTATTCTCAATTTTACTCCACTTTACTATAATCTTTGTTTTTTCATTACTTAATTTTTCTGCTTGGAGTAATGTCTCATACATTTCCTCATATTTACTATAATCTACTCCGAGTGTTCCAAATTCATCATCGGAACAATGTTTAATAACTCCATAATCAACCCCTAGATCTACCGCTAATTTAGAGAAAGGAATTATCTCATCTTTAAACTCAGGCAAAAGAACCATTTGAATTCCTAAAGTCACATTAAGCTTTAACTTTTCTTTTAGATTAACTGCGTATCTAATATTTGACATTGCTCTATCAAATACTTTTGTATGCTCGCTTCCCTTAAACATAATTTTTGAATAGGACTCTGGGTTTCCTGCGGCTACGGTAAATCTCACCCACTTTAGATGTGGAAGTACTTGATCTATTTTTTCTTTTTCCCATTCCCAGCCATTCGTTGCATTTCCCACATCTATTCCTATTTTTGAGGCGTGTTGTATAAATGGAACATAGGCTTTAGAGAGAGTACTTTCCCCGTCCGAAATTAATGAAACACCTTTTACACCTATTTCTCTAAAATCGTCTAGCAGGTCTAAAGCGTTTTTAGTTTTAATGCTAGCTCTTTCTTGAGGCTCTTGAACCATTGCATAGCAAAAAGAGCACATCGCTCCACAGGCTCGAGTTAAAGCCATATCGACACTTATTGGAGCAATTTTTTCACCATTGGCCCAGGACTCAACTCTATCATAATGGTAAGATAGCTTATGGGAGTCTAAAATTAATTTTCCTTCTCTTGTATCAACTCCTTGAATTTTATTGATCAAGTTTTCTTCATCAGTTTTCATGCTTTTATTTCAAATCCTCTTAATTTTCTTAAAACACTTTTATCTCCAACAGGCTCACACCATACAGTAATACCTTGATCTATTGATGCTTTAATTTTTTCCTCTAAATCTAGTAACATTGGCCCTCTATGATTAGCGGGAATACTTTTTTCAATTTTTAAGACTATCTGACCATTATTTGGAACACTTACTACTTCAATATCTTTAAATACTAAATTTTTTTTTAAGATATCTGAAATCATTTTATTTCTTTCTTTTTCATTAGCTTTTTTCCATTTTTCTCCTACAGAAAATGTTTCAGTATTAGCAAAATTTTTCATCATATCTTTTAAAAGGGTCCTGTAAAATTTAGATCAGGTTGATCAGTTGCAATATTCTTACTAAAGAGTTTATTTTCGATTTTTAATTTTGTCCTTAACATTTTGTTAACTTTAACTACTAAATCATCATATGTTGGATAGCAGTATTTAGCTAGACCTCTAGTGCTCGGAATAGGGTTGTCAGAAAGTCCAATTCTTTCAATTAAAAATTTATTTTTTTCTTTAAATTTAAGATTTTCATGGATTTTAGAAATTATTTCAGAGCTTATACCATACATCATACCACCGTTGTCGACTATAAGTGCTTTTTTTGTTTTTCTAACAGATTTCATTATTGTATTAATATCCAAAGGACGTAAACTTTGTAAATCAACTACTTCAACTTGAATTGAATATTTTTTTAAAATTTCTGCACATCTTAAACACTCCATTACCATATAAGAGCTAGATATAAGAGAAATATTTTTACCTTTCTTTATTATTTCTGCTTTTCCTAATTTTGTTCTAAAATATTTTTTTGGAACAAAGTCTTTAATTTCATGTAGCCAGCGATGTTCAAAAATTATTACTGGATTTTTATCTTCTATGCTTGAAATCATCATACCTTTAGCATTTTTAGGATTTGAAATACTCACAACTTTTAGACCTGGTATATGTGCAAACAGAGCTTCTAAGCTTTGTGAGTGTTGAGGGCCCTGGCCCCATCCTCTTCCAATAATTAATCTGATGACTAAAGGTACATTTTTTTTTCCACCACTCATGAAATACCATTTTGCTGCCTGATTAATAATTTGCTCTAAAGAAAGAAGTGCAAATTCTACCCTTTGATGCACAATTACAGGTTTAATACCGGATAGCGATGAACCAATAGCAATTCCAGTCATTGTGTTTTCAGCAGTAGGAAAATCAAAAACTCTTTGCTTTTTTGAAAATATTTTATCAATTTTTTTTGTAGTTCCAAAAATTCCTTTAGGATCATCTACACCTAAGCCTATTAAAACAACATTTTTGTCTCTTTTCATGGACATAATTAGTCCTTCTCTAATTGACTCGGCTACAGAAATTTTTTTACTCTTTTTAGGCATATATAAATTTTTTAAGGAGGTTTTTATGAGGAAATTTGCTTTTTTTTGCAAAATTAAATGCTGAGGAAATTTGTCTCTCAACTTTTTCATTAATTTTAAACATTTGATGATTTGATATTGATTTATTTTTTTTTAAAATTTTTTCATAATTTGAAATCGGGCATTTTTTCGCCCAATATTTTAAATAATTTTTTGTTCTATAATTAAGATGGTCGTCCTTATTAGGTCCACAGTGCTCTACTGCTCTGAAAGTTTTAAATTCTATTAAATGAGGTTTTGAATTTTTTCTTATTTCGTTTATGACCTTTTTAGATTTTAAAAAAACCTCTTCAATTGAATTGCCATTTATTTTAAATGATTTTACACCCAAAGAGTTTGAAATTGAGGTAATGTCTCTCTTTTTTGATTGTCTTTTAGAAATATGCGAATAAACAGAATACTCATTATTTTCACACACAAACAAAACTGGCAGTTCATGTAAAGCCGCAAAGTCTAAACTTTCAAAAAAAACTCCTTCCTCTGTTGCTCCATCGCCAAAAAAAATTACTACTATTTTTCCACTTTTTTTAATTTTATTTGCCCAAGCAATCCCAGTTCCGATGGGAATAGTACTTCCAACAATTGGAACGGCTGCGGAAACACCTGCTTTCAAATCTATTAAATGCATAGAGCCGCCCAGTCCTTTAGCACAACCAGTCTCTTTTCCATAAAGTTCAGATATCATACTTTTTAAGGAACCACCTTTTGCAAGATAATGCGCGTGGCAACGATGTGCGGTAACGATTTCGTCTTTTTTCTTTAAATTTTGACATACTCCAACGGCGACTGCCTCTTGACCAATGGATAAATGAACTGGGCAGCGCATTTCCCACTCTTTATATTTTTCAGCAATAGTTGTCTCTGTTTTTCGAATTCTTAACATTTCGTAGTAAAGTTTAATTTTATTTTTTTTTTTAATTTTCATAAAATCTATTTATTAATCTACAAATTTTAATTATATCTCTCTTTTGTAAAAATTGATGAATAGGCAATGTAATAATTTTTTTTGATTGTCTTAAAGTCTCAGGTAAATAATTTTTTCCAAATTTTAATTTTTTGTATGCTGGCTGTAAATGAATAGGAGTTGGATAGTGTATAGCTGTTTCAACTCCATTTTTTTTTAAATAACTTTTTAAGGTGTCTCTTTTTGAAACTTGAATAACAAAGGTATGATAAGTGTTATACTCTTTTTTAGTTTCCTCAGGAATGAATATAAATTTTCGGTTTAAATTTTTTAAATATAATTTTACATTTTTTCTTCTTCTTAGTATTACATCTTTTAATCTCTCTAGCCTAAAATTTAATATTCCAGCTTGGAGATTGTCCATTCTTGAAACATATCCAAAATTTCTTACTATATTTCTATTTGTCATTCCATGATTTCTTAAATCTAAAATTAATTTTGCAATTCTGCTAGAATTTGTAGTTAAATAACCTGAGTCCCCTAAAGCATTTAGATTTTTAAGAGGGTGTGCTGAAAAACAACCTATAGTTCCAAAGGTTCCAGAAAATCTTCCATTATATTTTGATCCTATAGCCTGAGCTGCATCCTCAATTACTGGAATTTTGTGTTTTTTTGAAATTTTTAAAATGGGATCCATATCGCAAACACGACCTGTGAGATGCACCGGCATAATTGCTTTGGTCCTACTATTAATCGCTTTTTCTATAAGATTCGGGTCAATATTTTGATCCTTTTTTACATCCACAAAAACAGGTATTGCTCCTAAATGTACAATAACCGAAGTAGAGGCAATAAATGAATTGGATGTTGTTATTACCTCATCGCCTTTTTTTACTCCAAGCGCATACAGGCCTAGCGTAAGTGCATCAGTACCACTATTCAATGCTATACAATGTTTAACTTTTAAAAAGGAAGAAATTTTATTCTCAAACTTTTTTACCTCATCTCCACCAACATATTGCCCAGAGTCTAAAATATTTTTAATCCTTTGTATTAATTTTGATTTTTCTTCAAAATATTGTTTTTTTAAATTTACGTAAGGAATTTTCATTTACTATTGTAAAAATTTTTTACAGTTTTAATTATGTAATCCAATTGATTTTTACTTAAATGTTGATCACACGGAAAAGTAATAATTTTTTTTGTGTGAGCATCAGTGACTGGGAAGTCACCTTTTTTATGATTTAGATATTTTAAAGACTCTTGTAAATACATAGGTTTTGGATAGTGAATTTTTGCTTCTATACCTTTTGAGTGACAATATTTAAGTAGTTGATCTCTTTTTTGGGCAAACACTATATAAAGATGGTAAACTATTTTAAAATTTTTAGGTCTTTGCGGAATAGTTATTTCTTTAATTTTATAAAAATGCTTATCAAAATATTTTGCATTTTTTATTCTCTTACTAGCAATAGAATGAGCTTTTGGTAATAACCAATTTCCCACTACTGACTGAAAAGTGTCTAATCTAGAATTGTACCCAGAAATTTTTGCTGTATCTCTATCTATTAGCCCATGATTTCTAAGCAAAAGAAGATGTTTATAATAATTTTTATTATTTGTAGTAATTATTCCTCCATCTGACCAGACATTAATATTTTTAAGAGGATGTAATGAAAATGCCCCGAATTCGCCCCAAGAACCTGCCTTTTTTTTATTTATAGATCCTAAGATCGACTGGCAGGCATCTTCTACAATTGGTATCTTATATTGTTTTGAAATTTTTTTCAATTTAATCATGTTTGTCATATATCCGGTAAAATGAACTGGAACTATAGCTTTTGTTTTTTTTGATATTTTTTTTCGAACTTGATCTACATTCATGCAAAATGTATCGTCACAATCTACGAAAATTGGTTTTGCTCCAAGTTCTGTTATCGCTCCTATAGTAGCAACAAATGTGTTAGCGGCTGTTATTACTTCATCTCCTTGATTGACATTTAACGTTTTAAGGCTCAACTTAATGGCATCTGTGCCCGAGTTAACTCCAACAGCATATTTTACTCCTATAAGTCTTGCAAAATTTTTCTCAAATTGTAATAAAGGTTTTCCTAAAGTGAAATCTCCAGTGCTTACAAACTTTTTCAATTTAAACCAAAGTTCTGGGCAATTAGAAAATTGTTGCTTTAAATAAGAATATCTAACTTTCATTATTTTAAATTAATTTTTTGCATTTTTTTTATGTTAAAATATTCCTCATTATCAAAAGTATTATATAAAGTTTTTTTTTTAAACACTTTGATTAAATCTTTAATTGCTTCATTAATATTTTTTTTAGGTTTAAATCCCAAAACATTAGTAATTTTATTTGAGTTGATATGATATGATCTATTATCATCTGATTTATGAAATTCCAACTCTACCTCACTTTCAATATTTTTTTTTACCATTTTCGCCAAAGTTTCAACAGAATGATTTTCAAATCCGACATTGAAAACTTGATCTTTAATTTTATTTTCCTCTGATTGAATTAAGACTAAATATGAGTCAACCATATCACTAATATGTATATTAGGCCGTAGTTGTTTACCTCCAAATATTTTAATTTTTTTTTTATGAAAAGCAAAATTTGTTAGAATGTTAACAACTAGATCTAATCTTTGTCTAGGTGAATATCCACATACAGTTGCAGGTCTAATAACGCAGCCTAAAAAATTGTTATCTGTTTTAGATAATAAAATATCCTCACAATGCATCTTAAATTTAGAATAATCCGTTAAAGGATCAAGAGATGCTTCTTCTGTTACATCTTTGGTATTCTTAACTCCGTAAACACTAGAGGATGAAGCAAAAATAAATTTTCTAACTCCACTTCTCTTTGCCGATAAAACTAGAGGTTCGAAAGAATCGAAATTAATAGATTTTCCTAATTTTGGATTAAGATCAAAACTTGGGTCATTAGAAATACATGCAAGATGTATAACTATATTGTGTTCTTTAATTACATCATTTAACTTTTCTATATTTCTAATGTCTCCTTTAATTACTTTCAATTTTGAATGAGGTTTGAGGTGGCAGCCGTAAATCCCTAAATCATAAACACTTACAATATAATTTTTTTCT
>MDSZ01142247.1_pt1 | contig 11913 bp, 7 predicted proteins | sample 811201 | NCBI WGS metagenome assembly MDSZ01 (sample SAMN05326647, study PRJNA326480) | marine metagenome | isolation source: seawater | place: Indian Ocean: North | collected 2010 | reverse complement strand
TTTTCTTTTTTCTGCGGCTTCGGCTTGTTCTGGTGCATCGGATGCCTCTGCTGCTGCGCTATTCTGGGGGTTTTCCTTTTTTATTTCTTTTTTAGCGCCGAATCCATATGGAAAAGAATTCATGTGATTGCCAGAGCCACCTTCGCTGTCCTTTTCTCCAGACTTATCTGCACCTATTATTTTCCCTAAAACATTTTTGTGTTCTGGCAAAAAGTTAAAAGATAAGGATATTTCTTTTGGGTATATTTCGTTGCCTTTTTCGAATACACCGTTATCCAATTGCCAATCTACACTTAGATTCGTTATGAATCCCGGCAAGTGTTGCCTATTTGTGTGATTAACAATTAGGTTCATTAGCTTTACTTTAACTTCTGGTCTAGATGCAACAAAGAAGCTGCTGCCATCTCTTGCATAGACAGGGTATGTAAACTGGACCAATTTAGAGGCGTCCTCTAGGTTTCGCTCGGCGGCGAAGGCAGTCGTTGCAATCAATAGAATACTAACAGATATTGATCTCTCCGTAGCGGTGTATTGCCTCAAAGGGTCGGTGTTCCCGAATATACCTTCACTCTTGTAGGTTGGGTTAAAGCTATCGCTGAATTTGGTTACGATGCCGGAGTAAAAATCCAAAGTCTCCTCGCCGTCTGTGCTTATAACAGACAGTATCCTGCCGGTAACATAATTTTCAAATGCTGTATCATAAGACATCCTTTAAGTATCTCCTATTTAGCTAATTCATATTGCACCGCTTCTGCGACTGCCTTGTTAAAGTTTCTTCTTCCGAACTGAGCCGTTACGTTGATGTTTGGGGACGAATCGGCGTCAGCCTGCTCCTCTGTATTCACCGCTATCCTTTCGAGAACGTCAACCATTTTCTTAAACATCCCGTCATCTTTTCTGGTGTCCCTTAGAGCAGCTCCGGTTTCTTTCAGGCTTGTTGCTAAGTTGCCGGAGTCCTGTGCCTTCAGGACGCTCATGGGTGTGACAAATTCAGCGTTTGGTCTCGGACCATCTCCTGCAATAAAAGAGGAAGTGATATTGTCTCCGCCATTTCTAAACTGCGGAATGTCCATGCCGCCTACAGGAACTGTTCCTCCTGTGGGAGAGTCGATTCCTGCCGTAAAGAGATTGCCGCCGCCAGCGGAAGCGCCGCCAGCCTTGAACAATTGTTGGATTCCGACAAGAGTTCCGGCTATACCGGCTGCGGCTCCCATGAGTTTTCCTGCTGTGATACCAGCAGCAGGACCAGATAGCATTGTCCATGCTAAAGCTGCCCCTCCTGCTAAGAACATAAGACCAGTAGCTAAATTTCCAACCGTGCCAGACATGCCATCAGCCAAGCTACTAAAGATAGAGAAGGCTGCGAATCCAGCCATCGCTGCTCCAGCAACCATCATTAGCGAAGAAGCCAGACCCCTGTTTGCTTGTGCTAGAACTCCTGTTGCAGCAGCATCTTTACCCTTGGCAGGAACACCTAAAGCACTGAGTGCTATGCTCTGCTCTTGTGTTAAGTTTGCTTGTCCCCTTGCTACGGCTAATAATTGCTCCTCAGTTATGTTGGCTCCAGTCATAATCGCTTCTCTTGTACGAGAACCTGTTAACATTAACGACATTGCCTGAGCTTGGCTTGCTGTTACATTTCCAACACTATAGGAGCCACCCAGTTGTACCTGAGCAGCGGCAGCTGCTTGAGCTGCGCCCGTTTGCCTAGCAAGTGAGTTTGAAATAGATTCTATATTGGCTGCTACCGTTCCCGCTTGGAGGCTTAATTTCTGTAGCCCAGCGCGGAACGCAGAGATACCAAAGGCAGCGAGACCGAGAGGAACAGCGAACGCGGTAATTAATCCAGCGGTGCTGTTAAAAAGCTCACCAATTGGAGCAAAGAATGCAACAAGCTGCTCCACTGCTGAACTCAGTTTATCAACGGCGGTAGAGGCTTGGGAGACCATATTGGCGAACTCTTCTTCTTGCGATATCATAGCTTCTTGCGGAGTCAGAGTTCCCTCCATCATAGCGCGGAGATTTCCAATGCTAATTCCAAAACTATCAGCAAGCATCTTCTGTTCGAAGAAGTTCATGTTTTCAAATGATTTTCCAGCAGCATCAAAGCCGTCCCTTAGCATTTCTAATTGTGCAAAAGGACCTTCAGCCGCAGCCATGACCAAATCAAATGTGTTGACAAATGATCCTTCCAAAACAAGATTGAAGGCTGCCACTTTATCTGCTGCCTGATCAAATGTAGAGAGACCATCAGATAGTTGGAATAGGTTCTGTCCAAGCTCCCCCACTTCAATCCCCAAAGACTTAGCTGTCTTGGCAGTTCTCATAAAGATTTCTGGTGCTTGTTTGCCGAACGCGGCTAGTTGGGGCTCAAGCGCATTAAACTGTTGCGCTAATACTTGTGGCGGAATTCCAGCAGCCCTTCCTTCGATAGCAAATCTTTTTAATATGGAATTGGCTTCGCCAACAGCCATTCCCAAACCAGAGACTAGAAAATCTAAGCTATCTCCTGTTGTCCTAGTATCAACTCCAAGCTTTGCTAAACCAGCAGCGGTCGCAGTTAATTCAGCCCTAGCTTGTTCACCCACTGTTGAAAATTTAGTAAAATTAACAAACAACCCACTAAATGCCTCAGATGTGTTTTGGAGACCTATACCAAGCGCAGATACTTCTCTGAACGTTGCAACCATTTCTTCATTATATTCTCTGCTTGCACCAGTGGCTTGGACAAAAGCGGTTGTTAATTGGTCCATTCTGACAGCCAGTTCTATTGTGTTGCTGATAAAGTAAGCCGCAAGGTTGCTGACATCAAATAGTTCTCCAAGAGATGAAGTAGCGCCGGTAATGGCAGAGTCAAATGCAACTCCTCCTTCTGCCGCTTTAAACATGTTCCCCACAATGCCCTCATCCAAATCTGTCTTAAGACCTATTAGGGATGCTAAATTTTCTACTGCGCCTGCGCCAGCTCTTACACCAGCTATTTGTGCCTTGTTTCTTTTTTCTATATCCTCAAGTTCTTTGGCTAATAATTTTAATTTTTCTTTTTGTTGGTCGATAAATTCTTTCGCTTGTTGAGATTCAGCTTCACCAAATTTTTCGATAGATGTTTTGGCTAATTCAATTTCATTTAGAAGAGAGACCTGTTTATTGTAGCTTTCAACTTGAATTTGACCTCTTTCTAATTGCCCAGCCAAAAGGTTCAGTTGAGATTCTACTAGTTTATTTATACCCTCGCCCTTGGCTTGTATAATTTCTGACAGTTCTACCGCTAAAGCACTTTCTGCATTTAATTTATTTATCCTCTCTTCGGCTTTACTTACATTTTCACCTCTTAGCCTAGAAAGTTTAGCTTGTAGGTCCACTTGTTTTTGCACAGCTTCATTTGCTGCTTCTAGAAGCGCTACTAACTCTTTTTGTTCTTCTACAGTTTTTTCTGCCATGGTTTAATCTCTATTTAAAAGGCCACTTTAATCCAGTTTCTCTCTCAAAATTGGCGATGGCTCTTTCTAGTTTGTGTCTATTATTCATTGTTCTTGGATCTCCGAGCCCATGTTTCTCAAAGCTCTGAAGATATCTTCTCTCATTTCCAAGTGCTCTTGCAAAAGAAGATAGCTGAGAGGATGTACCCCTAAACCTAGCTGGTATAAAGGCTTGAGATCCTCCGAACATATATTTTAATACTAGCTCAATTTGTCCCGCCATTACCTTTAATGACATTTCATCAAGCTTGTTCGATGTTAAATCAATTTCTATGGGAGCTAATTTTTCCTCATCAAGACTGTTCATGTTGGTAATCCTCCAGTATAAATAGTTGTAAATAGTAAAAAAAAAGACCAAAAACAGCTTTGGTCTTTGGTCTGATTATCTAGATTTTCTTTTTGCCTTTTGTATCTCTTCTTGTTGGTCTTTAAAGTGACTCTCCAGTCTTTCTAAAAACCAACGTCGAATCATTATAGGCAGGTTGTACGCCTCCGTAAAACTCCAACCTCCATGGTGCTTAAGCAAGAATAATTCTTCATAAACCGATTCTATGTATTCATCACTTAGGCCAAAAAAAGTCAGTGCTAAACGGTACCTCCATCTCTTGCTCATGGCTGCACTCTGGGCACTCGAAGTGTTGGGCAAGGTCAACATTCGGAATTAAGTTTTTATATGTCATTCTCAAGTGTCTTGAGTCTATCGCTGGCATTACTTCCACAAAATCAGCAATTGCCGCTTTGCTATCATCTCCGTTAACTGAAACGATATATCGTTTCATCTGATCAGTCATCCCTAGTTCGGGAAGTTTGTTCTTTTTTCTCATCTTATTTGAGCTAAGAATGTTCTTTTCATCTCGCCCCGTAAAAGGTCTTACCTCGACCTCTACTTGCGATTTTGGAAGCGTTAATAGGAAAGTTCCGCTGCTAGTCTGTTGTGCATCAAAGTCCGCACAATCAATGTCGTTATTAGCTATATCTGACAAATCAAAAACATTTTCAGAAATTGAACCACATGCTGGGCATAATACCTTTGTGGTGTAATCTGGTCCATATCCTGTAATTCTGGCGGCTACAAGAAGAGCGTTTTTATCTCCGACTAGTAGATCATTGACATCTACGCTTTTGTCAACCATTACACTTTGCAGCAACCTATCCAAAACAACACCCTTGGTTATAAACGACCTGTTTACAAGTATGTCCTCATCTTTGGCAGTCATATGTCGGATTTCCAAAGACTCTACACCGTGGAGGGGAGAGCCTTCTGGATAGAATTGCCCTTTGGATGGAAGGTCTACAATTTCTGTAGGCACCACAAAGGACAGTTTTTCTTTTTCTTGAATTAATTGTTGGGGGGGAGGCATTTCATCAGGAGCCAGAGGGCTCCCAAATCTACCTTCATTATCTCTAATACTCATTAAAACCTCTCTTTATTATAAGTATACTACTTTTAAATAAAGAGTTTAAATATTTTTTAATTACCAATGTCAGTTTGTTTTCCGTAAGCTTCGACGATTTGCGTTTCGCCAGATGGCTTACCCTCAAGGGCTTTGTATGTCGCAAAATCATAACGAAGCTCAACATCCATAGAAACCAAAGAATCATCGGTGTAGTCAAAGTCTCCCATTGTCACATTTTTCATCCAGCAATTATGCAAAACCCACTCATCGACAGGATCGCCAGAACCATTTAAAGCTTCAAGTTTAACAAGACTCATTGCGTCAACAGCTTTTTGTTTTGACATTGTTGCATAGCTGCCAAGGGAAGTTCCTTTGGGGCTTTTTGGGATTGAATAGCCAGCGGCTCCCATAATACCCATTAGGACAGCAGTGCTGTCAGGAGCAATTGGATCGATAATCGAGAAAGATACCGTCTGCCACTCGACACGACCGGGAAAATAAAAAGTATGATTAAGGTATGAATGGGTTGCCTCCGTAATATTGAAGCTAGGTCTGTTGACCTTTGTTATCATCCACTGTGCATCAGCCCCAGCATTCGGAAGAACTAGCCTAAATCTATACTTTCTTTTTGGTGAGGCTGTTTTATTAGCCCAAAATCTTGATGGTGTTGACATTCTATTATGTTTCCTTTATAAAAGTTTTTTACACTAGTAAATAGTTTCTTTATTTATTTTTAATCCTCAAAACCCGCGCCCGAGTTTGTGATTACAAAATCAATAGCGAAGAACTCGACAGCCTTAGTTGGCTTTAAGAAGATCTTTGCATAGATGACATTTCTGTCAACAAGATCTGGCGTGGTTGTTGTTTCGTCAAGCACAACCCTAAAGGCATCTAATCCAAAATCATTTTTGATTCCATTCAAGAATGGGTTAACTCTTCCGGTAAATCTGCTCCAAGTTTGTGCAACGTTTGGCTCGAACAACAAGTCAGCAGCGATTCTTGAGATTTCTTTCTTAACAAAAATCATCAATCTTCTAACGTTAATTCTATCCAGAGCGGATGGAGTTACCTGAAGTGTCTTCTGACCGAAAATCACAATGCCCTCGTTAGGGAAAGAAGCAATTGGATTAATGTTTACGTCGTAAAGCTCGTCTCTCTCTTGAGAGCTTAACTTACTTCTAACATTAGTCACTGGTATACCAGCAGCGCCTGCGGAGAGACCGCCTCTATTGAATCCGGCTGGGGCAAACCATGGCGCTTCTTGATTATCATTAAAAGACATTGCTCCAATCGCAGCAACTGAAGGTGGTGCCCACACTCCCTGTCCACTAATTGTATCGCTAATTCTAACCCATGGGTAGTAAGCTGCACCGTAGCTGCTGTTCAGGTTACGAGAGGTCATACTATTGACAACATCACTAACATGCGTAGCTGAAATTCTTACTTCTTCGGTTTCGTAGCTTTCCGCAGCTGGCGTATAGCCACCCAATGGATCAATAACAGCTAGAGCATCGCCGCGCTCTTCACATGTATTAATCATGTGTGTTGTTAGCCCTTCATTGGTAACACCCGGAACAGCTAACAAGTTACCCTCGATAAACTCGGGGTCAGAGAACATGTCAATACCCTTTCTAACTGTATAAGCCATTGAGTATTGAGTCTCTGTTGCTCCTGCAACCAAGGCTCTGGATGCATTAAGCGGTTCGTTTTCTGTAATGTCAAAGCCGTTATAGCCACCGAAAAGAGCAGTTGTAAACCTATCATATCCCTTATCTAGAACTGATTTATAACTACCTGTCATAGCAGTGGTAGATGAGCCCAGTGCCCTAGAGCCTGACTGATAGAACATGTCACCCGTGTTGGTGCTAGCTGCTCCAACATATACCAAGTCGTCCAACGAGAAATACCACGAAAGCTCTGTCTCATTTGATACAGCACTAAAGGCTTGACCTCCAGCTGGAAGCGGGTACAACACGTCTTGCATCGAGTCTTCATAGATTACCGAAGCGGACGACCTAGTAAACGTAGCACCGAAGTATGCATCTTTTTTATTAGCTAACTCTGGTGTACTTGCGCTAAGTCTCAATGGGACACGCGGGAACTCAATAGAAGCCGAGAGTGGCTGGACAATCGCTGGGTGATCAGAAATTACCAACTGAGTTGCAGATCCTGTAACAGCACCAAAGTTTTGCGGATATGTAGAGCCCGAGCCTATGATAACTGGTGAGTTAATCCCGCTAAGAACAGTATCACTAAACACAGCGGAAGATCCTACGATGCTAAAGTCTGTTAGCTTGAGCGGACCTTCGACACCAAATGGCAACACCTCTGGGTTAAGCTGACTAGAATCAACAGCAGGTGCTACCTCAACTCTAACAATATTGGAGATATTTGGGTATGTTCCATACTCAACAATTCTTCTATCGTTCTCGCTCCACTTGTAGTATCTATCACCAATCTTTTTTGCGAGATAGTTTGGAGAGCTAGGATCTAAGTTGCAGTTTGTATATCTCTCAACATATACTCGTGCTCCATCATTATCCTTAATATCTCTAATGGCTATTGTGAAAGACCCATAAGGTGTGTTATCGTTTTTGGAGTATTTAATGTCTTCAACTGATATCTTGTAATTTCTTTGCTCCTCCTCCCCTGTGCTGAGAGTATGAAACTTGAACAATCTATCAACAATGCCGGAGCCAACTTCTGGGTTGTACTCTGGCACCAACTTATTGCTAGCCGCAGTGTGGCTGGCAGCTGTTGTTCTCAAGTCTTGAGAGAAAAACCACCCTGTTTGCGCTGCCTGAGTAGCGTATTTAAAAGATCCACCGTCAGTTATATTAGTCGCACCACCAAGCTGGGCTATGAATCCATAGCAGCTATTGCCGGTAATCTTGTCAGCAACAGATCTTTCGTATGTTTGTCCCAAGAAATAAGACTTTAATTGATCAGACTCAGTATTAACCAAGGATGCGTTTGTCTTAGTTGGGTCTGTATTTAAAACTTTTCTAATGTAGTTATTGGAACTTCTGTTAAAGTTAACAATTGATTCTTCCAATACTCCGACAGGATTGTCAGCATCAGTCGTAGCAAGAACGCCGCTGTTGTTAATAACCCTAACTTTAAATGAGAAATTGCCATTACTGTCAAGAGACTTGACCAACACATTAGACCCTGTTGCAATTGTTGCGCGGGAGTCATCGCCCCCAGCAAGAGAAACAGCAGTCGTAACACCATCGGACACCTTTGAGTTAGCTGCCATTGTGACCGTAACAGAGTTACCTGATGAGCCAGAAGCGTCTACAAAGATAGATGCCAAATGAGTGGCTAGCTGACCAGCAGCACCAGCGCCATAATCAGTAAGGGAACCAGTGAAAGCTGTGATACCCTGTACACCGGTAGTGCCTGCTCCGTTACCGCTTGTGGCTGCTGTAACTCTCGCATTGCTTGCGGCATTACCATTGATAGCGTCTCTAACTGCTGCCATAAGTTCGACATCGCTGTCGGGGAGGGCAGTGGATCCCAAACCACCAATACCAATACCAATTGTATCAACCCCGTCTCCACCTGTTCCATCTGTGTCGTTACTAAATTTAATAGTTGTTGTCCCAGCTCCGCCAGCCGCTGTAGGCACACTAAACACAATTGTATTTGTATCCGCAACAGAACCGTTTGCTCCACTAAAGTTTAACATGGAAGCAGAGAATGCGGAAGTTGCTGGCTCGCCTTGACCTCTAACTGTACCGGAAAGGATTGGCGCACCATATCTTGTATAAATAACCGCTGCTAATGATCCAGTTACTCTCTCTGGTGTCCCGGAAGGACCGACAGTCCCTGCTGTACCCGAATTTACCAAGAACAACCCATAAGCTCCTCCACCACCAGATGTGCTGCCGCCGCCGTTAGTTCCACCTTGTGAGGAGTCTGCTGCGGTCCATCCTGCTTTAGAGGTATTTGTTCCTGTGTTTCTGCTGGATTGATCACCCAGAAGCCTAATGAAAGTTAAAGGGGAACTGTTTTTTAACCATGCCTGCGCTGCGTATGCTGCAAAGGTAGGAGCTTTTGGAACTCCACTTCTCCACTGGTCACTGGCTTCTTGCCCTGCGACTGGATCTCCGAAGAGAGTAACAAACTCCGAAAATGATTGGACTGTGGTTGGTATGAAAGCCGGTCCTCGGCGAGATCTCCCTATGATAACTGGACCAATCGCATCGCTTATGGTTGGCAATTGTGAATTGTCGATTTCATTGATGAATACTCCCGGCGATACAAACTTAAAATTTTTCGCTGACATTAGTGTGTTCTCCTTTAAAAACGTCTTATACAGATGACGATATTATTTCTTTAGTAAATAGTGCTCCATTTTATGAAAGTCCAAAATTATTCTCTGTACTTGTCGTCTACTCCCTTATTTTTATGATTGTTGTTGCCCGTAAGTGGATCGTCCCACAAAGCCCTCTCTCTGGGAATCCTAAATTGGACCGCGTTTTCTCTCACAGAATACGTTGGCGTTGGGCTGTTTTCGTCTCCTCCGCAAAAATATCCCAAAACCTCTATAGTTACCTTGGTCTCAAATTTTCTCTCTTCGTTATCCATAGAGGATAAATTGTTAGTTAAGTTATAAGTGCCCTGAATAAATGCTTCATACTTGTGGCTTTCTCGCTCTATTATGACACTATTGATTGTCCCCGGTCTAGTAATAAAAGGCTCTACAAGCTGATTCATTTGTTGTTGGTATTCAGTTCTTAAGATAATTTCGTAATTAACTACAGAGTAAACTATGGGGGGAATTGTTATATATTCATATACAACTTTCTTTGTTGGGGTCCTAACAAACTTTGGTCCAACCTTGTCTCCATATTTTCTATCGACATCATTATTAGCAAACTCGGATGTCTTTTTTTGATTTATCTTTCTAGCGATTACTAAAGATCCACCCTTTTCCTTTTGAGATTGTATTGGAAATTGATCTCCATAAAATCGACCTCGGCGATTCAAGTCTTTATTTATAGATGTTCTTTCGATTGTTATGGCAGGAAGTATGATTGTGCCTTCGTTATCTCTATAGTCTGGATTATTTTTTATCTGGAAAGATCTTTCTGCTGAAGACCATATGACGGGCACTTTTTTTCGCCCGTCCTTTCCTTCTACTTTTAAAGACAATTTATCATTTATATAATCATAGATGGCATAGTCAACGGTCTCGATGGTAGATGGTGTAAAATCCAAAACCTCATCGTAGTTACTCTTATCCTCTTCTGGTATACCTGTATAATTTGACATTTTTATTTCCTACAGAGCGTCGAACGTTCCCTTTCTGGCTCTAACGCAATTTGCCATGATTTCATATTTGTAATCAACTTGACCAAAGAGTTGCTTGGGCTCATTTAAATCTAAAATCTCATAATGAAACTTTCCATACAACACAAAATCACCCTCGCGAACAAACAAATTTTGATCTTCAGTCAATCTCCTCTTGTGAAAATATATTTTGATTCTCGACCTTTTGTCAACACCAAGGCTTGTTGTTGTTGTCTCTTGTCCTTCCCATCCAATCAAAGCATAAACTCTAACAGGCGGCAAAAACGTTTTCTTAATTGATTCACCGTAAAGGGAGTGAAAGTTAGTTTTATCAAGACTTATGGGATAGTAAAGCACAGTTTGACCAATAACGCGCTCAATGACTTCATCATTAATCTGCTTAACTAAATTACGCTCTTTCTCCCCAGTAAATAAGGGAGGCGGAGGATTAGAAGGTTGTTCCCATTTGTTGTCTGCCATTTATTTTTATCCTACATAAAGTGAAGGTGGAATATTCTTCAACACATTTTGAGATGAGTCTGCGATGTTGCTGTCTTTCTCTGCCAGCTTTTCATAAGTAAGTTCATCTAGGACCGTTTTTAATTCATCTCTTAAAAGGTTTTGTTGTTCTTTAGCCTCAGTTACCAAAGCAGGTCCATTTAAGGTCACACTCTCATTTGGAATTGGTATTGTAGCGAATTTGCTCCTAACCAAGCCCAGCATTTCTTTGGACAATGCTAAAGCGAATCTTCTAATCCACTGCTTTCCTATTGAGTTAATTCTATCATATGGTATATTTTCAAAGGGCAAAGTATTCATATTGTTGATTCCTGCTGCCCCAGCTTCTTTTCCAGACTCCTCGGTCCATGGGTCAGTTTCTACTGTAAACTCTACCCACATTTTTGATGGTGATGATGAGACAGGACTAGGAAATATTCTCAATTTATTATCTTTTATTTCATATGAAAAGTGAGATGCTCTTGTATATATGGCGTCCTCAAAAGCCATGGCTTGAGATTTGTTTTGCCATGTTGGTATAATTTCAAATGTAGAATCATCTGCGTATTGACCATAATAAGAGAGATTACCTACGGTGTTTAGCCCTCCGTAATATCCGTAGAATCTCCACATGGCGTTAGGTGTTTTGTAATACACTTTTCTAATCGTAACTCTCTTGTCTCCGCTGGCTCCTAATTTTTGGTAAAAATCACTATCTGTATCTGTGGTCGAAGTCGTGCTTATTATATCCTGTAAATCATAATCCTGCTTGTCTGTTACGGTGTCGAATGAAGCTGAATAAATGGGCGTGTCTCCTCCTAAGCCAGCTTTTGTGGACACAACATCTCCAACCCTATTGGCATATTGGAAGTCGTATTTAGGGTATCTCAATTCCACACTTGAGCCGCTCAACGAGTGAGACCCAGATAACTGACCGTCATTATCAAATGATCCAGTATTGGCTCCCAAGACGCTCCCCAGAACGTTCTTGGCTTGATGTATGTTGACAAGATAAGAATATTCAAGACATGCCTCTTCGTATGCAGCATATACCTGATACTCGGTAATCTCAATATCAAGAATGTCGCCACCCAACTTCTTGTACACATAAGCAACCTGATCCACCGCACCAGTTACAAACCCCTGAAGGGCGTGGTGGGAAGAAGCGCGGTCTGTATACACCCCATATGGAAGAGGGTTTGTGGAGCTATTAACATTATCAACATTACCAGTTACAGGCA
>MDSZ01137613.1_pt1 | contig 11914 bp, 6 predicted proteins | sample 811201 | NCBI WGS metagenome assembly MDSZ01 (sample SAMN05326647, study PRJNA326480) | marine metagenome | isolation source: seawater | place: Indian Ocean: North | collected 2010 | reverse complement strand
TCTGGACATGATAGTAATTTTGCTTCAACATCTCCTTCGTATTCAGGAATCGTATAGAGAGGAGGATCCATAGGTAAATTTGAAGTTGGTAAACCAGACCATGAATCTGGTTTATCATATTGTGGCTCATTTGGATCATATGATTCTACATGCGGGTGTTCAATGTTTTCATCCCAGGCCATTCTACTAAGTAATTTAGTTGCCATTTTTGATGAATTTAAGAACACTCCCCACTCTCTATTTCCTTCTTCTCCCCAAAGTATAGTTTCACCATTTACATCCCATTGTTGTCTGTTAGGAAAACTTGAATCTTTGAAGTTTCCACTTCCTAACCAGATTTCTTGATTATCTTTTACAGCGGCTTTAGCATGATTGTAAGCATAAGGTTGAGGAGCTTCGGCAGTTCCTGTTGTAAACCAAATAACTTGTACTCCAGCTTTATCTAATTCGTAAACAATACCTCTGGTGGTACTTAAATCATAACTAGAGTATGGGTATTTTTCAATAACTAAAGTGACATCAACACCTCTTTCAACCGCAGTTACTAGTGAATTTGCTAATTGTAAACTTGTAAATTCATACATGTGTATGTGTAGATTTGATTCTGCACTATTTATCCAATTAATCATTTGATACAATCCATCACTTGGGCCTATCATTGGGATTATTTTTGCATTAGTAAGGATTTCAGATTCAAAATCACAATGCGTACTTCTGCCGAATTTACTCCAACTATTTTCCCAGTCAGAACTTGAATTTGTATCTGGTAAATATTCACACCCATCACCTCTAATAAATACAATTGTAGGCTCATTTGAAATTGAACTTGGTAAATTAATTGCAGGGCCACTCCAGCCGTCCATAGGAGGACTACTATCAGGTAATGCTACTGCATCTATGTATGTTGAATTTGGATTTTCAAGGGATATCAAAGAATCTTGTTTAATGCATGTTTTTTCGTTATCTGGTTGGTCTACTTGTTCCGTATTTGTGATCATATTCCACCAATAGTATGCTTCAACACCACCATTGGATAGTAAATAGTCTTGAACATCGGAACTACCCATTCCTAAGATTATTGAATTATCTGCATTTATTGAAATATCTGCAAAAACTAGTTCATCATTTCCTTCTAAGCCTGAGTCAAAACCATCAATTCTTTCACCATTAAAACTTAATTTCCATCCATGTAAACTTGATGTAACTTCTCCAAAGTTTCTAATTTCAATATAACTTGCACATGAGTTACTATTAGTGTTTCCTTCTGTGTAAATTTTGGAAATGATAAATTCTGCATCGTCATCATAATCAGGAGGAGGTTCAACATTAGGCGCTCCAGGAGTAGGCATGAATGAAATCCATGGATCTTCGATAGTTCCATTTTCATCTTCTATTAGTCCTAGTCCCATTGAAGAGGTATTCCAATGTATTGCTTGAACTACAGATTCATTAGGTGCGATAAGCCAAAGAACTTCATAGAAATTTTGAATCATAAAATTAGTATGATTTCCTAGGATTGCATATTCTCCGGGTTCGATTTGTCCAGTTTCGCTAGTACCAGAAACTAAATGGTCTTTTAATTGCATATTTTTCCAAGTACCGTTCCTTATTTTCCATCCCTCTAAATCAATAGCAGAATCGCCGCTATTGAATAATTCAATCCATTCTCCATTTGGATATTCATTTCCATTTGAAGAATCAGGATATGCTAAAACTTCATTTATTTTTAAATCACTAGTTCCATTAACAGAATCTTGTAAATTCGTTGGATTTTCCCATCCTGGTGTCATATAAGGCGGCCTTACCCAAAAGTTATTCAATGTGGTTTCTGATGGTTCAACTAAGCTTATTCCAGATGGTGCACTAAACCATTCTGCAGTATGAGCAACAGATCCATTTGGCCTTCTTATTGTTAATTCATCAGCATTGTTCCTTAATCCAAAATTATCAGAAACATCTAACCCAAGTAGTAAATATTCATCAGGATTTAAGATCCAATCTTCTTCAATTGCAGCATCAAAGTCTTTATCTAAATCAAGTAAATTACCTGTTGAATCTCCACTGTCTAATGTCATTCCCCATCCAGATAAATTAACTGGATTTGATCCATTGTTGTAAATTTCAATCCATTCTCCGTTAGGCCAATCTTGAGTATCATTACCTATTGGGTTTGGTAATACTTCGTTGACACAAATGTCCTCACATACAACAGATTCAGGAACTGTAGCATTGCCATTACTTGCTCCAGGAGTTAATTGATTTGATTCAACCCAATCTGCTAACGGGTCAGCAGGATTTTCAATTAATGTGACACCTTCAGAAACATAATAACTCCACGTAGCTTCATGAACCGAATTACCATTTTCATCAATTAATGATGCTGAACGTGTATATGTTGCTCCATCATTTGATAGACAAAAACCACAACTTCCTCCATCTCCATTTCTCGCTACAATCATATACTCTCCAGAAAGTAAGTTCATGTCAGATGCTCCTTGTGGGAATACAATTCTTGAAGTGTCAAGAATCATTTCTCTATTCATATTGTCTATCAATTTCCAATCAGTTAAATCAACAGTATTAGGTCCGCTATTATGTAATTCTACCCATTCTGCTCCTGCCCAGTTTGCACTACTTACTGCTCCAGTTTCACTTCCTCCTTGTGCATTAACCAGTAATTCGCTTAGGCATACATCTGACACACATGCAGTAGATCTTGCTTCAACATGCATGGTTTCTTTTTCTTCTGGAACTTTAAAAATTTCATTTGAAAAAGAACTACTAAACATTAGTAAACAGATTATTAATGGTATTATTGTTCTTAGATATTTATTCATTTTTTTCACCTTTTCATATAAATCCAAATGGATCCCCGTATTTTTGCATAAATGTGTAGATCATAATTGGTACGATAATAATACCCATGCCGTGACTTCTTCTTATTCCTATCCTTGGAGGCAAAAGTCCCATGACTGTGCCGACAATTAAAACTCCTATGCCAATCCAACCAGTTGAAAACCACACTAAGAGAGTCACGAAAATAATTACAGACATTAACATTGTTTGTAAAGGAATCATTTCATGAAGCTTGAGTACTCCTCTTCCTACTTGGAACATAATTGGAATTGCAATAAGTCCCGAAGCGACAGTTACAGCAAGTAAACGAAGAAAATCAGCAGTAGGTTCTAGTTCAATCCATGTATCTATTGGGTACATTTGCTTTAATGCTAATGTTGCACCACTTCTTGAACGTCCTATAACATATAAGAATCCAAGAACACTAACTGTTACAGCGGTATTTACAGCGGAAAGAATTGCAATTATTTCCATATCTCTTTCTTTGAATACTTCATCAATAGGCATTTCTTCACTATCTGCTGCTGCAAGTGCTCTTGCCATTAAATCATCATCACTAATTTCTGGCATAGTTAGGTTTTCAAAATCCATTCCCCAACCTTCTTCTCCTTTGGCCCAAGCAGCAACATTTCTACCACTCATTACCATAACAGTTGCTTGAGCAGCAGTCATTCCAGGTAATACTGCCATGAATGTGCCTGCAACACTAGATAAAAAGCAAGGCATTAGCAGTGGTCCTGATGGTGGCATTTCCCAATCCTCATTCTGTGGAGGTAATTCTTGAGTTGTAGAATATATATCAATTAGGTTAGCAATTCCAAAAAGACCCGCTAATGATGGCAATAATAGACTTGCATTTGGCATTCCTACAGGACTCGTTGCTGGTAGAGAGAATACAGCAAATCCATAAAATCCACATAATAAAAAGTAGGCGGTGGCAGTAATGAATCCTGTAATTCTGGAATCATCTCCCAGAACACCACCAGTCATGTTTTGAATCCACAATGGCCAAGGTAATCGTGTAGTTTCTGTAATTAATAAGAAGAAAGAAATAATCAATAAAATCCAGGGTAATGCGTCTCTCATTTCAGCATATAATTCTAATTCAGGGCCAAAAAGAACTCTTATTAGAAGTAATAGTGGTAATGTTAGTAGTAGTCCAAGTTGACTTCCACGAGCTGAATAAGCTACACCCTTAGTGGCTTCTCCGGCTAATAACATTCTATGCCCAGGCAATAATGATAAGGCTTGGTCTGCGTCTGGTGCACCAATTAATGCGGATGGAATGTAATTCAAAAATGTGTGAACTATGCCGCATGCTACAATGATAGATGCAACAGCAAATAATGGAATTCCTAGTGCTAAAAACGAGGGCGTTAATGAAAGTAAAATCAATGCTACGTTATTTACGTGAAACCCTGGAATAAGTCCAGTCATAGATCCTAATCCAATACCAAAGAACATTGATCCAAGTAGCCATGCTAAAGATAACCAATAATCCATATAATCATCTACTCCTTCAATCTTTCAATTAACTCTTTTTTCTTCCCAGAAATTTTCAAACCCTTACTCTTTAGAATTTCTTTAAGTTCTTTTAAAGTCATAGATTCATAACTATTTTCTTCTTTTTCTTCTTCCTCTTCTTGCTCCTCTTCTTCCTCTTCTTGCTCCTCTTCTTCCTCTTCTCTTTCGGAAAGGAGACCGATGTATTCAGAGCGTTCTACATTATTTTCTCCTATGTACGAATTATTATTTCTAATTCTAATTATAGCAAAGAATCCAACACTAATTATTATGTATCCGAGAATCCAATTCATAATTAATGGTAAGTCAAGGCCTTCGGAATTAGTGGAAGATGTATTGTTAAAAATTTCTTCTTCATTGGTTGATGTATTGTTTTCATTAGTTAAAGTGTTAGTTTCACTTTGTTCATTTTGTATATCAGATTCAGAAATTAAAGACAATGGATTTGTTCCAAAAGAAACTTCTTGACCATCATCAATGCCATCTCCATCAGAATCTGAATTAGATATATTTGTTCCTAATTCTAATTCATCTTCATGACTTAATAAATCGCCATCTAAATCTGGTGTTGTACTATCTAAACACAATTGAATTGCTCCATCATCAGCAGCATTTTTTTGATATAGTCTGCCAATGAATGTATATGTCTCACTGGTTCGGTTATTTCCATCTTCAAGAATTTCAGATACATCATATCCAGGATTTAAATCCACACATAATCGTTTATTTGATCCTGCTTGCTCAATATATGTTCCATTTTCTGTAATGTTTAAATGTCCTGAAATATATACTCTGGATCCTCCTAAAGCATCCCAAAACCAAGCAGTAGGTCCATCAAACCAACTTAGTTCAGCAGGGAGAGGAATAGCATAAGTTGGAACGCCATTAACAGTCCAATAATCTAAAGGTTCTAATGTATCAACTTCTAATACCATTGATGTTGATGAAACATCCCATACTACTTTTCCACTAACTCTAACTCTCAAACCTTCTTCTAGGAATTTTTCTCTAGATCCGCTTAAATGAATATTTAATTCAGTGTTTCTGGTATTCCATGTAGGCCCATCTCCTATGGATCCTTCATCATAAGTTGGACTAATTGTCGTAGTAAGCCAACCTTCGACAGTTACAGTTTCATTATTACCTAACCATTCATGAGGATTATTTACAATTTCACTAAGTGTTTTTGATGTAACAAGTGTGGCTGAACCAGCATCTACTCCCATCATTAAACAAGTATATGATTTGTCTTCAGGCCACATATAACGTCCAATCCATGAATCTGTTTTGTTAAGAATTGCAACAGCATTATTCTCTAAATGGAAATTACTTGGAGATGCACAAATCTTGTCATCTTCATTGGGTCCTTCAATCCACCATTCTCCATCAGAATCCTGAACCATTTTTCCATAAATTGAAACTAAACTATAAACTTCATATTGCCAACTTGATGGGTTATTCCAATCTAATGATCCTATTACACTTTGATATGAATTATCTACCTCAATTTCAGTTCCTTGAGCATACATTATCCATTGTAAATCTCTTTCACTATAAACTATAGTTCCAGTAACATTAACTTTAGAACTAGATTCAATCCAAACATTTGTTGAACCGTATACCATTACTTTTAGGAAATAATTACTGCCGCTATATTCAGGATGGTCTCTTAAATCAAATGAACCTAGCCTCGTATCTGGGTTTAGTGTTTTTGAAATATGGCCATTAAGTGTAATTAGTTTCCCAGTATAATTTTCAGGGTTCTGGGATAATTCTGTTAAATGTGCGCCATATTCAATTGGTTCTGCAACATCTTCAGCATTCCATGTTACTGAACCAGTTCCTTTTGCATAAACGACCTTTTTTCCAGTTGTAGCGGAAATTGAATAATCTCCTCTGGCTTCAATGATTGAACCTACAGGGGGCAATGGCTGAGTATTACTCCAAGAAATTGCCACAACTCCAGTATCATCTTGAATCACAATGTTGATCTTGTCCTCTCCAGAACTCCATGGATCTTCTACCCATGAAATTAGTTCTCCCCTTACTTTAACAACAGAATTAACATGTTCATATAAGTCTTCAACTTCAACAATATCAGGCTCTCTTACCACGGCATACCAATTCATTGTAGCGACTAACATTACGCAAAAGAAAAACATGGACCACAGTTTGGTCATGACACTCCCAGAAGTTATACTATGTTATGCATTACTGATGAATCAATTTTTTTTAAAAATTAAATTTGAACCTCTTTTAATTAATTTACAGGGGTAAATAAGATATTCTCAATTGTACGGGGAGTTAGTAGAGGGCCCGTAGCTTAGTCCGGTTAGAGCGCTTGGCTCATAACCAAGTGGCCGCTGGTTCAAATCCGGCCGGGCCCATCATTATTCAATACAAATTAATGGTTAAATCCATCAATAGGTGTTGATTAGGGATGCCATATCGGGGAGGATTATCAATGGAAGAACAAGTAATGATTGTCCTCTCATTTTTATTCTTCATGTGTCTTTTTGCTGGAGTTGGAATGGCTTCAATTTTTGTGAAAAAAGATACTACTGATGATTATTTGGTTGCGGGAAGGGGAATGCACCCTGCTCTTGCTGCACTTTCTGCAGTTAGTACATGGAATTCAGGTTACATGTTTATTGGATTTATTGGTTTTACATATATGACTGGTTACAACGTTTTGTGGTTAGGTTTAGTTTCAACAATTGGACAAGTTTTTGCTTGGGCTTGGTTATACAAATTTATTCAAAAAGAAGGTCAAGAGAGGGGCGTACGTTCTCTTTCATCTTTAGTGGCTGAAAAAGCGGGCGCACCAGAAGCAAAATTAGCAGCTATCCTTTCTGTGTTATTCCTCTGTATATATGCTGCAGCTCAATTAACATCTGGAGGTAAAGCATTGTTAGTTATGATGGGTTGGTCGGAAATTACAGGGATCTTAATTGGATTTGTTTTAGTTGTTGCTTATTGTTATGCAGGAGGAATTAGAGCATCAATTTGGACAGATGCAATACAATCATGTGTTATGATTGTTGGTTCAGTGATTCTATGTATGATAGCTTTAGATCATGTTGGTGGATTTAGTGGTTTAAATTCTGGTCTTGAGGCACAAAGTTCTACACTCACAAGTATTTGGCCACCAGATTTAAAATTTGGAATTTCATTATGGGCTTTTGCGTTCTTTTTGGGTGGTCTCGGTGTGGCGGGACAACCACAAGTTGTTTCACGGATTATGACTTTAGGTTCTGACAGTGATCGTAAGCAAGCGATGGTTTGGTTCTTCGTTTGGCAAACACCATTTATCATATTAATGCTAATCATTGGTTTAACTTGTCGTGTTTTGTTTAATGAAGATGGATTTGATGCAGAATTAGGGCTTCCAACAATGGCAATGGAAACTATGCCCGCAATAGGCGTAGGGATGATTCTAGCATCCATTTTTGCAGCTACTATGTCAACTGCGGATAGTCAAGTTCTTGCTTGTACGGCTGCAATAACAGATGACATCAAACCAGAATGGAGAGAAGACCACATGACAACAAAAAAGGTTACAATAGTTGTAGCCGCTTTTGCAACAGCGATTTCAATTGCAGGACTTTACATTCCTGGCGGTGATTCTGTCTTCGCTCTGGTTGTACTTGCTGTTTACGGACTTGGGGGGATTTTTATTCCACTACTTACAATCCGTTGGATGGGGTATAAACCAGATTCAACACATTCAATTACAATGATGGTTGCAGCATTTGCTGGAGTTATTGGTTGGACTATGGTGCCTCCATTATTAGGCTTCGACCCCGTTAATGGTGCTGATGGGATATTTCCTTCCGTACCAGGAATGGGTGCTGCATTTCTTGCACATTTCTTAATGTGTACTTTCCGCGAAGAGTCAGATTCTAAATTTTTAGCAAATATTGAAATTCCAAAACCTATGTTAAATCAAGGATTTGTGGCACTTGTAGTCATCTTTTTAATTTCTGAAGTGACTTATTTGGCTGTATCTCCCGATTCATCAGAGAGTGAAATGGGCGGCGTTGGAAATTACACTGCACTAATAAATGAAAACAGAATTACTGTTATTTCAGATGAAATATATGTTAACGATGGAGAAGAACTCGAAATTTTCTACACATGGGAGGATATCGATATCGCTGAAGGATTCCAACCTATTGCAATTGACTTGGTATGGATCTATGATGAGACTGATGAGGCAACTGACCCGAACGGGCCTATCGAGCAAGCATCATGTTTGGCGAATCCCGGTGAAAATGTACCCGATACGACAACAGGGACATTTATTCACGGTGATTACTCTGATTCAGTAATAGAAGAAGATGGTCCAGTATTTTTAGGCGTGGGTTTGGTTAGTCAGGAGTTTAATGCTGGATTGGGTTGGTTGGTTAAAGAAACTGGTTTACTTTTTGGTGATGATTGGGATAATGATACACAAGCTTGGAATTTTACCGATATATCTGAGAAGAATATACACGAAAACCTCTCTGCGAATGGTGAGCATCCAGGTGACTACTCAATGTCCATTCGCGTGGATGCAGAGACCGGTGGTAACTCTGGGTGCCCACACAGTGATGAAGGAGAGGAAATCGAATACCGGGTTCAAGTACGGTTTATGAAGTTCGAAATTTTGCCCACAGAAGAGGTTTTTCCATCCACTAATTCATCTACGTAGAGATGATTAAATATCAGGCAGTTCCATATGATGAGTTGTATGTAATAAAGTGATTAAGCTAATGAATACTATCTGTTTAATTTTGCTATAATATAGCCCTTTGCCAAGTAAGGGTTAAGAGTGTGTTCGTATTGGGGATAACTAGTGAATGCAATGCGACTCGTTAGATTAACTATATTTTTACTTGGTCTTTATGCACTAAGTGTCTTATCTGTGGCTGTTCCAGCAGCGGCTCAATCGCCTAATCCAGATATTGACATTCAATGTTCTCCATCAAATATACCAATTGATGTATACCCTGGTTCAACCCGTGTAGGAATCACATACTGTACTGCTACAAATCCTACAGGATACTCAGAAACAGTTAGAATCACAATTACCAGTGGTGGATTAGCATTTGCAGGACCTGGTTCAGTAACAGTTGGTGCAACATCATCAATCACTTTTGAAGTAACAGTTAGAGGAGATCTTCGAATGCCTGAAACAACTCGTGTTGTATCAATAGCAGGAACTGTTGAAACATTCAATGGTGCACCTAATCCTAATCCAGTACAAAAAACAGCTAATGTAATGGTTGTAGTTAAACAATTTAGCAGATTACAGGTTGAAGCATCAGAACCATTTAAACAATTAAGACCTAAGGTTGATTATTACTTTGAATTTAAAGTGTACAACCAAGGTAATGCACTTGATAAATTTAACATTGAGGTTGACAATCGAGATGAGTTAGAGGAAGCAGGATTCCAGATCTCATTACCTTTGATTTCAACTGAAATAGATGCTCAGGCCCCTGCACAGAAAGTAAATGTTCTAACTAGAACTCCTAAGATTCAGGGTTGGACAGATAATTACTATCAGTTGCAGTTTAAAGCAACTAGTGATTTCTCAGTAAGGACCGAAGGAATACCTAATTATCAAGTTCAAATGGTAACTGTTTATGTTAGAGGAGTTTATCTTCCAGGATTTGAAATAATACCTGCATTATCTATGTTAGCACTAGCAGCAGCAGTCGCTTATCGTAGATTAGATGAAGATGAAGAAGAATTTGAGAATCTTCTTGAAGTTAATAAATTGGATTAAACACCACACTTTTAACAATTCATTTCATAAACCTTTAACGTTAGTGTTAATTATAGAGGGATGTAAGTATGAGTGGATTATTAGATAAGGCAAAAAAAGCAGAATCGGCAATTGAAACAGCAAAAGTAGATCCAGTAGTTTCATCTGGAGAATTAGTTGCAGATTCAGCAGTATCTGGTGGAGAATTGTTAGCAGGCATGCTATCTGACGGTATGTCAGTGAAAATTGGAGCAGCAGTAGTTAGTTTACTTGTTATTTTTGTAGGGTATCAAGTTGCAATGGGATTCAGTTTTGGGACAGGATCCATGACAATTACAGATCACTCAATTGAAGAAGATAATGATGCTTTAAAAATACAAATAAGATTTGGTAACCCTATGTTTTCAAGCGCTTCTAAAGATGCTGTGCAAATTAGTGTTAGCTATGGAGGAGATGAAGTTCATACTACAACTGCAACACCCTCGAGCAATCTATTAAATGTTGAAATACCATTTTCTGATTTTTATCAAGGAAATTCTAGAGCTACTGGTTCTTCTGGTGCAGATACCTTGTATGCAATTAATGCTAATCAAGGTGATTTAAAAGCAACGGAATATAAGATTGAACCTGCTAGTATTATGGATAGAACAATTACAAATGGTGATGGAGAATTAATTGTAATGAGTACTAATAGTAATACCGAATGTAATGGAGTTTGTCATGATGGTGTTTCAATGAGGGTTTCTATGGGAGTACAAGATGCAGTAAATAGTGATCTTATATCTCATATTGATTCAGATTATACTATAAATGCAGATATAATTTATGAAGGTTCTCAAGTAGTATATTCATATCCACAAATTACAGTAAATGGCTTTTTAGCCCAATGGTCTACCTCGGGTCAGAATTTATTATCAGGTGCAGGTTCTGTAGAGGATAGTTGGTTACAATTAAGTGGCTCAGATTCAGGTAATTTTGGAATAGAATATATTGCAAGAGATGATTTTTATCAAGATGACGGTTGTTATATGTTAAGATTTACTTTAGATATGGATTCTACTTATGATGTGAATAATGTAGGAACACTAACTTTTGAATCTGTTGGATATGAATATTTCTGGGAATATAATGAGAATAGAGATACTGATGGTAATGATGCTCAACCATATAAGCCTACAGACGATTGCTGAGAGCACATTTGATAAACCGTGACTATTTTATTTTAGTCCACTCACTCTCTCCGTTATTTGATATACATGAGACTTGAGCCCCAAGCATGAACAACTGGGTTTATTTAGGGTTAGCAATTTTTTCAGAAGTGATTGCAACGGCATCTCTCAAATCCACGGAAGGCTTCACGCGCTTGGTTCCCTCCATTGTGGTGCTGGCTGGTTACTCTGCAGCGTTCTATTTCCTCTCGCTTACGCTTGACACAATCCCCATCGGTGTCGCATATGCTGTCTGGTCAGGGGTTGGTGTGGCGACCATCGCGATTGTCTCTTATGTTCTGTACGATCAGAAAATCGATACTGCCGGAATAATCGGTATCGGCCTAATCATAGTAGGTGTTATCATACTACGCTTGTTCAGTGAATCAACTGCAGAGGCTTGAATCTCACCTCGTTCTAATCCTGATTGAATAGTACCAGTAGTGTAACAAAAGCACAATATACAATCCAGTCTATCTCAAACTATGACAAAGAGAAAAGCAGTTTTTGCCGTCTTTCTCATGGTGGCGCTTTCACTTTCAGGATGCTTAGGCCGTGGAGGAAATGGTGACGG
>MDSZ01129072.1_pt1 | contig 11914 bp, 10 predicted proteins | sample 811201 | NCBI WGS metagenome assembly MDSZ01 (sample SAMN05326647, study PRJNA326480) | marine metagenome | isolation source: seawater | place: Indian Ocean: North | collected 2010 | reverse complement strand
TTTTATTCAAAAAAAAACTTTATAAATTTAAATACTAAAGATATTTTAAAAATTGCTAAATTATTAAACAAAGATCAAAAAATATTTAGAATTTGTCTTCATAATGATGACAAATGTAAGATTCATGAAATGATAATTGTTCATTTAAAACCACAAAAAATTGGACCATTAAAACAAAATAAAAATTATATTTCTTATCATTTGTTGAGAGGCGAGCTTAAAGTAAAGCAAATATCTAGATTTCAAAATAAAAATTTTCATTTACATAAAAATAAAAAAACTCATATCAGGATAAAAAGTAGTATTTTTAGAATAGTCGAGTCCTTAAAGCCTATGACTGTATTTTTAGAGATAAGTGAAGGTCCATTTAAAGATAGCGACACAATTTGGAAAATTTAATTTTTTTTTAAAATTAAATTTGATGAAAAAAATAATCTATTTTTTTTTGGAAATTTTTTTGTAGGAAGTAAACTCGGCAAACCATTAAAGTGCACTTGATAATTTGTTCTTAAAACTAAACTATATCCCTTTGTTCTTGTTAAGTTTAAAATTTCATTAATATTATAAAATCTAAATGGCATTTTTGTTTCATTAAATTTTTGAATAGTTACAAAACTAGAAATATCTCCAGCAAACAAGTCAGAAAAAATTATAAACTTTGGTTCTAAATCACAAGTTTTATTTAATAATGATTTCCAATCATCAATATATTGCAAGCAACTTCCGAAATGAAAAATATCACATTTGGAAATTGTTGGTATTTTTTCCAAGAAAACTAAATTTTTTTCACTAGAAAAAATTTTATTACCTAAATTGCAAACTTCTGGAAGATCTACAATATAATATTTTAAATTTTTAATTTTATTAATTCCTTTAGAGATCGACAAATATCCTGCACCAAATCCTCCACCGTAATCGATAATATTGAATTTTTTGTTCCTATTATAAATTATTGATGCTGCAACTAATAAAGGATAATCTTTAGATAAATTAATTTCATGTGGTTTTAATTTTTTTAATCTTTTGATTTTATTGTATTCTCTTTTTAACCAAAATTTATTTTCAAAAATGTTTGAACTTTTTTTTATTTCATTAAAACTTTCAAAGTATCCTTGAAACATTGACTTATATGACATAAATATCCCTTAAAACTTCTTCCAAATCTCTTCTATTAAGCTTAAATCATTTAAAGTATCCTCAGCACTAGAAATGCTTTTTTTATTATTTAATATAGTTTCTACAAAATTATCAGCTTGAATTTTAAAAGACCAAAGCCAATCTGATTTAATATTTGTTAATTTATTTTTTGTATAGTCGCTAATTGATATTTTTGACGGCTGATTGAGCAAAAATGCTGGTGGTAATTCAACTAATATTTTACCTTTTGTAAAATAAATCTCAAAGCCCTCGCTCCAATATTTAGAGTCTAAATATGAAAACTCAAAATTTCCATTTACTTTAGGAGTATTAAAATGAATATTGCCCATATTTTTATTTCTCATTGCATACTGGACATCAATATTGTTTCCAAAAAAATATCTTATTAAATTTATATCATGAGAAAAATAGTTTAAAAATTTTTCAAATTGTTTGCCCTCTTTTGAGCTTTTAATCCATTTGGGAAATAAATCAGAAGTTGGTGAAGTTGGAGGTTTTTCACTTGTTTTAATATCACCATCAATATTACAATAATCGTTTCCAGCATGACAATAAAATCTGAAATTTGTTAAATCGCCTAATTTTTTATTTTTAATATATTTATCAAATAAATTTTTAGCCTTATTAATTCCTGGATCAAATCTTCGCATATTTCCAATCACATAGATCAAATTTTTTTTTTTAGATAAATTTAAAAGCTCTTTTGCTAATTTAAATGACGGTGCCATTGGTTTTTCTGTGAAGAGATTTTGATTTAAACCTAAAACATCCTTTGCAATCTTCGCTGTATTGTATCTCCTAACTATCGCTACTACAGCATCAAAATTATTTTCAGAAATCATTTTTTTATAATCATTATAAAAGTTAGCGATGTTATATTTTTTTTGTATTTTTTTAGCTAAGTTAGGTCTTAACTCTGAAATCGCAGTAATATTTACATTTTTGTTAAGATGGAAATTTCTAAGATGTGCTACTTGACCAACAAAACCTGATCCTATCCAACCAATATTTATCTTTTTTTTCAAATTATCTAATTAATTTTTTATAATTTTTATTTGAAATAATCTTAGGATTTGGAAGAGGTAATACAAATTTTCCACCCATATTTAGAAACTTAACGTTTTTTTTTATTATTTTTTTTGCATACCTCCATGCTAAAATCAAAATGTATTCTGGTTTATTTTTGTATATAACCTTGCTGTCAAATACTGGAATTGCCTTTCCTGGACTAAATAAATTAAATTTTGCTTTAAAGTCATCAACTAAATAATTTAATTTTGATGAAAGATCATAATTGTAAATCAAAGTAGTAGAAGTTGCACTAGCACCATAACCAACCATGTTTGGGATTTTTTTTGTTTTTAAAAAAATGGAAAAACTTTTTTTTGATGAAATTATTTTTTTCTCATAATTTTTTAATCCACTAAGTGAATTAATTTTTAATTTTTTTTCATTTTTAATGTAATTGTTTACTATCGGTCTAACTTTTCTTTTTCCACCTTTTAGCTGTAATATAAATCTAATTGACCCACCCTTAGTTTCATTCTTTTCTAAATCAATAATCTCCATTCCTAATTTTGCAAAATATTTTTTTAACGGTCCAACTGTAAAATATGAATAGTGTTCATGATAGGTAAAATCCCAAACAAAATTTTTAATTTGTGAATAAAAATAAAAGGTTTCAAAGAAAAAAATTGATGAATTATTCATTAAATGTTTTACACCTAGAATAAAATCATTTAGATCATCTGTGTCAGCTACAAGATTGTTAGATGAAATAACCTCAAATTTACCGTATTTATTTTTTAATTTAATTGCTTCTTTTTCATTAAAAAAAATTTCTTCTGTTTTAATACCGTATTTCTTAGCTTTTTTACTTATACCAGGCATCGGATCAACACCTAAAACTTTTAAGCCTCTTTTTTTAAAGAAATAAAGTAAAATTCCATCATTACTTCCGATATCTAGAACTGAACTGCCTTTTGTTGGTTTGTAATTTTTACAAATAGTATCAGCACATATCTTAAAATGATTATTTAAACCAAGGGTGCTAGCTGTCTCATAAATGTAGTTTAAGTACACTTGTTTTGCACTTATTACGTGGCTAAGTTGCGAGTGACCACAACTAGTGCACAACATAATTTTTAAAGGAATTTTTTTTAATTTGCTTGCTTTGCTTTTTAATGAAATATACGAGTCTGCTGCTGGAGTAGATATAAATCTTACTCCTTCTTTAAGTTTTTTTGAATTACATAACCTACAATTTTTTTTTTGATAATTTTTCATATTAGATATTTTTTAATTTTTATAAAAATTTTTAATCATTCTTATAATGTAATTGATTTCTTTATCAATTAATTTCTCATTTAAAGGTAAAATCAAAAGTTTATTTACTAATTTTTGAGCATTTGGAGTTTTATCTTTTTTTAAACTATTAAATATAGGAGTGTTATTCATTAGAGGAAGGTGAAAAATTTTTGTTTCAATTTTTTTTTTTGTCAGAAATTTTTGAAGTTTATCTCTTTTATTTACAAGAATTGGAAAAACATATCGACCTGGAATCTCATTTTTAAAATTTATAAATTCATCTTGAGAAACAATATTATGGTTATTTTTAAATGATAAAAAATATTTTCTTGATATTTTATTTTTAATTCTAAGTTTCTTTTTAAAATATTGTAAATTTATATTTAAAAAGATTGCATTTAATGGATCCATTTTATGATTTAGCGAAACTTCATTGCAATAATTAGTAATAATTTTATTGGGATCAGAAATTGTTCCAGCGTGTCGTAAGATTTTAACTTTTTCATAAATTTTTTTTGAATTTGTTACTACAATTCCATTTTCCCCTAAACCACCAAAACTTTTCATTGGATTCATACTAAACGCAGCCGCATCAGAAAAAGTACCACTTTTTTTTCCATTTATTGAGCTGCCGAATGATTGAGCTGCATCTTCAATTATTTTTAAATTATATTTTTTCGCTAATGAAGTAATTTTGTTCATCTTACAGATATGGCCAGCATAGTGCATAGGCACAATAGCTTTGGTCTTTTTTGTAATTTTTTTTTCTATTTCTTTTGGATCTATATTAAGATCATCCAAAACATCTGCAAAAACTGGTTTTGCACCACAAGATTTTATAGCTTGAGCCGTTATAATCCATCCTAAAGGACTTAATATAACCTCATCATTTTTTTTGATACCACATGCTTTAAGAGATAAGTATAGAGCGCTGCTACCAGAACTTACTGCTACTGCGTACCTTATATTTAAAAATTTACAGATATTTTGTTCAAACTTTTTGACCTCAGGACCTAAAAAAAACACACCTTTTTTCAAAAATTTTATAAATTTTTTTGAATAAATATTAATTTTTTTTTTTTCAGTTATTGCAAGATCAAACATTCTTATTTTCATAATCGATTTCCTGCTTAATTTAATTTTTTATAAAATTTAACATATTCTTAGATAAATCTTTAAAGTGTAAGCCGCTATAATCAAGTAACTCTTTTTGAGTGCCATATTTGTTTAAAAATTGATCTTTTAATCCCATAATTTTAATGTGAGACTTCCTTTTTCTACTGTTTAATTCAGATAAATGCTCTAGTACTGATGATCCAAAACCACCTTTAACAACATTTTCCTCTACAGTAATAATTTTTTTTTTGTTTGCTATAATTGTATTTAGGAACTTTTTATCTAAGGGTTTTATCGTTGAAAAATGTGCTACACCACAATCTAAATTATAATATTTTTTTAAATAATCGCATGCTTCCAGAGCAATATGACTAGTAATTCCAGTTGTCAAAAAATAAAAATCTTTTGACTTCTTTAAATGTATTGCCTTTCCAATTTTAGATTTAAATCTTTTGGTAATAATTTTCTCTCCACCTCTTGCTATTCTTACGTATAAAGGTCCTTTAAGTTTAATAGATTCTCTCATTAAATTTTTCATATCATATGCATCACAAGGAGAAATAATAGTTAAATTTGGCAATGTTCTCATTATTGAGATATCTTCAATTGATTGATGAGTTGGTCCTAGAGGCGCATATACTAAACCACCTCCATTTCCAATTAATGTAACTGGCAAATTATGGACACACAAATCAATGACAACTTGTTCAAAACATCTTCTTGTAATAAATGTTGCAATTGTATTTACATAAGGTCTAAAATTTTCAAAAGCCATACCTGCTGCTAGCCCAATAATTGACTGTTCTGCGACTCCCTCCATTAAAAACCTATCAGGAAATTTTTTTTTAAAATTATTTAAAACTCCTGGACCAAGATCCGATCCTATAAAAACAACTTTTTTATTTTTTTTAGCTAATTCAAATATTGTATTTAAACAAGTTTGTCTCATTTTTTTACTCTAATTAAACATTTATTAATATCTTGTACTTCTTTATCTGTAAAAAAATTCTTGTGATGCCAATAAGGATTATTTTCTGCAAAAGGAAAGCCCTTTCCTTTTATTGTATGACAAATAAGTGCTGTTGGTTGTTTTGTATTTTTTTTAATTTTTTTGAAATATTTATTTAATTGTTTTATGTCGTGTCCGTTTACTTCAGAAACTTTATATCCAAAACTCTTTAATTTTATATTTAATGGCTCTAAATCTAAAACTTCTTTTGTTCTTCCATAAGATTGAATTTTATTATAGTCAATGATCACATGAAAATTATTTAAATTATACTTTGAAGCAATCATGGAAGTCTCCCAAAATGATCCTTCATTAATTTCACCATCCCCAACTACTACGAATATTTTATACTTTAATTTATTTAGTTTTGAACTAATAGCCATTCCTAAACCGATTGCAGGACCATGGCCCAAAGCTCCTGTTGAAGCCTCAACTCCTGGAACTTTGTTTTGTTCTGGATGTCCTCCCAAAATAGAATTAAATTTACTTGCAGATTTTAGAATTTTCTTATCAAAAAATTTCTTATCAGCTAATAAAGCGTATAAAGCCAAACATCCATGCCCTTTACTTAAGATAAGGCGATCTCTTTTTTTTAAGTTAGGTTTTTTTGGATTAAAAATTAAAAAATTATCATAAAGAACTCTTAGTATCTCTATTAATGACATAGCAGATCCCATGTGACCTCTACCTCCTCCAAACAAGCAATCAACTACTAATGATCTTAAATATATTGATCTATTATCTAGTTTGGTAAATAAAGCATTGCTATTTTTTTTCATTTATTAAGAGTAGAATTTATTTATTAATTTACATATGTAGATAATTTCTTTTTCATTTAAATATTGATTAACAGGAAGTGTTAAAATTTTTTTTGATTGATTTTCAGCTATAGGAAATGAATTTTTTTTATAACCTAAATATTTAGAGGCTGATTGTAAATGAATAGGAATAGGATAATGTATTGCTGAATCTACTCCATTTTTTTTCAAAAATTTTTTCAATTCATCTCTCTTTTCAACTTGGATCACAAATGTGTGATAAGTATTGTATTCCTCTTTTTTCTCTAAAGGAAAAAATATTTTATCTAAATTTAAATTTTCTAAATATAATTTTATATTTATTCTTCTTTTTTTAATTACCTCTTTTAAATTTTTTAATCTAAAATTTAATACTGCAGCTTGTAAATTATCCATCCTTGATACATATCCAAAATTTTTAACATTATCCCTGCTCTCTTCCATACCGTGTGTTCGAAGATTTTTAATTCGATTATAAATTACTTTATTATTAGTTGTTAAATATCCAGCATCACCAATTGCATTTAAATTTTTTAATGGGTGAGCAGAAAAGCAACCAACTTCTCCCCAGGATCCAGCCATTCTTTTTTTATATTTTGACATTATTGATTGAGCACAATCTTCAATGACAGGTATTTTATATTTTTGTGAAAGGCTCATTATTTTATCCATCGAGCACATTCTCCCAGTTAAATGAACTGGCATTATAGCTTTAGTTTTTTTTGTAATTTTTTTTTCAATTTTTTCCTCATCAATACTTTGGTCTATTTTAACATCAACAAAAACGGGTTTTGCACCTAAATGAACAATTGCTGCTGTTGATGCTATAAATGAGTTTGGTGGAGTTATAACCTCATCACCTTTTTTAACACCTAGTAAATGTAAAGCTAAAGTTAATGCATCCGTGCCACTATTTAAAGCAACACAATATTTCGATTTATTTAGTCGAGAAATATTTTTTTCAAATTTTTCAATTTCAGGTCCTCCAACCCAATTACCTGAACGAAGAACATTATCAATTATTTTAATTAATTTTTTATTTTCATCTTTATATTGTCTATTAATATTTACGTAAGGAATTTTCATTTTTTTTTATAAAAATTTTTAACTGTACTTATAACAAAATTCATTTGTTTTTTTGACAAATGCTGGTCACATGGGAAACTAATAATTGATTTTGAGTGCTTATCTGAAATAGGAAAATCACCATTTTTATGTTTTAAAAATTTCATAGCTGGCTGTCTATACATTGGTATTGGGTAATGAACTTTGGCCTCAATTCCTTTTTTAAGACAATATTTCAAAAGTTGATCTCTTTTTTTTGCAAATACAATGTATAGATGATAGACAATTTTATAGTTTTTTAATCTTGGTGGAATTTTTATTTCTTTAATAGAGCCTAGACCTTTATCATAATATTGTGCATTTATTATTCGCTGTTTTGCAATTTTTTTTGCATCAGGTATTAACCAGTTACCAACAACTGCTTGAACAGTATCAAGTCTTGAATTGTAACCACATATTTTTACATTGTCTCGATCTATTAAACCGTGATTTCTTAATAATTTTAGATATTCATAATATTTTTTATTATTTGTTACTACAATCCCTCCATCGGACCAAACATTAATATTTTTTAATGGATGAAGTGAAAACGCTCCAAATTCTCCCCATGTTCCAGAATTTTTATTATTTATAGATGCCAATATGGATTGGCATGCATCCTCAACAATTGGTAAATTGTATTTATTTGAAATTATTTTTAACTTTTTCATATCCGTCATATAACCTGTGAAATGAACTGGAACAATTGCTTTAGTTTTTTTTGTAATTTTTTTTTCTATCAGATCTACATTCATACAAAAACTATCATCACAATCCACAAATACTGGCTTTGCTCCTAATTCGCAAATTGCTCCAACAGTTGCGACAAAAGTATTTGCAGCTGTAATTACTTCGTCTCCAGGTTTTATTCCAAGAACCTTCAAACTTAATTTTATAGCATCAGTTCCTGAATTAACGCCAACTGCATATTTGGTTCCAATAAGTTTTGCAAATTTTTTTTCAAATACTAATAATTCTTTTCCCAAGGTGAAATCTCCAGTTTTTACAAACTTTTTTAAATTTCGCCAAAGATCATTACAGTTAGAAAATTGTTGCTTTAAATATGAGTATCTTACTTTCAATTTATTATCTTAAGTTTATATTATTCATTCTCTTTATATTAAAAAAAAACTCATTATCAAAAGTATCTATTAATATTTTTTTTTCAAAAGCTTTTTTTAAATCTAATACAGCATCTCTAATAGTATACTTAGTTTCAAAACCCAAAATATCTTTAATTTTTTTTGAACTTACATGATACGATCTATTATCATCTGATATAGTTCGAGAAATCTTAACATCTTGTCCTATGACTGTTTTCACATCCTCAGCCAACTCACTAACAGATTGATTTCTAAATCCAACGTTAAATATTTCTCCGTTTATTTTATCTGCTTTCGCTTCTAATATCACTAGGTATGATTCAATCATATCATTTATATGAATATTTGGTCTTAATTGATCTCCACCAAAAACCTTGATTTCTCTTTTATGAAAAGCATGATTTGTTAAAATATTTACTACTAAGTCTAATCTTTGTCTTTTTGCATATCCACATACAGTTGAAGGTCGAATTGTTGTTGTAATAAAGTTTTCAGATTTATATTTATTTAAAATTTTTTCGCACTCTCCTTTAAATCTTGAATAATCTGTCAATGGTTCTAAAAACATATCCTCTGTCACATTTTTTTCTCTTTTAATACCATATACTGATGATGAAGATGCATATATAAATCTACTTACGTTATTTTCCAAACTTACTTTTACAAGAGGTTCAAATGCATCTAAATTAATTGATTTACCAAGTTTAGGATTTAGCTCAAAGCTAGGATCATTAGATATGCATGCCAAATGAATAACAACTTCATGTCCTGGAATAATACTTTTTAATAACTTAATATTTCTTATATCGCCTTTTATTTTTTTTAAATTTTTGTGATCCTCTAAAACACTATCTCCATAAATCATTAAATCTAAAACTGTTATCTGGTATCCAATCTCCAATAATTTTGGAACCAACTGCGAGCCCACATATCCTGCACCTCCCGTAATAAAGATTTTTTTCATAAAGAATATATTTGTTTAAGATAATGATAAATAATTTTTAATAACAGATTAGTTAATAACAACAAGTCAAATTATTATTTTAAAATATGCTGTATATATTTTGAAAATTTTGTTTTATTTAAAGGGTTTTTATTTGACATTCCTTCTACTGAAATTGCTCCTGCCAACGATCCTAGAAATAAGGACACTAAATTGTCTGCTTTTAATTTAATTAATAATGAAATTATTGATAACATTGTGTCACCAGCTCCAACTTTATCAACTACTTTGGTGGCAAAAGCTGGACTATAATAAAAATTTCTTTTCATTGATTCAAATAAAAATGCTCCTTTGCTACCTCTGGTAATAACTAGATTTTTTATTTTTAACATATCAGAAAGCTTCTTAGCTAAAATTTCAATTTTTTGATTTTTATCTCTTAATTCTTGTCTTAATTCTTGCTCGTTCATTACAACACAATTAATATTTTTATATTTTTGAATTGTGTGATAACCAACATTAGCAGCATTAGCTTGGGCATTCAAAGCTAGAAATTTTGCTTTTTTATTAATTAGTTTTGCAGCACTTTCTGTAATTAATCCGTGCCCATAATCTGAAACTATCACAACATCGTGTTTTTCTACCTCTATATTTATCATTTTTGTAAATTTTGAATTCTCCTTTGAGTTTAAAAGTTCGTCATTTAAAGAATATACACCCAATACTTTGTTTTTACTTATATGTTCTATAAACCTTTTTTTTACAATTGTAGGTGAATTAGATTTAATTAAATATTTAAATAATATATTTTTTGTTAAATTTTTTTTTATAAAATTTAATTTCTTATCATCACCAACAGAACTTAAAACAGTTATTTTTTTACAAAAGGTTGATAAATTTCTTGCTATTGCAATAACTCCGCCAAGATACGTTTCTTGATACAAATCTCTTAAAGCTAAATGTGGTTCCTTTCCAGATTTACCTAATGCCTCACAAAATACATACTGATCAATTATAGTTTCACCAATAATTAATACCTTTAAATCCTGTAATTGTTTTAATTTACTAACTATATTTTGAGTATAGTTTTTTTTTTTGATACTATTTATAAATTTGTTTTGATGATCACCAAATGGAGAAGCAATATTATTTAAGATCGAGCTTGAGCTAAAAGTTATCTCATTTGTAAATACAATCTTTCCTCCATTTTTTTTTACTTCTCTAATTTCATTTTTAATTTCACCTGTAATATCGTCATTTAAATTTTTATAATCCTGCCCTTTACAATAAAAATTTGGTTTTATTTTGCTAATAATATTTACAGCACTTTTTGAATTGTTTAAAACGACATAATCAATATTCTCAACTGAGGATAAACTTTCTAATCTATGTTGATTTTTAAAAAAAGGTCTATTGAATCCTTTTTCGATATATTGATCAGCAGTTAAAGAAACAATTAATATGTCTCCTAATTTCTTTGCATTTTCAAAATGTCTTAAGTGACCAATGTGCAAAAGATCAAAAACTCCATGACATTGGACTATTTTTTTATTTTTATGTTTCTTTAATACTTTTTCAATTTGATCATAATTTATAATTTTTTTTACTTTCATAATTTACTTTAAAAATTTAAACCATGTTTTGGTAGCAATTTTTATACTTTTGGGACTCCAAACAGGAGCTTTTTTCCAATAATCTATATCTTTTAATAATAATTTAATACCTTCCTCTATTTTAATTTTAGGTTTCCAATTCAATAATAATTTAATTTTTTTTATATTAGCATAAGTTATATCAGGTTCTCCTGGTCTTTTAGGTATTTTTATTCTTGGACCTTTTAAAATTTCTACAATTCTATTTACAGAAACACATTTGCCAGATCCTACATTCAAGATTTGATTTTCAACTTTAGATACAGCAGATTTATAAAAGGCACTCACAACATCTGTTACATATGTAAAATCTCTTTTTTGTTTTCCATTACCAACCACAGTAAATGGCTTGCCATTTATTTTCTGACTCAAAAAGACACCAAACATAGCCCCATAAGTTCCTGATGTTCTTGACCTTGTCCCGTAGACATTGAATAACCTTAGAGAGATAAACTTTATTTTATATATTTTTGACCAATTAAGTAAAATCTCTTCTCCTAGATATTTTGTTAATGCATAAGGATATTTATTATCAATTTTTTCCTTTTCACTTGTTGGATAAATATTTGGGATACCATAACATGATGATGATGCTGCATATATTATTTTTCTCACTTTATGTTTTTTAACTGCTTCTAGTACATTTAAAGTTCCAGTAACATTTGCTTCAAAATATTTTTTTGGATTTTCAATGCTTGGTACTATGTCTGCTAAAGCTGCTAAAT